>Ga0272448_1003208_pt1 | contig 19678 bp, 19 predicted proteins | sample YNPCB0191_FD_202220 | JGI IMG/M metagenome (GOLD analysis project Ga0272448, IMG submission 202220) | Hot spring sediment microbial communities from Yellowstone National Park, WY, United States - YNP-CB-019-1 | ecosystem: Environmental > Aquatic > Thermal springs > Hot (42-90C) > Sediment... | reverse complement strand
GCAATAAGGCTCCTCCACAGAAACATCGAGCTTGGCGAGCAGAACCTTGAAGTGAGCAAGGAGAATCTCGCCGTGAGCAAGGAGAATCTCGCCGTGAGCAAGGAGAATCTCGCCGTGAGCAAGGAGACTCTGGCGGTGAGCAAAGAGAATCTCGCCGTGAGCAAGGAGACTCTGGCGGTGAGCAAAGAGAATCTCGCAGTGGGCAAAGAGACTCTGGCGGTGGGCAAGGAGAATCTGTCCATAGGAAGGATGATGCTCGAGAAACAGGATCGGATGCTTGAGAAGCAGGATGCCATGCTCGATAAACAGGACGAGACGATCGAGGAGCTCCGGGGGATGAGATCCGATCTCAAGGATCACATGGAGAAGAGGTTCGCCCGGATTGAGGAGGAGATCGCGGATATCAAGAGGGTGATAAGGGAGCTCGGAGGCAGCTGCGCCTGAGCGTGAAATCGGATGTGATGAAAAACCCGGCGCGTCGATAAGCATCGGAGCTGGCGGGCGCTCGATCTTGGGTCTTGGGGGCGGGCTGCATGGGCAGAGGCGCGCCTGACAGACCTGCAGGCGTGCTCAAATGGCGAGGGAAAGGATTTTTAGATAAGTGCAATAGTTCCTTGGACTGTGAGGGAGGATGGACCTGAAGCATACCAGTGTCTCTGAGTTTTTGTCCTGGAGGCATGCTTTGGGTATGCTCAGGTATCCGCTGTACCGGAACTCGCTCTTCATGGCATTCACGAGCGTCTTCAACGCAGGCTGTGGCTTCATCTTCTGGATGATCGCGGCGCGGCTGTACACAGTGGAGCAGGTCGGCCTTGCCACCGCGCTCATCTCCGCGCTCGGGCTGGTGGTGCTTCTCTCCCGCCTGGGTTTCGACGTCTCAGCGATACGGTTCTTCCCGGTCGAGGACAGAGGGCGGGTGGTGAGCACGAGCCTGATGGTGACGACCGGCGCATGCATCCTGGCGGGTGTCGCCTATATCCTCTCAGTCCACATCTTCGCGCCGTCGATGCTCTTCCTCAGAAAGCCAGGGTTCGCCCTGGCGTTTCTTCTCATCGGGGCTGCGAGCTCGGCGGCTGCTGTGACGGGCAACGCGTTCATAGCTGACAGGAGGGCGGAGCAGTACTTCCTGCAGAACCTCCTGATGGCCTTGCGGATTCCGGCGCTGGTGCCGCTCGTCTCACTCGGGGTCTTCGGGATCTTCGGGTGTGTGGGACTGGCATACGTTCTGGCGTTCTTCTTTGGAGTTATGATGCTCCGGAGGAGCTTCGCCATACGGCCTGTGGTGGACAGGGGGTTCGTGCGCAGGTCTTTCAGGTTCTCCTCATGGAGCTACGCCTCGAGCATTCTGTCCAGCGTGCCGACGCTGGTCCTGCCGATCATGATCCTGGGCATGCTCGGGGAGGCTGAGGCGGCGAAGTACTACATAGCCTTCGCCATGGGAAACCTGGTGCTTGTCATACCGGGCTCTCTGGGCACATCGCTCTTCGTGGAGGGGAGCCACGGCGAGGGGCTTAAGAGAAGCGTGATCAGGGCGGGGGCTGCGAGCTTCGCCCTGCTGCTGCCTGCAGTGCTTGTGCTCCTTCTCGTGGGCGAAAAGCTGCTCGGTCTTCTGAGAGCAGAGTATGTGGAGGCCTTCGATCTTCTTCGGATCGTGGCCGTCTCGAGCCTCCCTGTGAGCGTGTACTCGCTCTTCGTGCCGATACAGAACGTGAGGATGCGCGTTGAGAGCGTGGTGAAGATAAATGCGCTTAGATGCGTGCTGCTGCTGGGGCTCAGCTATCTGCTGATGCAGAGGTACGGGATCCTGGGGGCAGGGTATGCCTGGCTGGCCACGTATGTGACGATCACGATCGTCGCAGTGTGGACCGCGTGGAGGGAGGGGTGGGTTTAGGATGGAATTTCTTGAGATTTCGAGTAGAGTTCGATCATCGATCATTCTTCTTGGGAGGATGACCTCGATGATCTCCTTGACGTCCTGGACTGTGAGGAGGTATGCCTTTGAACCGAGCTCGATCTGGATCATCAGAAAGCGAGCATTGCGAGCAGGCCCATCGCGACATAATGCCACCCACCCTCCACAGTAAGGCTATGCAAAGTCGAAAATCGTTAAGTTTACAAAACACCTAAGTTCTACAATAACTATAGTACACTGCATAAATAAATATAACAATGAATGTAACACAAAATTATCTATGTGGCCTGAGATGTCGAGCAGTGTTTAAATGGATTTATCTGAGGTAAAGCAAAAGACTATAATCACATAGTGCAAACTTATATTAATTATGAATTGCTTAGATTTATAAAACTTATCACAAAAAATTGTATCATTTGTAAGCTTGTTAACAAAACTTGCTGATTCGTATTTACGTTTTCATCTCCATCATTCTTTTAAGTTTTAGTTCTTAATTTTATAATAATTGGATTGTTGGGATACTCTTGGGGATTAGGTAAATCCTTTAGGAAACCTATACATATTGCCAATGCGCTGATATGGAGAACTAATATCGATAGCATTGCATCTTTTATATTTTTTCTTTTAATTATTAATAGAATAAACAAAAGAGAGTATCCAGCCAGTACGGTGGTAATAGGCGAAGTGTACCCCTTAAGTAATAAGGCAAGACTAACTACAACAAGAAGGAGGGATAGGTTAAAAAACATGGCTATAAAGATAGCCGGAAACCGCTTATAAAATATCTGCTTATTTGTCCTCAGCGAGTATCTGATACTAGAGCCAACGGCCTTTACGTATTCCCATTGATATTTATACAGAAATTTAAGTAGAGACATGCACTCTGATTTATGGTATACCATGGGAATGGGCAATCTTATGAGCTTATAACCCTTCACTCTTATTCTATAGGATAATTCTGCTTCTTCTCCAGCTCTTAAGAAAGGATGATATCCACCTACCTCTTTTAAGACACTTCTTTTAAACATCGCTGGGCCTCCGAGGACATCCACTTCCCCGCATTTCAAGGAGTTGAAACCAAAATTAATTCTATAAGCAACCAAGCTTGAACAATTGTTAACATCAAAATTATTAATAATTTTACCCGAGACACCAGCTACATCTTCTTTTTTCAGGCAAGGAATTGCTTCTTTAAACCAGTCTTGATTTAAGATCATATCGCCGCCTATAAAACATATGTATTCGCCTTTAGAATGTAGATATCCTATATGTTCACCTGCGGCTGCTGAATGCTGCCAATTAGGTCTAAGTTGAATTATTTTTATATTGTAACGTTTAGCAATATCAATTGTTCTATCCGTCGAAGCTGAATCCACTAAAATGATTTCAAAATCATCATATTCATTCAATGCCCCGATCACAGATTCTATGCAAGCTTGTATTCTTTTTTCTTCATTTTTTGATACGATAATTACAGATATACTTTCATTTTTCATGGTTTCACCTTGAAATATAATAATTCATGTATTCACCATTAAAATATATAAGTGAAGAAGTATTATCTCTTTTTAATTTTTCAAGATCATTAAGAGATAATCTTGCAACTTTTTTATAAACTTGTGTATAAGCAATTATATCATATTTATTAATAATTAGATATCTTTGTTCTCGAACAGTATCCCATATGTTACTGTTATTTTCATATCCTAAATGATCTGGTAAAATTGAATTTTTATCCATCCAAATATTATAACGTGAATTATGAAATTCAGTATAAGGAATAAGCCCGGAAATCATCCTTATAGTAATACCATTTCCAAAATAACCACTTGAGCCAATATTTGCACTCTTATGTTGTAAAAGCCATCGTGAACCAGATAGATCCGCTAAAGAGAGTTGGCCATTCATTTCCGTGATATAGGGTGATGGATATACTACAAATAGACTATTTGTGAACAAAAAGAGCAAAATAAAAATGGTAAAGCTTCTTCTGAGTCGTATAGCTGAAAAAAATTTAGATAAAACCACCGAAGACAGAATTGGAGAGAAAACTAATGCATATAGTAAAAAGCGGAAAAAAGATATATTAAATGCTGTTGGTATAATTATCTGAACTAAAAAGGCTAGATCACTTATTAGAATAAACGAAAGAATTGTTATCACCCAAATTTCTTTAGAATTTTTGTTTTTTATTCTAAGCAGTAGCAGAATAGTTGAAACGAATGACAAAAGAAGTAACATAGCTTGATGCCCAAATACTTTAATAAAAAACGATACTAAATCATATCCTCTCAAGCCTAATTTATCTAAATTTTCTGATATATCTACAGCGTATCCTGGATGAATTGCATAACCTGAAAAAAAGTAATATATGTTTTTAATAGGATGTACCCATATTGTAGTAAGATAAAAGAGATAAGCTAAAAATCCACAAATAAAATATAAAATGCCATTATAATATATTTGACTTTTAGATATCTTTCCAACAAAATATATAAAACTAAATGAAAATAATAACATGAAAGAAGTTAAAGGATGAAAAAATAAAAATGTAGTCAATAATAATATGAAACATATTGCAAAAGATTTTTTTGAATTTTTAATAAATAAATAAAAGATTAATGGTAGCATAAGCAAGGATAATCCATTCGGGGTTGTAATAGTGTTCGTCTGAAAGAGGGAAGATAAATAAAATGTTGAACTTATCAAAAAAGTTTGGATTTGTATAAACGTATCATCGATGATTTCTTTACATAATATATATAAATAAATAGGCAATAAAAGCGAAAAAAAAGGAGACAACAATTTTATAGAATCCATATAATTTATGTTTCCTATAGCGGAGATAACAAACGCCAAAATATGAGTTACAGGGTAAAAATTTATATTAAAATCAATTTTACCTTTATAAATTATATCTAAGACCATTCCCCCATGCGTAGGTAGATCTCCGCAATTCATTATATATGCGCCACACATATATGGTGAAAAAAGAATTATGGCATTATTAAATAATATCAAAAAGAAATATAAAATATAGACATATTTTATCTGAAATGATCTAAACTCGATTAGTATAAGTGATGCGATAAAAAATGCGACTATTGAAAATATCCAAAATAAGATTGGAATATGCTCATAAAATGAATAAACATAACCTGGAAGTGGACTAAAATTAAGTAAAAGAATATTCCCAAACAGTAAAAAGAACAAAACAGAAATTATTAATTTATGACGAATGGTTTTATTCGACATTTGATGTTGTACTCGAATCATTGAAACTACCCCATGAACAGCTTTATTCGAAGATTGTGACGACTGCAACCCTCACTTTCTCATCACCGCCTCGTAAACCTCCATCACTTGTTTCGCTATATTCTCCCACGTGAACTGCTGCGCGTACGTGCGTATGTACTCGTGGTCCCATTCGCGCTCGAGCGCCTGCAGGATCGCCCGCGCCAGCGCCTCCGGGTCGCCCGGCTCGACGAGGATGCCGAGCCGGTCGTCGACGATCACCTCAGGCACGCCACCGACCCTGGTGCCAACGAAGGGCCTGCCGCAACCGAGCGCCTCGAACATGACCGTCGGATTGCCCTCGCTCAGGCTCGATACCCAATTATTTTTTGACATCATCAAACTTGCTAAAAATACTCTCCCACATGCTTGAAACTAAGTCCTGTGTTAACTCATTTTTGATTTTACTTGCATTATTGGAATAATTTTTTAGTTTTTCTTCATCATTAAGTAAATTTATAATTTCATTAGCAAGTATCTCATAATTAGTATAATCTGTTACAATAATTCCGTTTAAACCGTTCCTCACAATATCAGTTACATCTCCACAGTTGGTTGTAATCACAGGAACCCCACAGCTAAGGGCTTCAACAACAGAGTAAGGAAAACCCTCTCGTTCGGAGCACACAACCGAGATCTTTGCGTAATTGTACCAATCCCAAACATTAGATTTATATCCTATAAAACAAATATTTTTATTTAATCCAACTTCCTTCGATAATAGTTGAAGATCCCCCATTTCTGGACCATCTCCAACAATTGCAACACGGATATCCGGCAAAGATCTCCTAACAATATCAACAGCCTTGATGAGAATCTCCACATGTTTTACTTTTGCAAGACGGCCTACATATATTACATCATAAATTTTTTCTTTATTATATGGTTTAAATCTGTCGTCCACGACATGAGGCATTATAAAAATTTTGTCTTTACGAACTTTGTTTTCCACAAGAAAATTCCTTGTGAAACTTCCTGTAGTAGTTATATATTCCATATTCCGGATAATGTATAGCATTATATTAGATAACCCTGAAATTTTTGGTAGTGGTTTGTTATATGGGTACTTCCCTATTGGGCTTCCTCCAAAAGGCGTATATAACTCAACAGGACCTGCAATTAGTGATACCCCTACATTTTTCCCGGTAATTCTTCCTGCCAAGTAACTCATGAGACCATACGGAAATAAAAGAAAGCCATGTACAATGTCTGGGTTGTATCTCACTGCAGCATAAAGAAGCAACGCAAACTTGAAAATTGTTTTTAGAATTGGAAATTTGACACTCCATTCGGGAGGAGTTATATAAACCACTTTATCCAAAATAGGACCCGTTCTATCTCGTACAATGATAATTTTATCAACATTTTTTATGGCAGTAATCGGTTTTATGTGATGTTCAACGGATCTATCCGCTAAACCCATTGTGATCAGCACTCTCATTGTGGACCTTCCAAAGAGCATTAATTTGCTTTTTAAGTATGTCTTTTTTTAATTCCCAGGGATATCTCAAAATGTTTTTAGCAAATTGTATTTTCATCTCACGCTTAGCTATTTTTTTGTGTTTTTCCAACAGCCAGCGATAATCTCCAATGCAATCTGAATATTCTTGTACGGATCGACCTTCTATCAGATCGCGCGAAGTAGATAGAAAGCTCAGAATCTCGTCTTTATATTTTCCATCAGCGACACAAGGCGAATATATCTTTGAATTGCAGACTATCGGGACTATATCGATTTTAGGTCTATTAAAGTTTGACTCAATTTTGATTTTAGCGATTATCGTCTTTCTAGTTTCTTTTATATACTGATGATCAAATATAAAATTTCCAAGAGAATAAAATATAGGCCTTTCTTTGTATATCTCATAACACTGTAAGACATGAGGATGACTGCCCAGAACAATATCAGCACCAAAGTCTATAAGTTTTCTCCCAAGTTCAACTTGTCCTGGTGATGGATATGGGACATATTCGCAGCCCCAATGAACTGAAACTATTACCACATTGGCTTTTTCTCTGATCACTTTTATTATTCGATTCAACTCGTTAACATCTTCTTCTGCAAAGGAGAATTTGTTATATGGGTGATACTTTGCAAAGTCGTCAATCAGGGAACAACCAAAAAGACCGATTATGGTATCGCTTTTTTTAAAATATTGCGGCTTATTTCTTACACCTACTGGCATAATATTATTTTTTTTTAAATAATCGATTGTATGATAAAATCCATTTAAACCGTGATCCATAATGTGGTTATTTGCTACTCCAAGAAAGTTAAAACCTGAATTCTTCAAGCTATGTATGGATTCAGGACTGGCTCTAAAATAATCTGCATAAATGCCTTTTTTATAAGTGACGTCCGCTAGAGGGGCCTCCAAATTACCAAAAACGATATCTCCAGACTCCAAAATATATTTTACATTGTTTAATAAATAATTAAAGCCACGTATTAACGCTTTGCTTTTTACCCCGAATCCATGGCACAATGGCTGTTCACCCATCATTATGTCGCCAACTGCAACTATAGTGGTCTTCTCAAAATCCCCAAGCATATCAATTCGGTTTATTGTATTTCCACTCACATGCGACCCCCTCATTCAGCTTAGTTTCTAGACGACTCAATCGACACGTTCATTTACTCTCCAAAGTATTTATAATAAATTTATATTTTCCAGCTCCAGTCCTTTCAATCTTATCTACGAACTTAAATTCCACATTCCACCCTTCACTTTTATTTCGTACTTCTTCTTTTATCTTATCTATCTGCTTTTCGTCAAAATTCTCCTCAGGAACGATCTTTATTACAATTTTATCAATTTTTTCTTGAACAACTTGATATTCCTTTATGCCTTTACAATATTCCCAAAAGATATACAAAAAAAACCATCCATGCACATTCTTTCCCTCTGGTGTCACTAAAATATCCACGCTTCTTCCCATAATCTCCTTCAAAAGCCTGTACCCTCTCCCGCATCCGCAGGTGTCAGGAATGATGCGGCCGATGTCCCCTGTATCGTATCTGATAAATGGCATCGCGTAATTGTACAGGCTCGTGGCCAGGATCCGCCCCTCTCCATCCTCCAGCTGATGCCCGTTCTCATCGACGACCTCCATGACGCTTCGCTCAGTGTCGATGTGAAGCCCCGAGTGCTCAGGGCACTCATACGCGCTGACACCACCATCGTTGAGGCCGTACGCGTCGTAGACCTCACAGCCAAAAACGCTCTCAATCTTGTCTCTCATATGGGGATAGAGCTTCTCTGCGGTGGTGAAGACAGCTGATGGCTTATGAATTAATATATTTCCTTCTTCTACATATTTTGAGAAAAAGTAAATCGAGGATGCATAACCCCTCAAGTATTTTGGCTTGAAGCGATTTATAATATCAACATATGATCTCATCTCCTCTTCGCCCATATCGAATGAGGATAGCATTTTTATATTTCTTGCGATCTCGTGGACCTTTTTTATAATGTCTGGTCTCGTTCCAACCCCCAGCGAGGCCCCCGCCAAAAAGACCATCCTATCCGACAGCTCGTATCCTGCGTATCCCCATCCCCTGTAGAGCATCGCCCCTCCCAGGAACCTGTCGAACTTCTCCAGGCGATACCTGAAGGGTGTGCCGGTAGACCCTCCTGTAGCCCGATCGTAATACCTGATAGATGAGATGTTGACCGGCTTGAAGTCGTCCCAGTGTTCGTTAATCACCCCCTTGGTGAGAATCGGCAGCCTCTCCAGGTCTTCAACTCGCTGTATATCCTCCGGCTGAAGTCCGAGCTCCTTGAAGAGTCTGCGATAATATGGAACATAATCACAGGCGAATCTGATCATATGCCTCAGCTGCTTATCCTGATCGCATTTCAACTCCTCGTAGGATCTCCACTGATTCTTGACCAGATTTTTATAAGTAGAATAAAATGAAAAATCCCCACATTGGTGGGCCAGGATAAAAAGCCCCTTATGGAACATCCCGTCTTTCACCTTTCCCTACACAAAGGTACACTATACCATCTGCTCATCCATTGAATTTGTCCTGATATCTTGGATTTTCACTCATGATCTTGAAGCTATCCGGATAATTCTCAATGAACCACACCATGAAAGCGTTTAGGTCAATTTTATCTTTGAGCAATTTAGTTCTCTTCATGATCCATTCTTCTTTAAGATTTGGGGTCCTTATCAATTCGATTGCTTTCTCAAATGCCAATATGGATTCTTGATCAAATCCAAAAATAGAATTATATTTTTTCTCCAATTCTGCGAAATTACCAAATTGCCTCACACGTGGATGCAGCATTATCGCAGGGGTTCCCAGGCATGCAGCTTCTGTAACCATCGTACCTGTGTCTGCAATCATTAATTTTGAAAAATATATGACATCATGGATTCTGCTCTTAGGCACTCTCAAAACTCGATCTGCTATTTCGTTAGGGACTCCTGCCTCTGAAGATATGAAGACTCTTGCATACTTCTCCAATTCTGTAACAAGCCTTATCTTATCAGTTCTGCTAAATCCACCAATCCCGAAATCATGAACTGCATTAAAACCATTAAACCTCAGCAAAGCATACTCTTCGCCACTATCAAGACCTAGAAGTCCTCTTATTCCCTTATCTGGATTGAAATAGTTGGGATGCAAATACGCAAGCTCCTTGAAGCTATTTACTCGTATTTGCTTTTTTCCCATATCCAGCCTAAATGAGCTGGGTGTGATAATCGTATCCGCAAAAGGTAGACACGCTCTAAATGGAAGAGCGTAAGGCAAGTTAGAGTATTCAGGCTCAGAGTCCTCGAATATAATACACTTAGCTCCGAGAATGCCAGATGAAAATGCATCATAAATGCCAAATCCCGTTATAATCTCTGGCTTGAACTTGCGGAGTATTTGGCATGCACATTTAACCTCGAATGGAAGCAATAAGGCCTTTCCAAACTTGGAAGTAGGCGACTTAGAATAAATGTGGTAATCGTTTCCAATTGATTCAATGATCGCTAGAGTCTCCCCGTAATCTCTAGCTAACACCTTGACTTCATGTCCGTGCTCCCTTAATATTCTTATGATATTTTTGTAGAAATTGACCTGTGCAGGAGTGTTGATAAATACTGCTATCTTCATTTTACCCCCCCAATTATATCCGCTAATCGAACGATATCAACATCCCTTGTTATCGCCATGTAATGCTCTCCAGATCTGGTGCCATTCCGGGTGATCTCTGCAAGGCTTCTTATCTGCATCTCGCTCTCAATAGCCCATTTAATGGAATCAACTAATGAATTTTTAAGGAGCAAAATGCGCTCCGGATGAAGCTGCATGACATAGACGCCTCCATCGGTTTTAAGAGACATCTTCATGGATTCAATCCAGCACCTGGACACTTGATCTGGATTCATTGGTAATCGGTTAAGGATGGGTTTAAATAGTGTGCGTGATTTTTGGATGGCCATAGTGGAATGGTTGTATTTGGATGTCAGCATATCGATATCCACCCCCCACGACAGAGACACCACACTGAGCGATCGGAATGCTGAACCGACCACTTCCACATGCCACATCCAAGCATAACATATCAGAAATTAAAAATTTTTCTAAAAATAATAACGCATTCCTTTTTCCGTACTCACCCATCTTAGTTGCATTTGCATGATCCCAATAATACTCCTTCACCAAATTATTTCACCTACCCAAAACTTCCAAAAACAATATCGCTCAGCCTCTTATACATCGGAATAGGCGCCTTTCTCATGAGACTAGTTGCAAATCTGTATTTTAAAGAACCTCTATCTCCGGTTATAGATTTTGAGATCTCCGGATAATAACTGTAGTAAAGCGGCTTCTCCTTTGTGCCCCACCTCTTCTTAAAGCTGATCAATCCCACATTATCATAGGATGCACGCCCGAAGTCGAACTGCCTGAACCCGTTCAGGCATGCGTCCTCTATTGCCCTCCAAAGGAACGCATGGTAAGGATATGATTTTAAACAACCAGGATCTGCAGCACCATAACCATATACAACTGTATCCCTGAAATACGTCATTATCCCGCCCGCGACCATCTCATGGTTTCCGTCTCTGACAGCATAAAGGGCTACATGATCTCCTAGGATTTCGAACAATCTACGAAAAAAGCTCAGAGTATCAGAGTATGGCATGGAACACCTTTATTCCTTTTAGTAATAGTGTTTAGCTCGTAAAAGGCATCAATGTCCTCTGGATCTTTTGTAACATCGACGATGAGACCTGATTTCTGCGACTTTTTAATCGCCCGCCTGACGCTGCCTTTGTCCAGCTTTCTCCATACCTGATCGATGTCAGAAGAAAGATCAAGGACATATGTGGAGAAATGATTAACGTTCTGAAACCCTGCGCGCTCTATCCGTGACCTGATCTCAAGATGGCTACCCCTCGAATCCCTGTAAATCTCAATTGCCCTACCGATCAATGCAGCTATGCAATCCTCATCCCCAACCGGGCCGCATGTATGGGAGAAGGGCACCGAGCATAACCGCTCTCCTGTTATCCAGCTCTTGATTTGGAAAAGGGGCAGCAACCCTCTGAGCCCTCCAGTCTCATCGAGAGCGAAGAGGTAGCAGGGCATGAATCCGAAGACGGACTCCAGAAACCTCTTCCATGCTGGCGTGTGGTATATGGTTGCGCCCTCAAACCTGTTCAGCGCTTCTCTCCACTCAGTCTCACTTATGTCCGATACAATCTCCATACTCAAACCGCCTGAACGCCCGCAGCATCCTTTTGCCAATATTGAACAGTAGATCCTTCATATACGACTGCCCCAAACCAAGAATCCCTGCAGACCATCTTTCTGGATGTGCCACAATATAAAGCCTATCTGGCTTTTGCCGTTTTATATATTCTATAAATTCGTCGGTCTTATCAACGCTGACAGAACCATTTGTCTGACCGCATAAAAAATCTCGCATATTGTTCTTGCCGTTCCAGCTCCGTCCCGTGTCTGAAAAATATCTGACGTTTTTGATAGAAAGATAAGCTTCCGCCACAAGCCCAAACCTTCTGAAATCCTCCACCTTCCACAGATCCCGATTGTCATGCTTCGATAACGGCCTTCCATGCATGCAGATCGTCCGCACGTCCGCTGTCTTTCTCATCTCCTCCAGCTCATGTTCGAACATCCGGATCGCCCTCCCGTAATCCCCGCTTGCCTTGGCCAGTGTCTCATAGTGGTATCCTATCTCATGCCCCATTCCTGCTATCTTGCTTACGACCTCAGGCCTGAATGTGTAAGGATAGCGGAAATAGTATGTTGATGTTATCCCAAGCCCATTTTCCAGCTCAGCCATACGCAGGGCGTTTTGCGGCCTCCTGTCCACATCATGCCTGAGGATACAGAATCCCTTGTGAGGCAGCTCGTTTATGTAGTCACATACAGTGATCGTCCTGTAACCGTTATTCAGAAGGGTCGTGCATAGCTCCTCGTACTTCTCGAGCGTGAAATCAAATGCCATATCTCCCCCTCGCCGCTGACGAGCTGGGCTCTGTCTGCATATCGAAGAATATAGCGAAGAACAAAAACTGCATGCCGATTATGAAGACCAGGAGGGACAGCACCCCCGGCACAAAGATCGGCTGGTGCAGGACGAACTTGTAGTAAAGGGAGTACACCGCTCCGAAGAGACCGATGGGCGTTAGCATTATCCCGAACAGGTAAAATAGAACAAGCGGATGAAAGCTGAACCAGATATACTTCGTCTTCAATCTCCACAAGAAATCCCTGAGGAGCAGCCAGGATACCTTGAATATGTACTTGCCGTACCTTATCTTGGACTTCTCCTTGCCGTATCTTGCCGGCATTACCACGTCTGCAACCTTGAACCCGAAGACGTTCAGCTTCACCAGAAGATCATTGCAATACCCGTACCATGGATAGATGGTATCAGGGTTTATCCGCTCCAGAGCCTCCCTGGAGATGGCAGTGTACCCATTTTGCGGGTCCATGAGCTGCCAGTATCCGGAAGCCATCTTTGTAAGAAAAGTCAGGATGATGTTTCCAAAAGAACGCCAGGCGCTCATCCCCTCCCGGAACTCAGCGCTCATGAGGCGATTACCTTTAGTGTAATCTGCTCGCCCCTCGACTATGGGATCGAGAAGTGAGGGCAGGTATTTCGGATCCATCTGGTTGTCGCCGGCCATAACCGCTGTTATATCCATGCCCTCCTCCAGAGCCTTCTTGTATCCTGTGACGATAGCTGCGCCGACGCCCTTGTTGGCCGAGTGGCTGATACATGTGATCCGCGGATCTCTCCTGGCGAAATCAAGCGCTATATCAGCGGTTCGATCTCGTGAGGCATCATCCACTACAAAAACCCTGTCCACATACTCCGGTATGGATCTTAGGGTCTCCCCGATCAGCCGCTCCTCGTTGTATGCAGGAACGACGATAGCAATCGTTTTACCCCTATAAGACATGTCACTCTCAGCCCGAGCAAATGCATTAAGTGTTCACCTGGCATCATGAGAACCGGCTGCCTCTCAAGCAGGTCATACGAACTCCGCCCCGAAGAGTCGCGCCACCTTTGCGGTCCGATCAGAGCCCCCCTCGTACACGACTCTGCCGCGATCCGCGTACAGCCTGTCTAGAAGCACGACACTCCCTGTAGGCGTCTCATCGTTGAACGCAGGCAGGATGGTCACCACACCCTCGAACCACGCATCCACCCCGGCTCCACTTTGGTGGCCATCTCGCCTGCGCCCAAAACCCCGTCCTCCAGAGAGCCCTCAGATCTGTGTAGACGCACGCATGCGCTTCATATCCTCACGAATATCTGCATCGCCTCGGTCGTCTTTCTCAGCGCCATCAGGAGATGCATCTTGTTGCTCAGCGCCTGGGTGTACCCGGGATCGATCTCGAGCGCCTTGTCATAGGCCTGCAGCGCATCGACCTGCTTCCCTGAGGCCTCCAGCGCCAGGCCCTTCAGGTTGTACGCCTGCTTGTAGTTCGGATTCGCGCTCGTGATCTCGTCGAGCAGGGCCAGCGCCTGCGCAGACTCACCCTTCGCTATCAGAGCAACACACTTCCTGTACTTCGCATCGAGGTACGCAGGATCAATCTCGAGCGCTCTGTCGTATCTGGGCAGAGACTCTTCAAACATCCCCTGCACCTGGAGCAGGTTCCCCTCTCGCAGCCAGAACCCCTTGTTGCCGGGACTGAGCTCCGTCGCCCTAGCAGATGCAGCAGTTGCGTTCACATAATCCCTCATGGCAGAGTATGTGTCGCACAGCCCCGACCAGGCGTCAGCGCTCATGTTGTTGATTCCCAGCGCAGTCCTGTACGCTTCAAGCGACTTGTTGTACTCCTTTATCGCACGGTACGCATTCCCCAGATGTATCCAGGAGTCGATGTACCCAGGATCCTGACCGACGGCGAGCTTGAAGTACTCGATCGCACCTGTGTAGTTCTTCTCATTGTACAGCTTCATACCCTTCCAATCGTAATACTCGGTCTCCTCAGCCGTGCAGACAGCACAGAGAAGGAGAAACAGAGCACAAAGTGCAGTTACCTTCACAACAAAACCTCCAGAACAGTTCCCAACAAACAGGAGACGCACCATCATGCACAGCCGCGACCGCTTGCACAGAAAGATGGCAGGCATCTCCCAGCAGCATATACATATAAAGGCTCCGCTACGCATGCTGGCGCCTCTTATCACCGATCAATTCAGCAGACCAGCATGTGGCCAGCCAGCAATAATTCCCAAATCCAGCCAGACATGACAGGCTCAGACATGCTAATAAATGTTGCGGATGTTGTGCTGTGTTGAATACTGTTTGAGAATCCGATAGCAGAGGCTGGATTCATACGAATTGCAACCCTAGTAAAAATCAATAGCTCTCGACCTTAGAGCTCTTAATTATTCAACACAGCAGGATGTTGGGCACGTAACTGGGATATAAAATCGTATTTCAGAAAAGTCATGCCGGGTTTTGTCGCATATCATCATTTATTGTTGTTGATGCGCCAGAGTGCACGAAAAATAGTTTTAAGTACTCTGCGCGCCAGTTGCTTGCATGCTCCTCTTTGCCCATCTCGGCCTGACGCTGATAGCAGCGCGTTTTTTGAGGTGGATCGACCCGCGATTCCTCGCGGTGGGCGCTCTACTGCCGGACATCATCGACAAGCCCCTGGGGCTCCTGATATACGGCTCGATGGGCCACGGGCGGATATTCGCCCACACGCTCCTCTTCCTGTCGATACTGACCGCAACCTCGCTCGCCCTCCGCGATCAGAGGGCTGCATCGCTGAGCATCGGCGTTTTGTCGCATCTCCTTCTTGACACCATCTGGCTATCTCCTGCGATACTCCTCTGGCCGCTCCTGGGCCCGTTTCCTCCAGCAGACTCCTTAGATACACTGAGCTACATCGAGATGCTTCTGATGGGGCTGAGAGATCCTGAGATACTCCTGCCGGAATGTGCCGGGTTTATTTATCTCATTTACATCTTGCGGCCTGAGATGCGCAGGCTGCGCGGGCCTGCTCAGATCCCCACCACGCTCTCAATCTGGGAAAGGTTTTGAGATTCAGAGACGCGCACCCCAGCCCGGGCGCGTGACGTTGACCCAGAGGTGCAGGTCCCTGTACGGAGCTGTGAAGTTTCCATCCCTGTAGAGCAGAAACTCGAGCTTCTGCCTGTCACCCGTTCTGTTTAATGTATAGGTCACATTCTCCTCCCAGGTCTCGTTGTGCCCCAGCGTGATGTCTCTGGTAAACACGGTGATGTTGCTCAGGCTGACCACCATGGTATAGTTGACCTCAGCATACTCATGATTCACAACGCCTGCTATGACAGTGCTGCTTTTACCTGCCTCGACCTCAGTCGGATACCCGTACGCCTTCCCGCTGGGACCAAGTATGTAGAACTCTGTGAACCTCTCGCCCTGCTTCGGGGTGACCACGACATAAATGAGAGCAGCAACAGACGCTATTATCGATATCACCAGAATCACGGTCAGAGCGCGATCGAGCCTGCTTCTCTCCCCCTCACAGAGCTCAGCCGCAGCCCCCCTCACCGCCTCCCTGAAGCGAACCTCGAACCTATCCTCAGGCGGCAGAAGACTCCTCCGCCATGCTGCGATCAGGGCCATGGATATGGTGAAGACCGAGATTGATATAACTATGGGTACAAGCCGTATCCCCCAGGGGGTGTAGTTCAGCCCCAGACCTATAAGAGGAACAACAGCTATGCTCAGGCCGAAGCTCAGCGCGAGCCTCTCGATGCCATCGAGATCATCCCTCCTGGGGAAGAGAGCTGCTATGAGCGCGTATCCCGGGACGAACAGAACCATGAGAAGCCCCAGAGGAACGCGCACAGCCTGCAGCGATCCGAGCGGGGTCATCGTGAAGATCATCACCAGCAGCGGAGCTGCTATCGTCGCCAGCAGATCCGCCGGCATCTCCCTGAGAAACTCCATCCCCCTCATCCCAGCACCATCCTCAGCAATCCCAGCAGCCAGTCGATGAACCTCCTGACGATTCCCCTATCCGCCTCCGGGCTCTCTATCGAGGAGTTGATGCCGCCAGCGGCGCTCTCCACGCTCTCACTCTTCTTAACACCATCCCCAGATCTCGCTCTCAGTATGGCGAGCTCCTTCTCCCGGCATGACGTGCACGCTCCGACGCCACGAACCAGGCAGTACTCATCCTCGCAGTCTCCAGCCTGCTCTGTCAGAGGCTCTCCCCTGCGTATGATCTTCCAGTACCCGCCCTTGAGCCTTTGCCGGAGCTGCGCCTCTACCTCCTGATACTGGGTGGTGTTCTCCATCCGCAACCCGCTCATGTTCGCATACCATCTGACCACCTCAGGGGTTATCCTTACCTCGCTCACGGTCTCCACAGACTCCGTTTCAGAGACTTCAGATGTGACGCTATCCCCTCTGCTCCCGGACGCGCTGGTGATCCTCACGACCTTCACATCGCCTGCGCTCTCGATCCTGTACTCACCCTCTGGCACCCCAGAGGTGTCTATTGCGAGCCTGTACCCTCCATTCTGGTCTGCCCTGACCTCGGTCTCCGCTGTAACATCTACCTTCACGTGGCTCGCACCCGGCAGCGCGTTTCCGAAGATCTTCAGCGTGTACCTCCCTGGAGGAACGTCTCTGTGAGAGAGGCTCACACTCCCGCCAGTGGCCTCGATCCTCCTTGTGAGCCATATTCCCATCCTCACCCCGAGGTTGAGATCCTGAACGTTTTTTACAGACACAGAGAACCTGTTCGGCTTCTGGGGTATCTCCACGGTGCTCTCGTAGCTGTACATACCATTAACCACAGGAAGCACCATGGAGAAGCTCGACCTGAACTGCACGCGCTCGCCTGGCGAGGCTGTCCCTGAGAGCGTTATATCCTCCCCCGGTCTCACACTCTGCGATGAGACCTCAAACCCGGCACAGATCTGGATCAGCAGGAGCACAGCCACAATGAGCAGAACAGACCTCAAGAGGACACCTCCGGAGCGCGTCTGAAGCTATGGTGCTGCAGGCAGCACCTCGATCCTTCCCTGCCTCAGCCCTATCAGACCCCTTCCAGGAGCGTAGACAGCTGCGGTCACTATAAATGTTCCGCTCTCCGACTCAGGGCTCGTCATCAGGAGCACATCCGCTTTGGTCTCATTCGACTCCTGCATGCCAACAGCACCATCTTCAGGCAGAACATCGAGCATCTCCATCAGCGCCGGGATGGATGGCTTGACAAGAGGCAGACTCGCGGACCTGTTTCTGAATGATACGTTGAGACCATCGTTGCCTGGAATCAGCTTCATACATTCATAATCACTGATTGAGAGCATGCACACTCCAAAGATCTTGCTCACGTTTCCCAAGCCATCGAGAAAAACACCCACATTAAGAAAATCCCCCGCCGTCACGTTCTCTGGAATATCCAGAGTGAGGTTCGATTTAACAACAAGCATCGGTACCGAAGAGATGATAGAGGATCTGTTATCAAGGACCGATACGAGATAAACCCCAGAGGTGAGGCTATTTAGATGCAGATCTCCCGCGGCATTGCTCAGGTTCTGTGGCGCCCCGATCTCGAACCTCACCTCGCTCCCATTCTCTACGAATCTCAGCATCTTAGAGGCATCGAGCCTTGATATCCTGAGCGAAACCTCAGATGTGTTTGTGGCCTCAAATGTGATATCTATGGTCTGGTTCTCAGTGTACACAGGCAGGAGATCAAGCGGGTATGTCAGGTTGTCCCCATAGACCATGCGCGGGACTTTTATAAAGTCATTGCAATTAAAATATATAATGGCCTCTCCTGTGAGACCAGCATCTGCCACAGACAGTAATGCTATGCATACCAATGAAATGACCACGACTTTCATACCATGAAGTTTTAAATAGGTTGCATATAAGCTCTCTTGATGACAAGAACGGGGAGCTACAACTTGAGGCGCGACACCCTGCGGATGCACCATCTGGACCTGATATTGCCGATCACAGTGATAGTTATTGCAGAGTTTTTGCTCTTTCTGGGCAATATGAAGGCTGCAATCGCCGTTCATGCCATGAACATCATGATGCTCGTGTTTCTGGAGATGCTCTTTACAGACAGAACCTACCCGGCGATAATGTTGCTCTCGCTATTCCGCATCTTGAATGTCACTATGCCTGTATTCTTCAAACTGACCCTCTACTCATATGCAACAATCTACCTGCCCATGTTTCTTCCGATTTACATGATCATGCGCGATGGCACCTTTGATCGCCAAGCGGCTGGTATAACGTTGAGGGGATTCTGGGCATACCTCCCCCTGGCGATCAGCGTTGGATTCGCACTTGGTTTTGGAGAGTACTGCGTCCTGAAGCCTGAGATCTTGGTGCCCGAGGTGAACCTTAAAAGCATTCTCATCTTATCGGCAGTGATGATACTGTTGGTCGGGCTCATGGAGGAGTTCATATTCAGATCTCTTCTCCAGAACATCATCATGGAGCGCATCGGATCCACCCCAGGCCTTCTGGCAAGCAGCATGGTATTTGGCTTGATGCACTCCGGCTACCATCTCCCCATGGAGCTTGTTTATGTCTTCTTCGCAGGCATAGTTTTTGGAGTTATGTTCTGGTCGACGAAAAGCCTGCCGATCATCGCCATAACCCATGGCGTGACCAACATATCTCTGTTCCTGGTAGTGCCTGCGTTTCCATATTACCTTCCATATTTTATAGGCATACCACTCCTGATTCATGTAATCCTTGGTGGGGTTATCAGAAAGATCCGGACTTGTGAAAGCTCCCCACCCTAATGGCGGATCTTACTGCGCTTCGACTTAGTCGGAGGCTTCTCCGGCTCGGTTCATCGGTACCTCCACAAGCTCTACCCCGCAGCCCGATGCCAGGTACGCAGCCCGGAAATGGCTATCCTCTCTGGCACACGCCTCCCGGCCTGCGCCTGCGAACGGCGCAAGCTTTTTATCCTGAGTTACGATGATCATTCTGCCTTCGCACTTA
>Ga0272448_1003207_pt1 | contig 19679 bp, 15 predicted proteins | sample YNPCB0191_FD_202220 | JGI IMG/M metagenome (GOLD analysis project Ga0272448, IMG submission 202220) | Hot spring sediment microbial communities from Yellowstone National Park, WY, United States - YNP-CB-019-1 | ecosystem: Environmental > Aquatic > Thermal springs > Hot (42-90C) > Sediment... | reverse complement strand
GGCCCCAAGTCCCATTGCCCCAACGCCCGCAACAGCGTGGAGTCCGAACCCCGACATCGCGCGTGCGGTGGTTGGCCGATGAAGCGTTGCGCCGTGCGGGTGCGCAACCGCTGATCGAGTTTCAACACACTGTCCAACCCCCATGCCGCCTGGCCGATTGCCGCGCGGAAGATCGCGGCGGGCTTGACGAGCGGTCGGCGGCGCGCCCCATCCTGCTGTTGGCTGGCCCAATAACTCAGCTTGTATTCTGTTTCGACGAACGGTTGGAAGGCACTGGTCTGGGTGACCATGGCCCACCTCCTTGTGTTGACACCGCTGTCCCCTGACGGGCACGGCCCGGCCCCAGCAAGAAAGAGAAAGCGGGCCGTGCGTTCCCTGACGACGTGACAATCTAACCGAAAATCGAGCCGGTGCCAGTGGTGGGCGAAAGAGAAAGAAGTACCTGCAGAGTGGTTCGTACCGTGCCGCAGCCTCCAACAGCACGACTCGGAAAATGTGGAGGAAGTTCTACGACATCCGCTCGACATCCTGCGCGCGGCCTTTCCTCTTCCCTTCCTCTTCCATTCATCGTCAATTTCAGCTTCCCATAACGACCGTAATCATGCTACATTTGTAGCGTTATTACGGTAAGCTCTTCCGGAAAGGAGATTCGCCATGGCAAAGGTTTGGAGTGAACAGGCAATGGAATTCTTGGAGGTCATGCTCTGGGGAATGGAGAAACTTTTTTGCCCTACCTTGCAAACCTTGAACGAAAGTTTCGAGGGATGGCAATGGAGACACGGGTGGCAACGCCAAGCGCACCGGCTCGAAGAGAAGGAACTCCTCCGTCGTGAACAACGAGCAGGCCAGATCGTTTTGCAGCTGACCGAACAGGGGCGGCTTGCGGCTTGTGGCGGGCGCGATCCCGAAGCTCGTTGGCAACGCCGCTGGGATGGCTTGTGGCGGATGATTATTTTCGACCTGCCGGGCCGGCAACAACACGTTCGCCAACGACTCCTGCGCTGGCTGCGTCAAAATGGCTTCGGATACCTGCAAAACAGCGTGTGGATTCATCCTGATCCGTTGACGACCCTCACCGAGGCGCTGGAAGAGTTCCGAGATGATGTCGAATCGTTAACTGTCATGGAGTCGCATTGTTGCTACGGCTATTCCGATGCGGCCATCGTGCGGGGCGCATGGGACTTCGAGGAGATCAACAAACGATACGAGACGCATCTTTCGCAGGCCAACGCTGAGCTACGCAAGCCGCTGCCTTCGCGGAGAAACGTGGAAGAGTTGCGACAGCGATTGCGGCATGAGCGAATTGCGTGGGCCAACGCGGCGGCGCTCGACCCGTTTTTGCCCCAGATTTTGCTGCCGTCCGATTACCTGGGACAACGCGCTTGGCAAGCGCATCGTTCCGTGATGCGCCGGCTGGTTCAGGCTCTGATGGCCTAACTTGCCATTCCGTAATAATGCTACAAATGTAGCGTTATTAGGGTAAGAGAGGTGGCGGGCGGGTGGAGAGGTGAGAGGCGGCTTTTCGCGGTCAGCGATGAGGGGCGGTGGTGGAAAGGGATTCGGGAAGAAGTTTGAATCCGCCGGCTGCCACCGATTGGCCGTCGGGAAGTCGGAACGGCGTTGTGCTGAAGTTGACTGTGACGGTCACGCCGTTGGCAAACCGGGTTTGTTGCACGGAGCGGTCGGGAGTCAGGAAACGGTGGTCGGTCATTTCGGCGTAACCAGTGGCGCGGGCCACGGGCGCGATGGCGCGGTAGCTCTGAACAAAACGGTTGCGGTTTTTGGCCCAGAGGTCGCGGTTGAACATGAACATCGGCGGCGTGCCGTAGAGGACGTTGAAAAGGTCGCGCTTGTCCCAAATCGCGGGCAACTTGTTGTTGTAGTCGCCCCAATACCATTGGGCGACGACGCAATCGTGATAGACCAGTTCCCATAAAGGCAACCGATAGCGTTCGCCTACTTGGAATTTCGCCACGCGTTCGGGGACTTCGTTCCAGATTTCCTGCATCTTACGTCCAGCGTCGGGCACCCGGTACGGGCCGAGGCTGAGCATTCCCTCGAAGTAATGGACGAACGGCACGGCGGCGTCGTGGCCGGTTTCGGAGCCGGTGACGAGCTGGAACTTTTCCGACATCAAGCGCAGCAATTCCATTTTCCAGTGACGGCTCTCGGAGCGAGTGAGAGGATGGGCCGGCGCGTAACATTCGCGCCACGGCGATGCGGTGGTTGTGTCAATAAACCGGCAGCGATACGGATGGGTCGCCAGATCGGCGGGCACGCGTTTTTCGGCGTATTGGATGGCTTGCTTGTCGCAGGTGACGCCGCAGGGGTACATCTGATCGTCTTTGCCTCTGACCTGCCATCCGCGAATCCAGTCGCCCTTGGCATTGATCATAATGTCTTTCGGCCATGCCTCGGTTGGCCAATCGGGGTGGACACTGCGCAACTTGGGGAACATGGCCGGGTCCATCACATCCTGATAAATGTCGTAGCGGCTGGTCAACACGCCCAGTTCGTTCATGGCGGCGATTTCGTCGGGTTTGGCGCGGTTGCTCCAGAGGATGCGCTCGATGCCGGCGGCTTGTAATTCCTTGACGATGGCAACGGGATGGTTGTCCCAGCACCAGATGTTGACGGCGCCGACGAGGAGATCCACGTTGGGATTTTGCTGTTTCTTTTGTGAGAGGGTTTTTAGCAGGCCGATGTGTTGCGCGTATTGTCGGTAGCGTTTGCACATGGCGACGTGTCCGCCGCGCTCGAAGAAGATGTAGCGCAGGCGTCGTTCGTAACCGAATTTCCCTTTTTGAAGTTCCCAACGCGGAGCGATGCAGAGTCGGTCGTTGATGCGCTCGATGCTGATGGCGGCGTCGTCGGGTGTTTCGATGATGGTCATCTGGCCGCGTTGGCCGTCGGTGACGCCCCAGAAGGCCATGCAGATGCCGTGGCCGCCGTAGGCGATGAGGCGCATTGGTTTGATGGCGGGGTCGTCCACGGGATAGGAGATGCCTTCGTTCATCGGCACGACGAGGTAGGTGCCGGCGTCGGTGAGGAACGGATGCGGGAAGGCTGGAACGGTTGTGCCGTCGGCAGCGAGCGCCACGGTGAATTCCGGTTTCTGGCCGTCGAGTTGGATGACGCAGCGAAAATCGCGGCAATCGAGAGTCAATGCGTTCCCCGTGCGCGCGGCCTGTGCAGTCATCGGTTTGCCTGTGGCTTGTTGTCGCCACGTTTGTTGGGTGCGGCGGTCGAGCACGGCGAGGGTTGTGGTTTCGGTGTCGAGGGTGACGATCAGTGAGCGGTTGGTCAGTGAGAGGGTGGCGGCTGACGCCGTGGTGGTGATGGCGAGCAGTAGTGCGGAGAGTTTCATAGGTTTTTGATGATGGCGAGTGTTTGTTTGTGGAGGGCGCGGTTGCCGCCGAGGACGGCGTAATCGCGCTGGTCCGGATCGGTGGTCAGGTCGAAACGGATCGGATTTCCTTCCTGGTCGGTGAAGGTGCCGCCGGCTTCGGGGAACATGAGCACAAAGGGGGCGATGTCCCAGATTTTGGTCATTTGGTTCAGGCAGACGCCGATTCGGCCATCGAGGGTTGAGCAAAAATCCACGAGGGAGTTGGTCATGCGGAGGTTGCGACAGGCGGCAAGCAGGTGTTGGAACAGTTGGATGTTGCGGCGTGTTTGTCGCCGGTTGGGTGTCGGGTCGAGCGCGAAAGAGCACAGCACGTCGCTGAGGCGCGTGGCGCGGCTGACGTGGACGCGCTGGCCGTTGCGGAACACGCCTTTGCCTTTTTCGGCGAAATACAAGGTGTCGGTCACGGGCAGATAGACGGCGGCCATGACGGGCTTGGCGTTGTGGAGCACGGCCAACATGACGCCGAACCACGGCAGTCCGGCGGCGAAGTTGGAGGTGCCATCCACGGGATCAATCACCCACGTGAATTCCGAGCCGCGATGTTGCCAGCCGGTTTCCTCGCCGAGGATGTTGTGCGCGGGGAACCGGGCGCGAATCCGTTGCGCGAGGAATCGTTCGACCGCGGTGTCGGCTTCGGTGACGACGCTGGCGTGACTTTCCTTGCGTTTCACATGCAAGGCGCGCCCGAAATAGCGCAGCAGGCGTTTGCCGGCGGACTTGAGATCGCGGGTCAACAGGGTTTTCATGTTGTGAGGTCTTTCGTCTCGAGCAGTTTCCAAGTGTTGCCGCCATCGGGCGACATCAGAACGGTGCGGCGGCGACCGGGGAGGTCGTTGCGGTAGAACCAGTGCGTGGACCAATAGTCGTAAGAGAGGAACAGCCGTCCTTTGCGGTCAATGGTGAGTCGGTGGTAATAGACGCTGTACTCGGAGAACGGCGGCACGACGAGCACGCGCGGCGGTTCCCACGGCTGGCCGGGGCGTTTCCGTTGGTAGGCGAGCGTGCCGTAGCTGCTGGCGGGAAAAGGCTGTTCGCCGCTTTTCCACAAACGGAATGCCGAGTGCAACGTGCCGTCAGGACCACAGACCATGCCGATGTAGGTCTGGCGGAGATTCTCGCCGGCAAAAACGGCCTCGGTCCAACCGCCGGCGGCGTCGTTCGGTTTCAAGGAGCGCGCATAAGGGAACGGATGACCGTGCGTGCCGCCGAGGACATGAAGGTAGCCCTTGTTGTCCATCGTGATACTGGGCGAATTGTGGATGTCATTTGGCGGCGCGCCGTAGCCGACCAGCGCCGGTTTGCTGAGTTGTTTCGTGATGCGGTCGTAGGTGGCGACGTAGGCGGGAAGACCGGGCAGTTTCAGTTTCGGGTCGGTGGCTTCGCCCCAGACGATGTGGACTTTGCTTCCTTTCGAGACGACGGAGGACGGGATGCCCGAATGAGAAGCAAGGCCGATGCACTGTTTCGTGATGAGGATCGGCTCGCCGATGACCAGTTTCCCATTCACTTTCTCTGGGAGCAAAAGTTCCAAATCATAAAGCCGTCGCCAGAATAGTTTCTCGTCCTTCGCTGTGAACGTGTAGCGCAGAACCGGAGGCGGTCCATCGAGGAGGTTGTGGCCGGTGAACTCCTCGATGTCAAACGACGTGGAAGATTTCCCGCGTCGGGGAACCGCGCACGTGGCGAATGTCTGTCCGCGGTCGGTCGAATAGGACAGACCTGCCGAGGTCAGAACGTAGAGGGTGTTGTCCTTGTCGAAGGCGATTTTCGAGGTGAGAGCGCCGGCGAGCCTGGTGGTTGTCCATTGAGCGTCCCGCAGGGTGGAGATGCCGCCGCTGACCAGAATGAACGGTTGATTTCGGAGATCGAAGTAGAGCTGGTTGTCGGTTGGGAAGTCGGGCCGATGGCCGAACTGTTCGTTCTCGTGCTGGTAAGGTTGGAGCACGATGGGAATCGTGAACGGTGTTGTCTTCGGATTCACCCGGAGCGTCGAATACCTCGTGAAGCCGCTGTCATCCAGCGGCGTGGCGCGGATGTGGTAGTCGGCGGTTTGAGGCGGGACCATAACGGTGACGGTTGCGGTTTGCCTTGGGTCGAGAGTGAGGCGTTCTGCGGATAGTTTTGCCGGCGACTCGACGTCGAGCTGAATGGTTCGTTTGCGGAGAGCGTCGTTGCGGACTTGGAACACTGTTGCGTCTGGCCACAGAGGGTGAGGCTGTAGGGGGTCAGCAACCAGCGATTCTCCAGAAACGGGAACCACGATGTGATCTGGGGCGTCCAGATTGTCATATTCGGGTGGCGGTCGCGGCTGTTCCAGCGCGTCAACCCATCAACCTGAATGGTGGCTTTTGCCGATGGGAAATGCAGTCGCCACGGCGCGCTCGTCTTGGCGGTGAACTCGTATGAAGGTTTGTCCAACGTGGCCAGAAGCGCGCCGGTGTGGTCAAACATCTGAGCGGCCGCGGCGGCGGAGATTTCCACCTTGAACGTTCCCAGCCGGGGCAGGAAACAGACATCGGCGGATTGTTCCGGGCTGGCCAACACGATGGGTTCCTCGTGCGGGGCATCGCGGTGGCCACGGGCTGTCTCGATGAGATACTTCGGGCAGTTGGAACGGAATCCCCAGACGACGTGTTCGCCGTACCGGTCGTTGGACACGGTGATATTGAGCACGTAAACGCCCTTGCGTTCCACGCGGGTGGAGAGGCGGCACGATTGCACCGGTCCGAGGCCGCTGCCGCGCGGTTTGCCGTCGTCGGGGATCGTCGCCTCCTGCACCACGCGCCGGTCCGGCCCGGCGAGGATGGCGCGCAACTCGGTGCGAGCATCGCGCAAGTTGCGGTCGCGCTTCAGCACCTCGACAGTCAGTTCGCCCGGCTCGGCGAGGAAATAGACGCCGCCGCAACCGCCGATGAACAGCACTCGGTCATCGGCACAACAGGCCGCGGTCAGGAACAAAGCCAGCAGGAGCGTTTTCATTTTTCTTTGCTCGATGGTTTGAGGAGAGATTCTTTGGTGGGAGAGAGCACTGGCGGGATGCCTTGGAGTTGAACGTGGAAATCTTCCATCGCACTGGCCGAAGGTTTGTCGAGGCGCAGACTCCAAATCTCGCCGCCGGTTTCCCGTTTCGGTCTGGCAACAAACTGATGAGCGGCTGCGATGTTGTCTTTTTCCTCGACGGTGTTGCCCTCCGGGTCGCGCAGCGCCGCTTTCACTCGCTCGCCGTCGCCTTCGCCGGAGACTTTCACGGCGAAGTCTTTTGTGCCGGGCGGCACCCAGAAGTAGTAGTCGCCGGTCGTGCTCAAAAAATGGAACCGCGCGCTCTCGGAGTAGAGGCAGACGCGATGAGTAGCGGAGTTCACCGTGGCGGTCCACTTGCCGGGATCGCAGACGATCTTGTGCCCGCCCGTTTCGCTGGCCGTGAAGGTGTAGGAGGCTTCTCCTTCGGCGCTTTTCAGTTTTTTGGTCTTGCCGGACGGCGAGACGATGCTGACGGGCGACGGTTTGGCCTCGCCTTTGCCGACGCGGCGGATCTGCACCGTGAATGCGACCTCTTGTCCGGCCTCGGCCCACAAGAGCCATTCGGACGGCCCGCGGATGCGCGCGGTGCAACGTACGAATTTCGGAGTCGCCGAAACGGGTTCGTAGCAGAGGCCCTTCGTGGGGAATTGCGGGAACCGTTTGAAAACGGTGTGTGGCATCCACTCGGCGAGTCGTTGCGGGGTGAGATGGAGTTTTGTGCGATTGACGATGAGAGTGCCGGTGATGTCGCGCAGGCCGAGGCCGCCGGAGAGGTCTTGATAGGAGATGGGGTTGCGTTTCAGCGGATCGGTGATCACGCAGTTGACGAAGTGGATATTGCCGAGGTCTTCGATGGCCGTGGAACGGTTGGAGAACTGAATGGGTGTTGTCGCCGGTTTGTTGGTGGCGGCGTGGAGAATCTGGCAATTCACGAAGCTGACGCGCGCGCCGCTGGCGGGTTTGTCGCCGACGATGACGCCGCCGTCCAGCCCGCCTTCAAACTGGCAGTTGATAAAATCCATCGTGCCCTTCACGCCGGCGGTCTCGCTGTCGCTAGAGGTGACGAAGCGCGCGGAGTTGCGGCAGCCGATGGCGCGGCAGTTCTCGATGCGGATGGAGATTGGCTTGGAGGAGGCGCGCAACGGTCGCAGGTAAAACGTGTAGGCGCTGCCGCGATTGTTTTCCGAAACACAGTTGCGCATGACGCAGTTGACCAGTTCTTCCGACTCGTGGTTCGGTTCGAAATCAATCCCGGCCATCGGGGCGGTGCCGCCGGTGTCTTTCAGGACGCAGTTTTCGATGAGCAGGTTGCGGGCGCTGATGACGCTGATGCCCTGGCGGTAGTTGTTGCTGCAAATGACGTCCCGAATGAGAACATCCGAGCATGGCACTCCGCGCTGCGCGACGCCGAGGTAGATGCCGTCGCCGCCGCTGTCGGCCAGTGTCAGTCCCAAGATGCGCACACGCGAACAGCTTTTGAAACAGAGCACGTGTCGCCACTCGGCATGGGTGTATTGCGTCGGGTCGTCGTAATCCTGTTTCCACATTTTCAGTGTGGCGCCGTAGCCGCGCAGGGTGATGTTCGTTTTCAGCGACGCGTTGAACAGCGAATCGTTGCGTCCTTTGAACGCGCCGCGCAACGCTTGCACCACGACGCCTTTCTCGAAAACGATCTCCTGATGGCTCGCCAGTTGGAGCTTGTCGGTGATCCACGGCGCGCCCATGTTTTCGACGATCACCCGGCGGGCACCGGAGTTGATGGCGGCCTGCAACGCGGCGGTGGAGTTGGTGGGATTGAATCCAAACAAGGAAGCGCGCACGGTGGAGGGCGCCGCGAGCAACGGCATCGGCGCGGCAAAAGCGAGGGCGAGGAGAAGATGTTTCATGGTCGGTTCCTGTGTGAGTGTTGACGAATCAGGCGCTCAAGCTCCCGCAACTCGGCGTCCACTTCAAGCTCGAAAAGATCGGCGGAGACCGAGTGCGCGCCGAGCGTTTCCACAACTTGGCGCTCGACGTTGTCGGAAGTGACAACGAGAATCCTCCCGCGTTGTTCGCTTTCGCCGACCATCCGTTCGATGACATCGTCGGCGGTCTTGCCGTTGCCGGAGTAAATGATTTCGATGCCGCGCGGACGACCGGCGTTTTCGATTGGATGTTTGGCGCCATAGCCGTCGAAGACGACGGTGACGCGCCGTCCGCTGTGGTCGGCGTAGCGTTCGAGCAGGGCGATCAGTGTGTTTCTGCGCGTCTCCAGCGAGCGGCCGGCGATTTTGCGCAGGCGCGCCCATTGGTGCAACACGCTGTAACCGTCCACCAGAACCCACCGGTCGTTCATGGTTTGGGACGGACGATGAGTTTGACGGGTGTGCCCACGGGCGGGACGACGGCGGGGTTGACTTCGAAGCCCTGATCCTCGCCGCGATAGGGGTTGCCGCGATCATCGGCGAGGTTGACCACGATGGACGGTTGCCACCACAGCGCGATGTGCGCCTGCTCGGCGTCGGCCAGAAACACCGGTTCGTCCGTCACGGGATTCTTGCTGAAAAAGGAGCCGTTGAAGACCCAGCGCAGGCCCGTGGGCGTTTTTTTTGTCTTGCGGTCAATCAGCCAGCGTTCGACGGGGAACCGTTGGTTTTTGTATTCGATCTGGAGGAGCACAACACTCCGCGCGTTGGCCACGGTGCCCGTCTCGCAGCCGATGAGAAAAAGTGCAAACTGGAACGCCGACGGCTTGCAGTCCAGTGTCAGCAGGCTCTCGTAGTCGCGGCCTTCGGGTTCAACGGCGATGAATTCGAGGATGTCGTTGGTGCGGGAGACTTTTCCGGTGGCTTCAAAGTACGGCGAAGCGACGTCGTGGATGACGAGTCCGGGCAAACGGACTTCTTTGCCGATGCGCTGGACATCGGCGGTGTTGACCAGCGAAGAGGCGATGGCGGCAAGGAGCAGGGTTTTCATTGGGATGGGAGCCGGGCCACTTCGACGGCGACGGCGCACAGGTCATCGCTGAAATCCGTGCGCCCCGCGAACTGGACAATGTCATTGAGCAACTGGTCCAGGATTTCAGCGGTCGGACGATGGGCCAGACGCTGGAAGGCGGCCAGCAGTCGTTCCTGTCCGTAGTGGTCTCCTTCGCGGCTGGGCACTTCAAAGAGGCCATCGGTGTAAAGCACAATGACATCGCCGGTGGCCAGAGGCAGTTCGGTGGGGACGTATTGGGAGCCTTCAAAAACGCCGAGCGCCGGTCCCACGGAGGCTTTCTCGCAGTCGAGCGGTTCGGCTTTGGGTCGGGCACGCCGCAGCCGACAGGGCAACGGATGGCCGGCGCTGGCACAACGCAGTTGGCGGCGGCTCACGTCGGCAACCAGATAGAAAGCGGAAGCGAAGATGGGCATTTTGGTGTGTTTCAGGATGGTGAACAGTCCGTTGTTGATGGAGGTGAGAAACTGGCCGGGCTCGGCGGCGACGGGTTTGAACTGTTCGATGAGGGCGCGAAGGATGGCGGTCACCAGGGCGGCGCGCACGCCGTGCCCCATCACGTCGCCGATCAGGACGCCAGCGGCGGTGTCGGAGACGGCAAAGATGTCAAAGAAATCGCCGCCGATGGCGACGGCGGGCCGGTAGCGATGATGGAAATGGAGGGCGCTGTGTTCGGGCGGTGTTCCGGGGGGAAAGGTCGGGTATTTTTGGGGGAGAAACGCTTCCTGAATTTCGCGCGCCATGGCGAGGTCGGCCTGCATCTGGTTGTTCTTGAGACCGAGTTCGCCTGCGGTGCGCGCGAGTTCTTCACGCAGCATTTTGTCCTCGGTGATGTCGCGGCTGACGCCGACAAGGCCCATGCATTTGCCCTGTGGATCGAAAAGAGGAACTTTGGTGGCGGAGACCCAGCGGACGCGGCCGTCGGGATAAACAACGCGCTGTTCCTTGCCGATGACGGGTTTGCCGGTTTCAAGGATCGCTCTCTCGTGCTCGGCGGTTTCACGGGCGAACTCCGCGGAGAAAAAGTCCGCGTCGCTTTTGCCGATGGCGTCTTCGGGACGCGCGAGGCCGAGATCGCGGGCATGAGAGGCGTTGATGTGAGTGAAGCGGCAGTGGATGTCTTTGAAGTAGATATGGTCGGGGGCGTTGTCCATGAGGGCGCGCAGCAGGGCGCGTTCTTCAGCGAGGGCGTTTTCGGCGCGTTTGCGTTCAAGGGCGCCGCTGATGGCCCGCAGGAGGCTGGGCACATCCAGATCGTCTTTGGACAGATAGTCTTTGGCCCCGATTTTCATGGCTTCGACCGCGATTTCCTCGCGGCCGATCCCCGTAAGCATGATGACGGCAGGCCGCTGGGCTGCAGGGATCCGTTGAATCTGGGCCAGCAAAGTCAGTCCGTCGGCGCCGGGCAGTTTGTAGTCGAGGAGCACAATTTCGTAGTGGTTGCGCTCCAGTTCGGCAAGGGCTTTTTCGGCGGTGGTCACCCAGGTGACGTGGAATCGGAAATCAGTGCCGAGGGAGGAAATCAGTTGGAGGAGGATTTCCGCATACTGCGCGCTGTCCTCGACGAGGAGCAGGGGTTGGGGAGTCGGGTTCATCAGCGGGGCGGCAGTTTAGACAATTCCAGCCAATATTGTTGAATGGTCGCCACGAGTTTGACGCAATCGTCAAAGCGCACCGGTTTGGTGAGATAATTGTTGGCGCCGCTGCGATAACAACGGCGGACATCTTCGTCGCGGTCGGAGGTGGTGAGCACGATGACGGGGATTTCTCGCAGCAGGTCGTGTTGTTTGATTTGTTCGAGAATCTCGAAGCCGCTGCGTTTGGGCAGATTCAGGTCCAACAGGATCATGTCGGGACGGGGCGCATTGAGTCCGAGCAGGTAGCGGCCGCGGTGCAACAGAAAGTCCAGCGCCTCTTCCCCGTCGCGGCAGACGGAGACGCGGGCCGTGCCACGGTTGCGGCGAAACGCCTCCAGAGTGATCTCCACATCGGCAGGATTGTCTTCGACCAACAAAATTTCAAACGGGCGTCTCAATTCGCAGGGTTCCTTTCTCGGAAAGACTGGTGGTGTAGAAGGTCGTGCTGGACTTTGGGACATCTCGCTTCGGGAGCGTGAAGTAAAACGTGGTGCCTTTGCCCTCTTCACTTTCGAGCCAGACACGTCCCCCGTGCCATTCAATGACGCGCCGCACAATGGTCAGGCCAATGCCCGTGCCTTCCTCACCGTGATGGAGGCGCTGGAAAATCTGAAAAATCTTGTCGAAATATTCCTTCTTGATGCCGATGCCGTTGTCGCGGACAAAAAACTCGTATTCGGGTTGCGAGGTGTCGGGATTGATTGTTTCCGAGCAACCGACTTCGATGACCGGAAGAGGTTTGTCGTTGTATTTGATCGCATTGGAAATCAAGTTGTGAAACACCTCCGTCATGGCCGTTTCATCGCAGACAACGGACGGCAGTTTGTCCACACGCAGGTCGGCGCGCTTGGCATCGAGCGCATGTTGGAGGCGCACGCGCACGTGCAGGAGCACGGTGTTCATCCCGACCAGTTGCATCGGTTGTTTTTGCTGCGAGAGGCGGGAAAATTTCAGCAAATCTTCAATCAACCGTTGCATCCGCAGAACCGATTTGCGGATCACGTCAATGTGGTGGCGGCCTTCCTCGTCGAGCTTGTCGCGGTACCCGTCGGCCAGAAACTTGCTGAACGCTTCCATCCCGCGCAACGGTTCTTTCAGATCGTGGCTGATCACATAGGTATATTCGTCCATCTCTTTCTGGGCGGCCTGCAAAGCTTTTTGGGCGCGGTCCATGCGTTGGCGCGCCTCCTCGACGTGTTGCATGAGTGTCTTCAACTCGCGCGCCACCGCGTCCACTTCTTCCAGATCGGTATCCAACGGCTCCTCGCGCGGTTGTCCTTTGGCCACCTCCCGAACATACTCCAACAGGTTTCGCAGTGAATTCGCCACGGGCCTGGCCACCCACACCGAGCCGCCCACAAACACCAGCAGCAACAGGCCGCCCAAGCCCAAATCCCACAATACCGCGCTCCACAACCGTTGCTCCACGCGACCGCGCCCCATCCCCAACTCCACCTTGCCCACCTCCTGGCCGGCGGTCAAAACCGGCTCGGCAACCATGAGCAGTTCCGACGCGTCCCGAACTTGAGGCGAACGAAACAGTTCTTCCCCGCGTGCGTTCAACACCCTCAAATGCAACACGTCCGTGCCGACCGCCTCCGCTGCGGCTAGCACCAGTTCCTTCGTGTCTCCCCGCGCCACGGGAGCCGCGATGGCGCGGGCGACGGATTTGGCTTCCTGTTGCGCGAACAGACGAAGCGCCTGTTCCTGATCGTGGGCGAGGCGACGGAGATGGACCACCGTCAACACCAGCACCACTCCCGTGGTGACCACGGCGACCCATGCGGCATACTGAACTCGGATGTTGTATTTGGAAGCCATCCTCTTTACGCGCGCTGCGCTCTTTACGCGTCCAGCGCCTTTGCAGAAACCATCGCGGGCGTTCTGACATTATTCTCATCTCGGCGACGCCAAAGGTCAAGTCTCGTCACCTCGGAATCCTCTGTCCGGCGGTGTTTGCCCGTTGTCCATTGCTGCCCAATTCGGATTGTCTCGACAACCTTTCTCCTGGTGGCTGTCACAGATTCCTGAGACGATCGTCTCACAGATCCGGCGAATTGCTGCTGGCGAGCGGTTCGAGTGGTGGGAGGAGGCCCGCTTCACACGAAGCATAGTTGGTTTTTGTGGCGCGGGGCGTTGTGAAAGGATTCTTTGCGGTTTGGGGCGGCTTGGGATGTTGCTTTTCATGCGCGATGCCACGGCTCGTTTGGGGTTTTCAATTTGGGGATGGCGATAGCTTGACGCGCTGACGGTGCCGGGGTCATACTGCAACCGTGAACCACCGGGCCAGACCCGGCAATGGAATGTGACAAAACCTCCATGAAGGATTTTCTGCTGAGAACGAAAACCGCCCGGCGGCTTTATCATGAGCATGCCGAAGGGTTGCCGATCGTTGATTTCCATAATCACCTCAACGCTCGCGACCTCGCAGACGACCGTGTTTTCGAGAATATCACTCAACTGTGGATAGCCACGGATCCTTACAAACATCGCGCCATGCGCATGGCGGGCGTGCCGGAACGGTTGATCAGCGGCGACGCTTCCGACCGCGAGAAGTTCGACGCCTGGGCGGCCACCGTGCCGAAGACAGTCGGCAATCCACTTTATCACTGGACGGCGCTGGAGTTGAAACGCTACTTCGACATCAGCGAACCGCTCTCGCCAGCCACCGCCGACCGGGTTTGGCACATCTGCAATGAACGTCGTTACACCGCTCGCCAACTCATCTCGATGGCCCGCGTGGAGTGCCTGTGCACCTCCGAGCGTCTTGGCGACGATCTTTCTGCCCACGCGCAGTTGGCGAATTTCGCCACGCGCGTGCTGCCGTCGTTGCGCGACGCCGAGCAAGTGGACGCGGAGCGATTCGACGAGTTTGACCGCCACGGTTGCCGGCTGGCCGACCACGGGACAGACGATTTTCAGAGCCTTCTTCCGCTGGCGCGGGAATACGCTCGTCGCGGTTGGATTTTGCAATTGCATTTCGGCGCGCAGCGCGAGACCAGCAGCCGCCTGCGTCGGCTGGCCGGGCCAACGGGCGGCTACGCCACCATTGGAAACTGCTGCGATATTCGCGCTCTGTGCCGGTTCTTGGACGATTTGGACAGGGAAGAGGCTCTGCCGCGCACGATTCTGTATCCGCTCAACCCGGCCGACTACGCCGCGATCGCCACGCTGACCGGCTCGTTCCCCGGCAAGGTGCAGTTCGGTCCGGCCTGGTGGTATAACGATCATGCGCTCGGTATTCGTCATCAGCTCGACACGCTGGCCAGTTACGGATTGCTCTCGACGTTCATTGGGATGACGACAGACTCGCGCAGTTTTCTTTCCATGACGCGCCACGAGTATTTTCGGCGCATCCTCTGCGACTGGCTCGGCGAGAAGGCCGAGGCTGGCGAGTTGCCGCCGGAGCTGGGTCAACTGGTCCGCGACCTCGCCTACGAGAACGCGCGCCGATGGATTTTGGAGGGAAGCTGATGAAAGGGTTGCCGGCCGCTCTTCTGCTCCTTGCGACCGTCGCCTGCGCGGAAGCGGCGGAGTTGTTTCCCACCGACTCGCGGGGTTGGACGCGCGCCGCGGAGGCCGTGGTTTTGACGGATTTCTCGAAAGCCGAGCCGCCCTCGGCATTGACCACGGGGCGCCGCGAAAAGGGAAAGTGGAAGCTGGTTCCGTTTGCGACGGCGCAATGGACCGGGACGGCGCTGTCCGCCTATTGGGAAACGGAGCCGGCGGTGGTGCGGCTGTCGCTGCCGGTGCGCGGCCGACACGCGGTGTATGTCGGTTTGGCCACGACTTCGGGCGGGTTCAACATCGGCGGCAGCGGCATGAAGGCGCGGCTCAGTGACGAACCCGTGTTCAAACGAATGGCCTGCAACCTTCGTTTGCTGCCCCTTCGGCGCGGCGTGATTCAAGAACAGTTTCTCACCGTGGCCGAGTTGAACGGCCAGTCCATCGAGATTGCGCCGCTTTACGGGCTTGCCGCGACGGTTTGTTATGTGAAACTGGTGCCCGTGACTGCCGAGGAGGTGCGGGAGCGGATGAGGCCGCGGCATCGCACCGCGATTGCGACGTTTGACGGGCACAATTGGATTTGGCCGTTTCGTCCCACTACGAGGCCGGAGTTGCTGGAGGAGTTTCGCGGTTTTGAGGACACGGACATTGGCAAGTGGTGGTTCCAAGTGGGCGGGGCCGACCTAGTATGCTATCCCTCAAACGTAGGGAACATCCCCGGCGAAGGGACGGCGGATTTCCCCACCAGCACCTACGCCGCGTACACGCACACCCTTCAGAGCCTCTTCCAGAAAGGCATCAACCCGCTGAAGGTGGCACGAGATGCAGCCCGCACGCAGGGAGCTGAGTTTCATGTGATGATTCGTCCCGCTGGTTGGGTCGGTTCGATGCCCTACGAGGAGACCTTTAACAGCAAGTTCTTTTGCGCGCATCCCGAATGGCGTTGCGTAGACCGGGATGGCACACCCACGTTGTACATGAGCTATGCCGTGCCGGAAGTGCGCCGCCATGTGCTGGAGGTTGTGCGCGAGACGCTGGCGTTGCAACCGGAGGGCGTGGGATTGTTGTTCCACCGCGGGATGCCAATGATGCTTTGGGAAGAAGCATTCTGTGAGCGATTCCGCCAACGTCACCAGGCCGATGCCCGCACCGTTGCCGAGGATGATCCGCGCCTCTGGGCGACACGCGCGGAAATCATGACGGAGTTTCTGACCGAGCTGCACGCGTTGCTCGACGAAACCGCACGCGCTCAAGGCCGCAGACAACGATACAAGATTTCGCTCGGCACCTTCAGTCAGGAGGCCGACAACCAGAAGTGGGGTCTGGATTTGCCGCTTTGGATTCGGCGCGGGTTGGTGGACGAACTGGCGGTGGCGTGGTTTGCTTACCACACGTCGTTTGCGCCACCGGACATGGCCTACTACCGTCGCATCACCGCCGGCACGCACGTGGGCGTCTATCCGTTCGTCATCGCTTGGAAAACCGGCAAACCCCAGGACCTCTGCAAGAAGGTGGCCGAGTACTACGCCGCCGGTGCCAGCGGCATCGCCATCTGGGACCCGCAGGTCCATAAAGGCTGGCCTGACGGCTCGCCCGGCAACGCCTTCGACGTGCTCAGCCGACTCGGCGACCCCGACCGCATCGCTCGCTGGGCCAGAGACGGCGTGCCGCAACCGTTGATGATCCCCCTGACGCGGCTGGACGAGAACTATTTCAGCCGCTGGTTCCCCAACACCGGATTCTGACTCGATGAAACGAGTTTTCCCATCCGTTTTGTTGTTGATGTTGACGCTGACAACGCGCGCGTCAGAGCTTGTCGGGCCGAACGGCACGCTAACGGTGGACGAACACGGTGTCAGCGTGGCGCCGCGCGATTCAGCGTGTCCCGCCATCGTCGCCCACGGCGACGCGCCCTGGACGCTCACGCTACAGACTCCCTCGCGTCAATTTACCCTCTCCGCTGCCGGGCAGCAGGCGCGCGAGGAAACCACTGCCGATGGGATCCGAGTGGTCTATGATCAGCTCACCGAAGGCACGAACACTTGGAAGATCAGGCTTCAGTTCCTCGTTCGTTGCTGGCAGGACGCCTTTGAAATCAGCGGTCGCCTCGATAACAACAGCAGCGACACTCTGGTTCGTGAACTGACCTGCGTGTTCACCGGCATTGCGGCTACGGAGTGGTTGCTGTGGCCGAACGGATTGGGCCAGCGATTTGCCGCAACCAACCAGCCGGTCGAATGCGTATCCGTTTACCCGAGCCGCAACGGCTCGATGCAATGGTGCGCATTCGCCAACCGCCACGGCGGCCTGTATGTTGCTTGTCACGACTCCGCGCACGGAGCGAAGACGTTCAAGGCGCGATTCGGCGCGCCATCCCGTTTGGCAATCCAGCACCAACCGTTCTGCCACGGCGGACAGCGCTGGACGTTGCCGCCGATGGTGCTGTTGCCCTACCGTGGCACATGGCATGTCGCAGCGCAGTATTACCGCGCATGGTTCGATTCGGTCAAAACCGTGCGCCGACCGTGCGACTGGGTGCGCGATTCTTCCGGTTGGCTGTTGTGCATCCTGAAACAGCAGAACGGCCTTGTCATGTGGCCGTATTCGACTCTCGGACAACTCGGTGACCTGGCCGATCAACGCGGGTTGGACATCCTCGGCCTGTTCGGCTGGACGCAGGGCGGTCACGACCACGAATATCCCGATTACATCCCCGACCCCCAAATGGGCGGGCGCGCGGCTCTGCGTCGTGCCCTGACCGAGGCGCATCGGCGCGGCAAACGCGTCATCCTCTACGCCAACGGTCAGTTGATTGACATGGACACGAAATTCTACCACCTGCACGGCAGCGAGGTGGCGGTGCAACAAGAAAATGGCAATCCCGTGCGGCAGGACTGGCAAAAATATCGCAGTTTCCCCGCCGTCCAATGCGTTCTCGCCTGCCAATCGGCTCCGCGATGGCACGAGCACATGCGGTCGTTGGCCCTTCAAGCCCACGAACTCGGCGCCGACGGTATCCTTTACGACCAACTTGGCGTGACCGGACCGATGCCCTGTTGGTCCACTCACCACGGCCACGCCGTGCCCGCGATGGTTTACACCGCCGACCGCGCCCTGTGGTTGCGGCGCATCGCCGACGAAATGAAACGGATCGCGCCCCATTTCATCGTGATGACCGAAGGATTGCACGACAGCCTGCTCGATTCCATCGAACTATTCCACGGCTGTGTGCTCGGCGAGTTCCTGCCCACGGACAAGGACCATGCGTTTCCATCCATGTTCCGATACACCTTCCCCGAAGTGCTGAATACCCAGCGGCATCCGACACCGATGTTGAACCGTCTCGGCGCCAACTACGCCTGCCTCTATGGGTTGCGCCACGAAATTGAGAGCCGTTACGCACCCGATGTGCGCTATCTGAAAGAAAATGTCGTCCCCACACGCGCCGATTACGCCGATGTGTTGCATCCGCCCAACGTGGCGATAATGGCCACCACGCCACCGGCCGAGGCCACTCGTTACCTGAAACAGGTGATTGAATTTGAGCGGCGTCATGCGGCTCTGCTGTGGCGCGGGCGATTTGTGGATGATCAGGGGTTTGCATTTCACGGGAACCGACTCCTCGCCAACGGCTACCTTGCCGGCAGCCAACTCGGTGTTCTCATCTGGAACCCAACCGACACGCCAGCACCGTTCACACTCGCGGTTCCCAATGCCCGTCTGCTGAGCGCGAGCGAACCGGAACGGGACACCGTCGAACCTTTCAGTCCGCTGGCAGCCGAAAGCGTCCGCTTACTGATCTGGCAAAAACAGGAGCCGTGATGACGAACACCACCCCGCCATCAACGGGCCTCGTCCGGCTTGGCCGGTTTCTTGCCCGGCGAGGACGTTGTGGGCGGAGTCGCCGGTTTGGACGGACTGAAGTTCGTTTTCGGTGCTGCCGGGGGCGTTGCCGACGGTTTGGAAGCCGGTTTGGACGGTTTGGGTTCCACCGCCGGTTTGGCCGGGACAGGTTGCGCCGTCGGTTTGTAGGTGGGTGCCAGATGAGCGTATTTGGCCGGCAGGCCGGGCGGCGCGCCATGCACCCAGCGGATCGCTACCACGCTGACACCGGGACGAAATGACTCCGGCAGGAAGCGATTCACCTGTGTCACAGGACGGGCCGTCGCCGAAAGCGCCGGCGTCGTGGCGCTGCGCGGGCCGTAGTTGGGTCCGAAGAAAAGCTGACCATCCACGAGTACCAGCGCATGCGCGCCGGCCTCTTTCGCTTTTTCAATGAGCGCGGTCATGTGGTGTTCTTCGGGTTGAGCGTAAAACAGGCTCTCCACCCGCAGCTCGCCGAGCACGTCATAGGGCACCGGTGGCAGCGAATTGAAGATGGGAAGATCGTATTTCACGTTGACGATGCTGCCTTCGGTGGTGGGCCAGGATTGTTGTTCCCCGACATAAGGCCGCATAATGGCCGTAGCGCATCCGACCGTCGTGGCCAGCGCAGTGGCAAGAAGAATATTTTTCATATCACCGTTCCTCTTTCGCTGTACGAAGGTTTCCTCACCGTTACAACAACCGACAGTTACCATAAACGATCCCGCTTGTGAAGCACAAAGTGGCGACGCCTCCTGAATAGCATGGCGTATTCATGAAGGGGTTTGGAAGGTGGGATGGTGGGAACGCAGAGCGCAGAGGGCGGAGCGATGATCTTCGGCGTCCATCGCAGTCACGAAATCGGTCATCGTCTTCTGATGCGGCTTGCGGTGCCGACTCCGCCAGTGCCATCCCAATGCTGTCGCTGAACCGCCGCAGCATCCCCAACACCCGCAGCGAGCGCGGGGTTCGCACCCGACTTTCCTCCTCCCGTTGCGATGGATCCATGCGTTGATGCCTTCCGTTCTCCATGCCCCACGCCTCCCGGTGGGCCGCCCGCCAGACGGTGGCGTCGAGTTCCGTCGGCGGCAGACTCGTCACCCACGCCACCGTCTCGGGTCGATGCTGGCGCAGGTGCCGCCACCGCAACGCCACTTGCGCCACAGCAGGAAAGTCCACCGCTTCGGGACTGGCGACAGCGCTGCGCAAGATGCGTTCTTCCCATTCGCCTTGGTTCAGTTCACGTTTGCCGGCCAACGTCGGCG
>Ga0272448_1003205_pt1 | contig 19682 bp, 17 predicted proteins | sample YNPCB0191_FD_202220 | JGI IMG/M metagenome (GOLD analysis project Ga0272448, IMG submission 202220) | Hot spring sediment microbial communities from Yellowstone National Park, WY, United States - YNP-CB-019-1 | ecosystem: Environmental > Aquatic > Thermal springs > Hot (42-90C) > Sediment... | reverse complement strand
TCTGCGTATTTATCCTTGAGATCCGCAAGGATTTCCCCATCCTTCAGATGTATCACCTCCTAATCCTTTCTGAAGGATGGGAATCATAATCCCGACAAAAAATCGACTAACACTCAGCGATATACGAAAACGATAAGCTAATTATTCACAGCCCTCCATTTTCTAAAACAGCCTTCACATTTCCAAACCCTCCAGTTCTATTTCCTCCAACATTGGAAAATTCTCCAAATCTCGCAAGCATTACAGTCGCCATGTTCCATAAGCTTTCCAGATCGCTCATCTCATAAACGCAAAATCCAATGAATCCTGCGGCTTTCCTATCTCGCATAACCGCTAATCTTGTTTCCAGATTGTATCCGCAAACACCAACGTTCTTTCCAAGCCACTCCCTGTAAGCCAAGAACTCCTCTTTGCTAAAAAGTCTAGTGTCGCTGAACTTGTTCCAAATACGCATCAGTCCAGAAAAAATCCTTATGACGTCAGGAAACATACAACGGTAACTGCTACCTAAACATGGGAGATACGTGGGCGCCTCAAAAACAAGCCTAAACCGCCTACTCGCCTGAGCTTCACGCTCCAAATCCCCATAGCCTTTACTCTTAATGCTTAAAGAGGCTATACGAAAAACTGTGTCAAAAACAAGCACACTGTTCTTTTTCTGAAAATAATTAAGCACATAAGCCGCATACTCGTCCTTCAAAAACCTGAAACTGACATGGCAAGGATAGACAGGATCCAAGACGTAACCATTCTTTTCTCGGCCTTTACTCCTAAACCTTAAGGGAGAAACACTGTATGGCTTGGAAATGTTTAACTCGTGCAGCAAGCCTGCAGCACTTGGATCAACATGCCTGACTATGTGTAAAAGTAACCCCCTGGAAACGTGACCTGTGAAGAAAGGTAAAACAACAGGCTTTTCAGCGTACATTTCTAACCTGAACTCAACTGGCAACCCCGTCAACTCCCACAAAAGGGATTCGAAACAGACATGCAACTAACAAACATAAAATGGGGCGGGAGCTTTATAAAAGAAACGAAAACTGCCAACAAAATTGGAATAAGTAATTACTGTTACTTAACGCCTTAATTTTAGCCTCGTTCATAATTGTCAATTGCCTTCTTGAGGTTTAATGCGACGATTTCTTCGTTATTTGGCGCCTTTACGAATGCTGGCACATTTCTCTGTTTCGTAGCCTTGTACGACACGAACAGCCATTCTCCAACATCCAACTTGGTCGTCTTGTCAACTAAGTCGTAGCTTAAGCTAAAAGCGTCTGCAATAACCATTCTATCGTAATACCTTGGAAGAACACTGACAAAATAGCTGTGAAGCTGCTGCAAAGCATTAACGTTCATGTGTGCAACCCTTTGGCTACACACCCAACAATTCGCCCGATACTTTCTTCCCTGACGCAATAGTGCCTCAACAGCGGCGTTTGACTGCTCAGTATAATCTTCCCTTCTTGTCCTGTCAGGAATGAACTCTTGAGACTCATCTAGGACGGTTAGCACGGTTCTGCCAACACCCCTTGTCTTTTTCAGCCAGAGAAGGCGTGAAATAAACCGGCTGACAACTTGGCGGGCAACATCCGGCTCGGGAACGTAAACAATGTTTATTCCCGAAAACTCTCCTGATAGGACCTTAGATGCAAGCCATTCGGCGTTTTCAACGACGCCTTTATCATGAGGCTGCATTTTAGGCTGTTCGCTGTTCATGAAGTCAATGATGCTTTGTATATCCTTAATAGTGCCAGACATGTGATGAACTGATGAGGCAAATTCCTGAAGAACTGTTTCCAATGTAGCTTTAGCCTCAGCGTCCTCTACGACTAAAGCCAACGGAGTCTTGTCATCATATCCTCTTTCCAAACAAAAACTGTTCAACTTGTTAAGAGCCACGGTTGCCTGAATTGATTCTCTCTCTCCTTTTCGAGCAATTCCGTTAAAAAGCCCTAAAACATGTCCCATATTCAAGGTAATAGGCTCAAGCGAGTAGGACAACGAAAGTTTGCGAATCATCTTTTCGTCAACAAGCATCTTGATCTTATCCGCAATTATGTTTCTGTCAAGAAGCAACTCCAACGTTTCAGGTATAGCCTGCGAATCTATTATTCTTTCCAAACTGCCTTCAAAATCCTCTGTTGAGAAAAACCGAGGCTTAAGATCTAAAAGGTGAATCAAGTATTCTCCTGCAACGTCAAAGACGACGATGGCCATACCACGATTGCTTAACAGCGCCTTCCTTAAGAGAACAGAACACAGGTTCGATTTTCCGCAACCAGTGAAGCCGAAGATACCCGTATGGTAACGAACCATCTCAGAGATCTTAACAGTTAACGGAAGGTTAAAACCAATAAGTGTTCCAATGTCCACTCCACCTTCGACACAGAGAAAGTCCTTAACAGTCTCTGCTGAAAGAATGTGGGCTTCACTTCCAACCAACGGGGTAAGATTTGACCTTCTAAAACTAATCCCACGCTCAGCAACATCCATTCTGTAATCAGTAGGTACAGCGACAACGTCAATCCAGGTCTCCCCACTTGCCTTCCAGCCTCTGTCAATGGTTTCAAGAAACTCTTTTCTGATAACCTTAGGCACCGAAACGTCCATTCCAAGCATCTGATAATGCATCGGACGGACGCCGACAACCTCATAAACGATAAATGTTTCACCGCTACTCGTAGGTCTCTTGAATGCTATAAAATTAGGTTCATGCAAACTATCCAAAACCCTCATGCTGAAGGTTGCCTCTGCAGACGCAACCTGCCCCTCTACTGTAACATCGCCTTCCCTTGTCCTCGACGTTCTCGTCGTCACTCTCAGGGCTCTCAAACGAGCTGAAAATTCGCCGTTCAAATCATCAAAGACTCCGCTCAAAACTGCGCCTCCGTCAATTTAGCTCTTTCTCGCGCTCCTTCGGTTTCTCTTCTTATATCCCTAAATCTTCGTGCTATCGTGAAAATCTTTTGCCTCCTTGAAAGGCTTCCCAACTCTAAATCCGCCACCCCCCGAAGCATACCCTTCATCAATTTAACCTCATTCTTAACAGCCTTATCAGCTAGGTACAGCAGCTGGTTATGCCCAATTGCCTCTAAAACTTCTGGATTATCGCATTTAGACAAAAGGCAAAGAATAAAGGTGTCTAAAGGATTCTCAGAACTGCCCTCCCAATACGGGTATATCACGGCTTCTCTGCCCCTTTCAAGAACCGTAGTCTCCGTTTTAAATCTTTCATCAAATTCAAGGTCATAGAAACGGTCATACAAGAACGTTGGAGACCTCACTTCTGAATCTGACTTGAATTCTCTAAGCTGGAAATAGCCCTTAACGAACTGTCGCTCCATGGAAACAACCTGCCTAGCAGCCCTCAAAACATGTTTCTCGTCTCCCTCAACCAAGGTTGTGAAGCAAGAGTCATAGCATATTGTGCGCCAAGGAGTTTTAAAAAAATCTGGGTTTGCGCTGCTAATAATGGTCAGGAACGCCCTGTCATGCCGCAGATTTGGCAGCCTCATCTCTTTAGGAACGATGCCGCATTCTTTTGCATAAGGAATAACCGCACGTATGTAATCTGAGGCTGAGGTGTCTTTCGCTATGCCTAAGACCAGAATTTTTTGTTTTAACGCTTTTTCTCTCAACATATGAATTAACATGACATTAATTGCGTTCATGTCGAGAACTGTAAGCCACGATTCGCCTTCGCCCATCATTAATGGATGCTCTGAAGAGTAGAAAATCTTCTCAGTAATGGAGAGTGAAGCCTCCTTAACCCTCAACCAGTAGTCTTTGACATTCTCATTTAGCCTCAGAATCGGATTTTCAACATCCAAATTAACATCATCCTTAAACAAAATCTTTCCAGAAGCTTCGTGCATCCTCCTAAGCCTTTTCAGCAACCACTTTCCAGAAGCCTCAGAAACACCTAGGCTTTTCCTAAGATCCTCAAAAGACTGGTAACCTTGGAACAGCTTCTGAACAGCGACAAACGGCAGATACTGAATTCTGTTAGATACCCAGTTCCACCCTGAGCCGAGAACTGAAGCTAAACTAAAGTCCAGGAAGGTTAAGCGACCAAAAGAAGTTTCCATGCCAAAGAGAACAGATTTTTTCCTCAGCAAAAGCAGGCGTAAATCGCGTAAAAGAGGACCGAAAGTTCCATGCAGCGGTCTATCAAGAAACAGGAGACGGACCTCAGGGTTTTCAACTGCCTTTAAGGCTAAATATAGTTCAGACATCGCCATTAAGGCGTAAGGAATACGTTCAGCAGAGCGGGCAATATCCTGTTCAGTGGAACCCGACTCGTTTGTGACGAAGAAAAGATCCTCTGTCCACAAAGGCACAGAAGCCGAGGCTGAAAGACGGTTGTCCCTAGTAACATCATCGATGCGAAAATAGATTTTTTCCCCAACTGAAAAGTCGCACCTGAAACCAGAAGCGCAAACGTAAAAAAGTAGCATCTCAAGCAGCTCATCGAAGTCCATGGAGCCATCGATACCTACAGCAATGTAATCTCCAGGCTCAAAAAAGCAAGACCTAACACTCAGCGTGTCAAGGCACCTTATGCATGAAGTCAACTCCCGCCTGTTCCTCAAATCTTGGATTCTACCAGAAAACAGTTTAGCCAGATCAGAAGTCTGCTTCTTAAGCCGCTCAGCAACGAAACCCATTAAGACTCCCAAAATACAATTATTTTCCAATCATTAAATTCTTTCCCAACGCTAAGGTTGGGACTTAGCCCAAAAGAAGTCGTCGGCTTATTAAAATTTTTTTGAATACGTTGCGGAACGGAAAGCATAATATTTTTCTGGAGGCGGAAGCAGAAAATCCACGAAATATGCTTAAGGTCCTTGGAAACCGCATTTCTAAGCCCTCTTGGTGACATCTCCCGCAATCCCCCTTTTTTATGTGCCCCCTAGAATGGGCTGTGATGATCGGCAAGGTTTTTACTGCTGAAGGGTCTTAAAACGACTCTCTTGCCGACCAAGGTTTCCTGCTTCGAAAAACTGTTTCTATCAGGCGAATCTTCGCAGACCTTGTTTAAACATGCTCTTTCGCATAAATAAAATGTCTCTAGAAAAGTTCGAAATCTTAAATTGAAAAAAGTTTCCAACTTTCCTTTTTAAAAATGTGTTGAAATCCGCCTTCCGCACTAATCATCTTAAAATCCAAGGGTTCAATTCTTATTTCTTAGGAAAGGCGAGAATTGAAATATGAAAAATAATATTCTCGAAGAAGTCAGAATAGTTGAGCTAACGAAAAACGACCCGTCGTTGCCCAAGCTGAGCTATCGTTACGTGACCGCGGGCTACTTCGACGTGTCAGTTGTCCGCGAGAAGGGGTCTTGGAAGATAGGGTTGACCCAGAAGCCTCTCGAGCAGCCTCTGGAAAATGGCTTCACTGGAACCCTCTTCGAGGAACACATCGAGGAACCGAGAGCCTTCGCCGCGGTCCTGAACGACGAACAGGTCGGCTGGGTCGAGATCGGGTACGAGAAATGGAACAACCGTATGCGGGTCTGGGAGTTCCTCGTGAAGGACGAATACCGTAGAAAGGGCGTCGGAACCCTCCTGATGAGTTATGCTGTTAGAGTGGCTAGGGAGAAGGGCGCGAGGATGCTGGTTCTAGAAACGCAGTCCTGCAACGTTGCAGCCATAGACTTCTACATAAAACAGGGGTTCAATCTCATCGGGTTCGACAGCGCCGCATACTCGAACACGGACGTCGAGAAGAAGGAAGTCAGAATCGAAATGGGGCTGGCATTGTAGACTACGAATGAATTATGAATGAACCAAAACGATGTTTTTCAGCTTTTTGTGTTGTGGGTTTTTTGCCAAAACCTTAACTATGTAATTCCGAGATTTTTATTTATCAGAACATGCGCTGGGCAACAATAAAAGAGGAAAACTATGGTGTCTAAATCAGCCGTCAAAAAGTTGCAGGCAGTCCTCATAATTGACCTCGTAATCATCGCCTCAGCTGCAGGAACCTACCTCTACATCCTCTCACTGCCTGAGCCAAACGCTGAAAACACCGATTACAGAGTGTATGGATTAACAATCGACCCAGACGAGGTTTTCCCCGGAGAAACCGTGAGAATCTCAGCCCAAGTCGAAAACCTGCTGGACGAGGCGGGAAATTTCTCGTTGAACCTAGTGGTGAACGATGAAGTCCAGAGTAACGTAACAGTCCAGCTCAAAAGCGGTGAAACACAAACTATTGGGTTCAATGTTACTGAAACAAACGTGGGAAGTTATGCAATTAAAGTGGGCGGCGCAACTGGAACATTAAGGGTCGTCGCCGAGGGCACCCATACCCTCAACGTTTTGTGTTTCAGCAACGAATCGACCCCGATTTCGGGCTTAATCTTCACCCTGAACGGACAGAACTGTTCCACCCCGTTCTCAGAAGTCTTAGACGAGGGGGAGTACACTGTTTCGGTACCTGAGGAGAACTCGACCGAATATTACGTATTCAGATTCATGAACTGGGAGGACAACTCCATAAGCCGAACGAGGACAATCAGCCTCACAGGGAAGACGACGATTGTCGCAACTTATGGTCAGATACAGTCCTGCCCTTGGCTCTACGTCTGGAACGGGACCAGCTACGTCTTCGTCGCCGAAGTCTCAGGCTCAGGTTACCTCGGATACTTCGACCGCGGTCGGGCTCCTCCCGCCTACAACAAGCCGTTTCCATGGGACTACGTCAAATTGGACAGGACCCAGCTTCAGCCTAGGGATGGCACTTTCGACATGGTCATGACCCAGGTGACCAACGAAATCATCTATATGGACGCTGTCTGGATGGTGGTGGTTGACCACTCGCCAAACGTCGATGTGTACTCGACCAAGGGCACAGAGTTCACTGACCCAGACATAATAGGAAAAATCTACACGGTCAGCAAAGACCCGTTGGTTCCAGTTTCCTGCGTTAACGATTTGGGCGAAGACTGCTTGCCTCAAGTCTCCGAGATTGACGGAGAGTTCGCCAGCACGCACGAGTTCGGGAAGTGGCAATACTTCGAGCTGAACTTGGGCAACCTGACAGGGGCACAGGAAATCAAGCTCATCGTTAGCGGTTACAACACGTGGTTCCCGGGCTGGGAAAAAGTTTGGGTGGAACTGGTGAAAAACCCAGATTTTCTGGCTTCAAACCCCTCCGTGTACCCGTATTTGGAGGTTAAAGCTGAGAACGGCAGCTGGGTGCGGGTTCCCAAAGACAGGGACCTTCCTGAGCCTTCTGCCACGCAGAGGACGTTCATCGTTGAGCTCACAGGGCTTTTCTCCGCTGATGACTTTTCCATCAGGATAAACACGCTTACGCTGATGCACCTTGACTACATCGGCGTGGACACAACCCTGCAGCAGAACATAACGGTCCACAGGCTCGACCCGTCTTCCGCGAACCTTCATCAAAGACTGATATCCTTCTCGACTTCCTCAGGGAACTTCACACGGTACGGCTACGTGACTTCGCTGCTGCATAACGTGGACGACAAATTCGTAATAATGAGGCAAGGCGACGAAGTCTCCTTCGTGTTCCTCGACGACATTATGCCTCCCACTGAGGGCGTGGAAAGAGACTACTTCCTGTACGCCTGCATGTGGTACAAGAAATTGGGCAACCGAGCGTACAACTTCACGGTTGAGCCGCTGCCATTCTACGGCATGAGCGCCTTCCCGTACCCGCCCACAGAGAATTACCCCTACGACTCTGCGCATCTGGAGTACCTCATGGAGTACAACACGAGGAGAATCGGTGGAGGATGACAGCGTGACGATGTTTCCTCAAGTCGGAAACCCGTACCTCGCGTCTCTCGTGCTTGGGTTGTTCTATGGGTCGACGTTCTGCACCTCGACGTGCCTCCCCTACGTCATAAGCTACATCGCAGGAATTAAGGCGGGGTTCCGTAAGGGCATAATCGTAACCTCAATCTACAACCTCGGACGCGTGGCAGCATACGCCCTGATAGGCACAATTATCGGATTGTTCAAAATGTTCGTGAGCGACGCCTTCTTTCAAACCTACCAGAGATACGCCTTCGCCGCGTTCGGCGTCACAATCACCATCATCGGCGCAAACATTCTACTCACAAAAAAATCGTCTTCACACACCTGCAACAAAGCGTGTGTGAACCTTAAAGTTCAAGAGGAAACGACCCGAAAATTCGACGTCCGTGCCTTCCTGATGGGGTTCACCAAGGGACTGGTCCTGTGTCCTCCCCTCTTGGGGTTTCTTCTGTATTCCTCGACGCTTTCAGGACCAAGCGACAGCGTAATCTTCGCAACCCTGTTCGGCGTCGGGACAGCGTTGTCGCCGTTGCTGTTTCTGGGCGGAGCCACGGGTTGGCTGCTCAATAAGGCGCCACTTTTCAGCGGGTGGGTTTCGAAGGTTGCCTCAGTGGTTCTAATCCTTCTCGGATTCAACATGCTGCTGAGCGCTTTGGTGGGATGATGATTATTGTCCAACCTTGAAAGGAGGAGCAGAACAGCATGATGGGAACAATCGCCCAGTTCCTTCAGGCAACAATCGCCGTGGGTGCTGTAATCGCTGGGGCACTGGCAATAATCCTAGGCGTGAAAGACAGAACCAAAAAAATCAGCTGCCTAAGAATTTATGCGCAAACAATTTCGCTGGGCGTCATCTTTTTCGGCTTATTCACAGGTCCCTTCGGGTTAACGCAGTATCCACCTATTGGCAACGCGCCGCGTGACACGTTGATTGGGACCACCGTCTTTGGAGCGCCGTTCCCCGATGGGCTGTCTGTGCCTACGATGGCATGTTATTATCCATCAGGGAGGACGATGACGTGTGTCCTCTGGCAAATCCAAGCCTACATTTTTCCCTTCTGGTCTGCAGGGAAGGGCTGGGGAGTCAACTACGTCTCCTCTGGCCTCGAAAGGCTGGCAATAGCTTTCGGGCTGTTAATCGTGATGTCTGTCATTCTAGGCAGGTTCTTCTGCGGGTGGATTTGTCCGTTCGGGTTCTACATGGACTTGATTACCCGAGTTCGCAAGGTTCTGAAGGTTAGGCATCGGAACCTTTCTGAAGGACTCAACGATGGATTGCGCCAGCTAAGATACTTGGTTATAGCTGCGGTTTTGCTGTTGAGCTTCATCTTTGGCGCGGAAGCGATCGTCGGAACGCAGCTCGTTTCGGGAACGGAGTACAAGGGGTTCGTTTACCAGTACTTTAGCGCTCCGTTCTGTCAGGTGTGCCCCATGCGCCCCCTTTGCGTTCTGGTTGAGGGAGCCTTAGGGTACATGAACCTGCAGTACGTTTTTTCCCAGGCAACGGGATTGTTCTACGAAATCGGGTACTACGTCACTTCACTGAATGTCGCAGTTTTAATCTTAGTCACGGTTGGAGCGTTCGCGCTGAGGCGCTTCTGGTGCCGCATCTGCCCATTAGGCGGACTAATCGCAGTCTTCAACAGGTTCGTACCCTTCAAATGGGCGTCCGTCATCCGACTGGACAAGGAAGAAGAAAAATGCACGAAATGCGGAATCTGCAAAAGGGTCTGTCCACCACAGGTCACCGAGGTGTACGAAGGGAAGGGCGGAGACGTGACAGCTTCGGGATGCATACTTTGCTTTCGATGTATCGAAATGTGCCCCTACGAGGACTGCCTGAAGATTAACGTGGCAGGAAAAACGGTCTTCGGGTCCAGAAACTGGCTGGAGACAATTAAATGACGGTGAAATTCCGATGACGAGTAAAGACGAAACTGGGATGAAGTATCTCCCCGAAATCCCACAGAAGGAAATTGACGAAATACGGAGCTCGATTAAAGCCACCTCCATGAAAGTGACATCTGAAAACATTGAAAGGATGAAAAAATCCGCGCCGAACCGCCCAGAAGCCATGACCTATTTCGACGGAATCGCGGACTTTTTCGGTCAACGCGAACGTGAGATACGAGCTGCGAAGGAAGAGGGAAAAAAGGTCATCGGATACATGTGCATGTTCGCGCCCATCGAATTCATACTTGCTGCCGACGCCATCCCAGTTCGGGTGCATTCAGGCTGGTACGACACCTCGAAAATTGGGGACAGAATCGTGCCTGTGGAAGTCTGCCCCGTCATACGATCCACAATCGGCGCCAAAATGGTTGGTTTGTCTCCATACCTTGAGCTCAGCGATGCAATAATTAGTACTCTCACGTGCGACGGAATGACGAAGCTGTGCGAAATCCTGTCAGACCAGAAACCCGTTTGGACGATGTGCCCCCCGCGCGTGAAGGATTCGCCACAGTCGATGAACTTCTGGAGAGAGGAACTCAAGGCGGTGAAGCAGAAAATCGAGGACTTGACAGGAAACAAAATAACCGAGAAAAAATTAAGGTCCGCTATTGAGCTTCTTCAAAGGGCAACGAAGGCTTTCCGAAGGCTGCAGGACCTGAGGAAGGACTCTCCCGTCATAATGGGAAGAGATGCTATGCTCGTTAACCAGACCAGCGCGTGGGACGACGTAAAGAGGTGGACCCAGAAAACCGAGGAGCTGTGCGACGAGCTCGAAAAAAGAGTCCAACAAAAAACGTGGGCTTGCCCGCCTGACACGCCTAGGGTGATGGTCACGGGCACTCCGATGGTTTGGCCTGACAACTGGAAGCTACCCAACCTGATTGAGGAAGCTGATCCTCAGGGAATCCTCGTTGCTGACGAGCTCTGCTCCAGCGACAGGCTTCTTTACGACCCTGTGGGCGTCGACGAGTGGACGATGGACGACATGTTCAACGCCGTGGCGGAGAGGTACCTGCTTACTTCGACGTGCCCCTGCTTCACATCGAAGGACGGCAACAAGGACAGGATAAACTGGCTGCTGGACAAGCTGAAAGAGTTCAGGGTCAACGGCGTAATCTATTACGTGGTCCGCGGCTGCATGCTTTACGCGATGGAGTACACCCGCATCAAACGAATCTTGGATCATAGGAACGTGCCAATTTACTATTTAGACACCGAGTACACGAGGGAAGACGTGGGGCAGATGAAGACGAGGGTCGAAGCCTTCCTTGAAATGCTGAAGGCAGGAGCCGAAGGTTAAGAGGCGAAATGCCATGATAACCGCGGGCATAGACGTGGGCACCCAAAGCGTCAAAGTCGTCGTCTTAAAAGACAGCAAAATATTGTCCCGAGAAAAAACTTTTTCGGGATTCGAACCAGCCAAAGCCGCAGAGCAAGCTTTCGAGGAAACACTGAAAAAAGCCAAAGTTTCACGAAGCGACATCAAGCACGTCACAGCCACTGGCGCAGGAGCAGAAATGGCTACATACCGCGACAGCACAATCAGCATGGTGGGAGCAGACGCCAAGGCAGGAGCTTACCTGTTTCCGACAGCAAGGACGGTGATTGACATAGGCGCGGAGGAGGCTCGGGCAGTCAGGTGCGACGAGAAGGGAACGTTGCTGAACTTCGTTGTTAATGAGAGGTGCGCTGCGGGCGCGGGCACCTTCATCGAGGCGATGGCGAGGGCGCTGGAAGTGAAGCTGGAGGAGATGGGTCCGCTGTCCCTCAAAGCCGAAAAAGCGAGTCAAATCAATGCCACGTGCGTTATTTTCGGCGAGTCCGACGTTGTGACCCTCATCCACAGGCAAGAGCCTAAGCCAGAAATCGCTAGAGCAATCTACGACGCCATGGCGGACAGGATTTCGTCCATGGTTTACAGGCTGGGAGTTAATCCTGACGTGGCGCTTGTCGGAGGAGTTGCCAAGGACGTTGGCTTCGTCGCTTCCCTGAAGAGAAAGCTCGGAACAGACGTTCTAATTCACGACAACCCAGAGTTCGCTGGCGCATTAGGAGCTGCGCTCGTTGCCTCCAAAAGAGCAGGAGTGTCAAACTGATGAGCAATGACGGAAGCAAAGATAAAGTGGAATACTGGCGATGGCGCGAATACAGGAAAACCGTGTCAAGCAAGAGCTGGAGAGACGCGAAAATTGTCACTGCGGGGGTCGACGTGGGTTCGGTGAGCTCCAAAGCCATAATCATGGCTGATGGCAAAATCTACTCTTACAGCATCATGCGAACGGGGTCGAACAGCCCTGACAGCGCCAGGAAAGTTTTGGATTGGGCGATGGAAGGAACGGGATTATCGTTGGACGATATTAAGTACGTCGTGGGCACGGGCTACGGGAGGGTCAACGTTCCGATGGCTAACAAGGCGGTCACCGAGATTGCTTGCCACGCGAAGGGCGCGAACTACATTTGGGGTCCAACCGTGAGGACCATACTGGACGTAGGCGGGCAGGACATTAAAGCCATCCGCTGCGATGAGAACGGGCGAGTTACGTCCTTCCTGATGAACGACAAGTGCGCAGCTGGCACGGGGAGAGGCATGGAGGTGTTCGCTGACCTGCTGAAGGTTCCAGTCGAGGAAATCGGTGAGGTGTCGCTAAAGGTGGACGTGGAGCCAGATCCAGTCAGCTGCACCTGCGTAGTCTTCGCCAAGACGGAAGCTGTTGGGCTATTGCGCAAGGGGTGGCCTAAGGAAAGGGTTCTCGCCGCCTACACGCGGGCGATGGCTGTGAGGATGAGCAAGCTGCTGGAGAGAGTGGGTTGCGAAAAAGACTTTGTCGTGACAGGTGGACAGTCCAAGAACGTTGGCATAGTGACGAGGATAGAGAACATAATTGGTCTCAAGCGTCTTCCGATGCCCAACTACGAGGAAAACGGGCTTGACCCCATGGTCGCGGGAGCCATCGGAGCCGCCCTATTCGCTAAGGCATTGTACGAAAAGTCGCAGGCAGCCTGAAAGGACGGGGACAGATTAAGATGATGGTCTATTACGGGTACAGGGACAGCTCAGGAGAATACTACGTCGTCGTTGACTCCGAAAAGTGCGACGGATGCGGCAAATGCGTGCAGCAGTGCCCCCAGAACGCCTTGGAATTGGGGACAATAATGGTTGACCTCGAAGACAAGCTCGTAGCCGCAGTGACTGAAGAACATAGGAGAAAAATAAAATACACGTGTTCTCCGTGCAAGCCCGAAACTAGCGCAGCGCCATGCGTTTTAGCTTGCGAAAAGAAAGCGTTAACATGCACTTGGAACCCTGAAAAATGAGAAAGAAAAACGATTAGAAAAAGTTGCGAATTCATTACGCAGACAGATTGATTGTAAGTGAACTTGCGCCTTTCTTTGGGACCAGCAGTGTACCCAGTTTGTCCTCTAACACGTCGTAGACGGTTTTGTTGTAAGGTACGAATAGTAGTTGTGCATTTTCAGAGGGTCCGAGCCGTCATGGTAGACTACGTCCGTGGGGATACGCTCCCCGAAGTCGGTTTTGAAGCAGTCCACGCCCGTGTCCACAAGTGCACGGAGCTTGTCGCCGAACCAGCGGCAAGCTTCAGGATTAGTGAAGTCGACAATGCCCATTCCCGCCTGCCCCCTGTCCCACTGCCACACGTCTCCGTTCGGTCGCTTGAGCAGAAAGCCGCGTTTGGCTCCTTCGTCGAAGAGCGCTGACCTCTGGGCGATGTAGGGGTTAATCCAGACGCAGATACGCAGCCCACGGGACTTCAGCCGCTTCAGCATCGCCTGAGGGTCGGGGAAGACGCGTTTGTCCCACTCGAAGTTGCACCAGTGAAACTCCTTCATCCAGAAGCAGTCGAAGTGGAAAACGTGCAGCGGGATGTCGCGGTCAGCCATGCCCTGTATGAAGCTAGTCACTGTTTCTTCATCGTAGTTGGTTGTGAACGAAGTGCTCAGCCAGAGACCAAAAGACCACGCGGGGGGCAACGCTGGACGACCAGTGAGAGCCGTGTATTTGTCTAAAACGTCCTTGGGCGAAGGTCCGTAGATGACGAAATATTCAAGGTATTCACCGGGCACGCTGAATTGAACGCGTTCCACGTTTTCGGACGCGACTTCGAATGAGACCCGCTCAGGGTGATTGACGAAGACACCGTATCCTCGGTTAGTCATGTAAAAGGGCACGTTCTTGTAAGCCTGCTCGGTGCCTGTCCCACCGTCCTCGTTCCACGTCTCCACAACTTGACCGTTCTTCATCATCGTTTTTGAGGATAGTTTTGATCCGTTTATTTTATGCGCTCAAGCTAAGTGTCTTCGTTCTTCAGTGGAAGAACAAAGCCGTGCGAATAGAACGGTTATTGGTGACCTTGAAAAAGACAAAGATACATTACTCACCTTAAAGGACAACAATATCTGTTTTCATTCAGCATACATCCTTCTCGATGACTACTACTACATCCACAACCAGAAATTATGTGTCCAAAAAAGAAAAAAACAAAAACATAATACTTATAGTAATATTTATGTTCCAACAATCAATGGGGGACCTTAATATGAAGGTTCTTGTTCGTCGGCAAGAAGAGAAAGTATGGAATAGTTTATCCTCTGAAGGGTATTCGGGGGAAGCCCATTTACAAGAGATTCTTTTCAAGGACCCAGATATAGTTCCTGTTGAAGATATATCGTCGGATACAGATCTTTCTCCAGTTAAGTTGATGCTTAAGGAAGTTGGTCTTCAAGGTTCTGGAGCGACAGACCTTGTAGGTATTGACAAAAATGGCAACATATACATCATAGAAACCAAGCTTGCTCGCAACCCCGAAGTTAGAAGGCAAGTCATAGGGCAAATTTTGGAGTATGCAGCCTTTCTAAACGAGAAGGGCTTAGACTGGCTCGATGATATCGTGAAAAAGCAGAAACAAGTAAGCATTTCCGAATACTTTGAAAAGCTAAATGATCCTGAATGGGACAAGGAATCTTTTGAACAGAACTTGCGAGATAACCTAAACTCAGGAGCTTTCAAACTTCTCATAGCAGTTGATGAAATGAACCCTGATTTGCAGCGAATCATCAACTATATGGAGAACATTCTCAACGTGGAGATCTACGCCTTAGAGCTTAGACACTTCAAAGATAAGGCTGGAATGGAGATTTTGGTACCAAATATTCACGGCGGAAAAAAGAAACCACCTCCTCCACCACCACCATGGTACTGGGAACGATTCGTAGAAGACGCAAAGAAAAAGGTTGATCAGGCTACACTAACAACATTGCACAGATTATATGATTTTTCTCTGCAACTCGGCATAGTGGATTTTGGTAAGGGCAGAACTTACGGAACATTTAGAGTTTGGCTACCATATAAAAATGATAAGATAAACTTGTATGTAATAACATCTACCGGTAAAGGAAACTGGTTCGGGTTCAAGTCAATGGTGAAGAAAGGAGTTGACAAAGCGCTAATCTCCGAATATATAAAACAACTGAAGCCTTTGGGCTTTAAACTTGACGAAAAGAAACATGCAGAAGCCTATCCAGGCTTTGACACAGCCATATTAAATCAAGAAGAAAAGTTCTCCGAATTCAAGAAGTATACCAACGAACTTAAAGAAAAATTACTCAGCAGAAGTTAACATGTGCATCTGCCCTGCAGAAGGGACCCTATATTCATATTTCGGAAATATAGAGCGTGGCAAGTATCCCTCAGAAGAAAACCGGTACGAGTTTGTCAAAGGCTTAAAGGCGTTAAACCTATTGCATCAGGATGTGAGGCCAGATGATGTTACCTCAGGGAAAAACTTGAACAAAAAACTGCATCAACTGACAGAAAGAGAACTTGATGACCTGCTTGGATTGTTAGAACGTCACCTCGGAGCAACTTCAGAATAGAAAATTCTATACACGCAGTCTTCTGATATTAGGGGTTAACAGAACATCTAGAAAGGACTGGCTAGCTGCTGGAGTAATTTGGTTTATTGCAGTCTATTTGCCAAAGCATGATACCAAATACTGTGAATGTTGATTTTTCCAAGATCTCTATTTAATCTCATTTTCAGTAAGGTTTTTCTAAGTACATCATGTATATAAAATGAGTCATATGACGTTTTGCCCTAAATGTGGAATGAGGTTACCGGAAGGCGGAGATGTTAAATTTTGCCCCGGTTGCGGCGCATTTTTGGTTCCTCAAGCAGTTCAAGATAAGGTGATAATAGCTGAATTTCACTATTGGGACTACGGTGAATTTTCCAGAACAGCGATGAAGCCTCGCCCAGAAATCAGGACAGAGGAATTGGATAATATAGCTCGAGAGTTCAATGTCAAGGTCGAGGCTAAGAAGGCTGCAGCATCATATTTTGCTCCTGGCAGAATTGGTATGAGGGTTCCAAGATACAGCAGAGTCGAAATACAAGTTTCTGGAGAACAAACAGACGCCGTTAAATCCTGTGTCAGTAGGATTTTCATGCTCTACGGGCGACCTGATGGGGTGCCTACAGCGCTGTCAGGCGGCAAGAAGGCTGGGAAAAAGATTGTTGATGAATTGCTTAGAGAGTTCAATGAAGGGAAAAGATAGTTCAAGGCCACTATGCCTTCAAAACTTGATTTTTAGCTGTATTTGTGTTGGATCCTTTTTCTAAAATTTGTTTAAATTTGAGTCTAATTTTGAAAAATCCTTTTATAACCTTCATTCAACTTATGAAGTCGCCTGAAACAGAAAAGATAAAAGAGACTGTGATGTGAGAACGATGGCGAAAGATTTCGTCTGCGGCATGGAATTAAATGGACAAACAACAAGGCACTTGACGGAATTTGAGGGGAAGACTTTTTATTTTTGTTCTCATTGGTGTATGTTAATGTTTAAGGAAGATTAGGGGAGGTACATAAAATGAGCATGTTGAAACTGCGGACGACTATGGTTGGAACCTTAGCAGTTATGATAGGTCTCTCCACATTATTTTTTACAGTTGTCCTCTCCCTGCTTGGAGTATTCGATATTTTGTCCTTGGGACTTTTCGTCGTCTTCTTCAACGTTCTTCAGTGGCTCATCGGACCATACCTAATTGAAGCCCTCTACCGCGTGAAAAAAGTGTCAAGAAACGAGGAACCTCAACTGTATGAAATGGTTGATCGGATAAGCCGAAAAAGCGGAATAAAGACTCCGCAACTAATGATAGCACAAATTCCCTTACCCAACGCCTTTGCTTATGGTTCACCACTTACGGGAAGCAAAATCGCTGTAACAACTGGACTTTTGAACACTTTAGACTCAGGAGAGGTTGAGGCTGTAGTTGGCCACGAGCTAGGTCATTTGAGACATCGCGACGTACAAGTTATGATGTTTGTCTCGATTCTACCTGCTTTGTTCTATTATGTTGGCTATTCTTTAATGTGGTCATCATTCCTTTATGGCGGAAGAAGCAGCAGAGACAGAGAAAACGGAAGCCTTGCAGCGCTGATCGGATTCGCAAGCATGGCATTCTACTTTGTCCTTACTTTGTTTTCCCTTTACTTCAGCCGACTAAGAGAATACTACGCTGACAGACACAGCGCCGCTGTGGTAGACGACGGAGCGGAAAAACTTTCAGAGGGGCTTGCTAAAATAGCATACTCAACCCAGAGGACGAGAATGCGTTATAGGAACACAGCCAACCTAGGCAGCCTGAACTCCTTCAAGGCACTTTTCATATCAGACCCAGACAGTTCAGGAAAAGACGTTCAAACATTATCTCAAAGGGGTATGTGGAAGAGCGACAGAGAACTCGTCGCCGAATACCTTAACCGAAAAGTAACGACGGCGGATAAAATCGCTGAACTCTTCTCAACCCATCCAAACATGGTTGAACGGTTAAGAGCTCTACAGGAGCTAGCATAAATTACGTCATTTTCTGTTATGTGCTCTGGAGGAAGGGTCTTAATCCATTCTAGCAGGGTAGCTCATTGCAAATAGCGTTTCTACCTTGAAAGAATCCTTCCCAAGGAATGGCGGGGCTACGCAACGATTTCCTTAACGTTATCTTTTGGGCTTTACTTCATTGGACTCATTTTCGCCTATTGGGAAGGGTTTTAGAGGAGTTCATTTCGTTTGAGTGGCCGTTTGCACCCTTCTTCCTTCTAACTCACAACACAGTTTTGAAACTCATGCGATATTTTTCTGGGATAGACTGATGGATTCTGCCTGTACTTTGTCTTAGAACCGTTATCCACATCTTCCTGCCCATCAAACACGAATACAAAAGAAAAACATTTAAGGAACAAATTAACTGTTCATGCCTCAGTCAAAAATATCTTTTCTGCCATTCTCAATAACGGAATAAAGTCTGGTTCTCGGCGATCTCTAACAGATTTTATACAAAACTCGCTGTTTTTTGAACTGTGCTTATCAGGAAATATTCAGGAATGCAAAAAAGAGGCATTGTTCTAAGTTAAGCAACTCTCATTGCGAGTATAGCGGAAACCCCAAGAATCCAGGTCAAGGTGTGCTGCCGCTTAGACGTCATCCTTGCTTTTCCGCTCTGCCTATCCTACACTTTTTTCAACGAAATACTTGGAGAAGAGGCGCGCTTTACATGCGAATAATGAAACGAAAGGCTAAAAGGCTGGAAGCAAAAAATATAGGCATGAGGAAGTTGATGAAAATAAAATTTTTGGGCGCAACGCGTCAAGTGACAGGATCAAGCTACTTTCTGGAAGCTGGTGGATTGAAGATTCTTGTCGATTGCGGACTGTTTCAGGAACGTGACTATTCCTACAGAAACTGGAGGGGCTTCCCCGTTCCTGCAGACCAGATTCAGCATCTCCTCCTCACCCACGTTCACTTAGACCACTCTGGGCTTATTCCTAAGCTTGTCAAGGAAGGGTTTGCTGGTGATGTCCTGCTGACCACAGCATCCAAAGAGCTGTTTCCGATCGTGATTTTGGATTCTGCTCGAATGCTGGAGGAAGATGCTGCGTTCAAGAAAAAACGCCATGATAAGGAAGGCCGAAAGGGACCTTACCCAGAAATCCCCTTGTATACAGTTCAGGATGCCGAGAAGTGTTTTCATCTACTAAAAGACGTTGCCTACGAAGACTATCTCCCGTTGAATGATCAAGTCAAAGTTTGTTTCCACGATGCTGGTCACATCCTTGGCTCAGCCATGATTGAGATCATAGTTCAAGATGAGAGTGGGTCACGAAGCATCGTCTTCTCTGGGGATATTGGTCAATGGGATAAGCCTCTTCTCGGCAATCCCGCTGTTTTTGATCGAGCAGACTACGTGATCATGGAGTCCACATACGGAAACCGCAACCATGAAAAACCCCAAGACATCGATGAACGACTCTGCAAGATCGTCAACAACACGGTAAAGGCAGGTGGAAACCTCCTCATCCCAACCTTTGCCATTGAGCGTGCCCAAGAACTTCTGTATCATTTTAACCGTTTAGCGAGTGCGGGAAGGATCCCGTATATTGTGACGTTTCTCGACAGCCCCATGGCTGTCGAAATCACGAAAGTCTTTGAACGATGCAAGAAATACCTTGACAAAGAAACACTCGGTCTCTTTAATGATGGTCGATCCCCATTTGAGTTTCCGGGGTTGAAGCTCGTCGAATCTGTTGAAGCGTCCAAAGCGGTCAACCTGATAAAAGGGTCAGCCATAATCATGGCTGGCTCAGGCATGATTACGGGAGGACGAATTAAACATCACCTAACCATGAACATAACTCGTCCAGAATCCACGCTTCTATTTGTGGGTTACCAAGCAGCAGGAACGTTGGGACGCCAGATTTTGGACGGTGTTTCTCCCGTCAGAATCCACGGACAGTCCTATCCAGTGCGGATGAAGATAGAAAAGATCGATGCCTTTTCCGCCCACGCAGGCATGGACGACCTGCACCGCTGGATCAACAACTTCAAATCTCCGCCGAAGCATGTTTTCTTGACTCACGGCGAAGAAG
>Ga0272448_1003204_pt1 | contig 19682 bp, 16 predicted proteins | sample YNPCB0191_FD_202220 | JGI IMG/M metagenome (GOLD analysis project Ga0272448, IMG submission 202220) | Hot spring sediment microbial communities from Yellowstone National Park, WY, United States - YNP-CB-019-1 | ecosystem: Environmental > Aquatic > Thermal springs > Hot (42-90C) > Sediment... | reverse complement strand
CATCGTGTCTGTCCCCATATCCGGGCACCCCAGCCGGCTTGGACCGTCCGACCCGCGCTTCCTCAGGTCCACCAAGTCAAGAGTCCGGTCGCCCCAAATTCCGTGTCTGTCCCCATATCCCGCCCACCGTGCGCCCTTTCTGTCACACCGTTGAAAGTTGAGAGTTGAACGTTGGACGTTGGACGTTGGACGTTCCCGATCGGTATACCGGACATCGTGTCTGTCCCCATATCTGAGCGCCACAGCCGGTGGGACCGTCCGACCGGCGCTTGGTCAGGTCCACCGGGTCAAGAGTCCGGTCGTCCAAATTACGTGTCCGTCCCCATATCCCGCCCACGCTGCGCCCTTTCTGTCACCCCGTTGAAAGTTGAGAGTTGAACGTTGGACGTTAAGCGTTCCTGATCGGAATACCGGACATCGTGTCTGTCCCCATATCTGAGCGCCACAGCCGGTGGGACCGTCCGACCGGCGCTTGGACAGGTCCACCGGGCCAAAAGGTTCCGTCGCCCCAAATTCCGTGTCTGTCCCCATATCCCGCCCACGCTGCGCCCTTTCTGTCACCCCGTTGAAAGTTGAGAGTTGAACGTTGGACGTTAAACGTTCCTGATCGGAATACCGGACATCGTGTCCGTCCCCATATCTGGGCGTCACAGCCGGCCTCGACCGCCCGACCCGCGGCTGGACAGGTTCACCGGGCCAAAAGTTCGGTCGTCCAAATTCCGTGTCTGTCCCCATATCCCGCCCGCCTTGCCCCCTTTCGGTCACCCCATTGAAAGTTGAGAGTTGAACGTTTCACCTTGAACGTTCCAGATCAGCATATCGGACATCTTGTCTGTCCCCATATCCGGGCACCTCAGCCGGCCTGGACCGTCCGACCGGCGCTTGGTCAGGTCAACCGGGCCAAAAGGTTCGGTCGCCCCAAATTCCGTGTCTGTCCCCATATCCCGCCCACGCTGCGCCCCTTCGGTCACCCCATTGAAAGTCTAGAGTTGAACGTTGGACGTTGGACGTTCCCGATCGGTATACCGGACATCGTGTCTGTCCCCATATCTGAGCGCGACAGGCGGTCTGGACCGCCCGACCCGCGCTTCCTCAGGTCCACCAAGTCAAGAGCCCGGTCGCCCCAAATTCCGTGTCTGTCCCCATATCCCGCCCACGCTGCGCCCTTTCTGTCACCCCGTTGAAAGTTGAGAGTTGAACGTTGGACGTTGGACGTTCCCGATCGGTAACATCGTGTCTGTCCCCATATTTGGTCCCGGGCAGGTTATGCAACGTAACACTTCGAAGACAGCACTGTGGTGACCGCACTACTCGCTGCCACAGAAGCAGACTGCTGGTAAATTGAGCACAATTGCATTCTGAAAATCTTTGTGAACATGATCGATTCTTCGGTATAATTATGTAGTGAGAAATCGATCATATTTGTGAAGATTGTCAGACTGCGAGCCTGCTCAATTTGTCAGTGCCTGTTTGTCTGGTAGCGACCAGTGCGGTCACAACAGTGTGGCCATTGGAGTGTAATATTGGAATTGGATAATCTGCGCGGAAATCGCAGATCAGCGCGTGTTGCGAGATTCTTGCCTTAGAACTGTTCGTCCGCCGATCCCAATCGCATCCCCCCTAAGCGACGAAGTCGCCCATTTCAGCGCGGCGCGGCAGAGCGGTATTGCTACAACCGGCGCAATGGTTGCGCCTCGAGCACTTGGTTGCGGCCGCGCCGCGCTGAGCGTATTGCGATGCTGCAGTGTATTTGTTAGCTTTCGCTTGCAATGAAACTTCACTTTCTGGGGTCGGCTTTTGTGATGCTCGCCGCTACTGTCTGCGTGCCACGCCCGTTGGCAGGCGAAATACGCGTCGGAATGATTGGTTTGGACACGTCGCACGTGGTTGCGTTTGCCAAACTGCTTCACGACACAAACGCTCCCGGGCACGTCCCCGGCGCCCGGGTTGTGGCTGCTTACCCCGGAGGAAGCTCTGACATCGAATCGAGCTGGTCGCGGGTAAAAGGTTATACAACCGAACTGCGGGACCGGTACGGAGTTCGGATAGTGGATTCAATTCCCGCCCTGTGCCAGGAGGTCGATGCCGTAATGCTCGAGAGCGTGGATGGACGTCCCCACCTCGAACAGGTGAAACCCGTTTTCGCTGCAGGCAAACCTGTGTTCATTGACAAGCCAATCGCAGGGTCGCTCCGCGACGCTATCGAAATTCTCCGCCTTGCAAAAAAGCATCGTGTCCCATGCTTCAGTTCCTCCTCCCTCCGCTATTACCCGGGGCTCATTGAGCTCAAACAAGCCGACCTCGGCCAGATCAAAGGCGCAGTTTCAACAGGCCCATGCCACCTTGAACCGCACCATCCAGACCTGTTTTGGTATGGCATTCACGCGGTCGAAGCCCTGTATGCTGTGCTCGGCACCGGCTGCCAACAGGTCGTGCGCACATCAACCGCCGACACAGATGTGGTGACCGGCATTTGGAGCGACGGCAGAGTCGGAACAGTGATCGGCATCCGAAACGCTGCCGCACCGTACCGCGTAACCCTGTTTGGAACCAAAGCCGTGATGGACCAAAAACCGGGCGGCGATTACTCGCCGCTTGTCCGCGAGATAATCAGGTTCTTCCAAACCGGCCAGCCACCCGTCTCCGCAGAGGAGACAATCGAGCTCTTCGCTTTCATGGAGGGGGCCGACGAAAGCAAACGGTTGGGCGGTCAACCCGTTAGAATTGCCGATGTCCTCATAAGAAACGGGTGGACAAAGCAGGACAACCTCGGCCAAGACTGACCCGGCATTTCCGGAAGGTTGGGACGAAGGTACCGACGAAGACAGCCCGGTTGCCGGGCAAGGTCTGCAATTCGGAATGGGCAAACCGGATGTGTGCTGGATGCACTGGCAATCAGCAGCGGAACTGCCTGCAACCAGCAGAGCTGAGGCCTGCCCCAAAGGTCATATCCCGATTTCCTCGATTTGTTTTCATGTTCTGCTATGATCTGACTTATGGCAGACAACACACTCGAATTCGATTACCTCGTCATAGGCAGCGGCATTGCCGGCCTGTTTTTCGCCCTCAAGGTCGCCCCTCACGGCAAAGTGGCAATCATCACAAAAAAGAACAGCGCAGAGTCAAATACCAATCATGCCCAGGGCGGCATCGCTTCAGTAATGAGCCCGGAAGATTCATTCGAACTTCACGTGCAGGACACTCTGACGGCTGGGGCCGGTCTGTGCAAAGAAGACGTCGTACGCACAATCGTCCAAGAAGGCCCCACCCGGGTCAGGGAATTAATGGACCTTGGCATGCGATTCGCTGAACATGAGGTCCCCGGCAAGGGAGGCGTGAAAGAACTCGACCTCGGTCGCGAAGGCGGACACTCGAAACGGCGGATCCTGCATGCGCTGGATGTCACTGGCCGCGAGATCGAACGCGTCCTGTTGGAACGGGTCTCACAAACATCCTCGATCCACGTGTTCGAGAATCACATTGCCATTGACCTGATCACAACCCACAAGCTCGGCAAAGACGGCACCAATAGGTGCCTCGGCGCATACGTCCTCGACAAGAACACGCAAACCGTGAAAACGTTCGCCGCCCGCGTAACGGTGTTGGCAACCGGCGGCTGTGGAAAAGTCTATCTTTACACCACCAACCCGGACATTGCCACAGGCGACGGCATCGCAATGGCGTACAGGGCGGGCGCGGCAGTGGCAAACCTCGAATTCATGCAGTTCCATCCCACCTGCCTCTACCACCCGAAAGCCAAATCGTTCCTCATAAGTGAAGCCGTTCGTGGCGAAGGCGCCGTGTTGCGGACATTCAATGGCGAGGAATTCATGCACGCTTATCACCCGCTAAAATCGCTTGCACCCAGAGACGTCGTCGCCCGCGCCATCGACAGTGAAATGAAAAAGAGCGGCAGCGATCATGTCTATCTCGACATAACCCACAAACCCGCGCCCTTCATCATCCGGCGGTTCCCAAACATCTACCAGACCTGCCTTTCTTACGGGATCGACATAACCAAGGAAATGATCCCGGTCGTGCCGGCCGCCCACTATCAGTGCGGTGGCGTCGTCACAACAGTCGATGGCGAAACAGAAATTGCCGGCCTGTACGCGATCGGCGAAACAGCGTGCACCGGGTTGCACGGCGCCAATCGCCTTGCCAGCAATTCATTGTTGGAAGCGCTCGTTTGCGCACATCGCGCAGCTCAACGCGCCGTCACTGGATCGTTCCCGAAATGGACCGACCGCATTCCGCCGTGGCATTCGGGCAGCGCACAGAACCCGGACGAATTGGTTGTGATTTCACATCTGTGGGACGAAATCAGGCGCACGATGTGGGATTATGTTGGCATCGTCCGCACAAACAAACGCCTCCAGCGCGCGTACAATCGCATACTCAACATCCAGGCCGAAATACAAGAGTATTACTGGGACTTTGTCGTCACGTCAGACCTGCTGGAACTGAGAAACATCGCGATGGTCGCCGAACTGATTGTCCGTTGCGCAATGTCGCGCAAGGAAAGCCGCGGATTGCATTACAACTTGGATTATCCCAACCCCGACCCTGCATTGGCCAAGACCGATACCATAATTCGCAAGCCGCTGCCCGGAACCCGGCCCGGCACGCAAACATCGCCGGGATGACACTCCCGGTGTGCGTGCCCGGTCAGGCGGTCCAGATCTCCGACACCACAACTATTCAGTTCCGCCCCGCGCACCGTGAAATCGCGCTTTACAACTTCAGCGACACGGATAATCTGGAAGCAACGAGTACTTATTATGCGAACAAGACTCTCGATTGCGGTTGGTGGTTTGGTTCTGTTGCTGGCATGCGGATGCTCCGGTCCCGAAAAAAAACTCGGGCGCGGTCTGAACAATGTCACCGAGTTCGCCCGGATGGGTGAAATCCGCAGATCGGTCGAGCAAACTGCGCTGTGGGATGGCCCCGCGGTCGCCTATACAACAGGCGTCATCCGCGGGTTCAACCGCAGCGTCGTCCGAACTGCAGTCGGATTGTACGAGGTCGCCACGTTCCCAATCCCAAGCTACGACCCGGTGTTGAAACCGAACAACCCCATTTATCCCGACATGACCGTTGATCCAGTTTTCCCGGACAGCGACAAACCCCGGCTCATTGCGGATCCAACCGTCGGCCCTGATGCGGCAACAGGTTATGCGGGTGGCGACGTTTGCCCCTTCGTGCCAGGCAGCAGATTCCGCATATTCGATTACTAACCGCCAAATTCGTTTCACCGGGCGCCAACAGTGTTGTTGGCGCCTTTTCCATTTATGCCGATTCAACTCCTGGCCCCGTGTAAAATCAATCTGTTGCTCAACATACTGGGGCGCCGCTCCGACGGGTTTCACCAGTTGGAAACCATCATGTGGCCGGTCCCGGTCTTCGACCAACTCGAACTTGACGCCGCACCGGAGAGCATCAGTTTTTTCTGCAGCGACGACACTCTCCCAACAGGCTCTGCCAATTTGGTCGTCCGCGCAGCCGAAGCCTTCCTCCAAAGCACAAAGATTCGGTCCGGCATCCGCATCCGTCTCTGCAAAAACATACCCGTCGCCGCCGGCCTCGGCGGTGGCAGCAGCGACGCTGCCCAAACGGTCGTCGGGCTCAACCGGCTTTTCGGAGAGCCATTGGATGCAGCCGCTCTTCACAAGATCGCTGCCTCCCTGGGGTCTGACGTTCCGTTCTTCCTGGATCCCGCGCCGGCCCTTGCAACCGGTCGGGGCGAACAGATCAAACACCTGGAACAGCTTGAAGTGCTCGACCCGCTCTGGTTGTTTCTGGTGTACCCGGGTTTTGGGGTGTCAACGCGATGGGCCTACCAGGCTCTGCAGCGATTCCCCACTGCGCTCAATGGAACACCGGGCCGAGCCGAGCGAATGGTCAGTTCGCTGCGAGATGGCGACCTTCACGCCGCAATGTCAGAGCTCTACAACGCCCTCGAATCACCCGTCTTTGCCAAGTTCCCCATACTGCAACTTTACAAGGAGTTCCTGCTAAAATCTGGCGCCCTCGCCGCCATGATGTCTGGCAGTGGATCATCCACTTTCGCTTTCTTCCCTGACGAAAACGCCGCGGTGCGGGTTCAAAAACGTTTCCTCGAAAGGTTCGGCGCGACCTGTTGGACGCGCGTTGTGCCTGCGCGGTTCGGTCGAACCCCTCAGCGCGGCGCAGCCGCAACCGAATGACCGCGGCGAGATAAATGCGTTCGTTGCAGGCTTGGCACTCCGCCACGCCGCGCTGAATGGGGCGACTTCGTCGCCCAAGGGGAGATGCGTGTGGTATCGGTGGTTGAGTAGTTTGCCAGCAAAGGTCTCGAACGATCCGTTGATTTGTGACTGCAGCGTAGATTTTCCAATATTGTGGTCAAAGGCCGCACTGTGGTGACCGCACTACTCGCTGCCAGGGAAGCAGATGCCGAGAAATTGACCGGACTTGCAGTCGGAAAATCTTCGCGAATATGATGGACTCTTCACTATAACTATACAGAAAAGCTGAGAATTCGCTCCTTTCTCATTTTGGCCCGACGTTTTTGCTGGCGCACCAACCAGCATCATGGCATAAGTAACTTAACCATTGGTCCCATGAAACCAATCGCATCGAGTTCCAGCCCGAGTTCACGGCGCTCCAAAGCCGCCTTCACCCTGATCGAGTTGCTTGTCGTAATTGCAATTATTGCGATCCTCGCCGGCATGCTTCTGCCGGCTCTTGCACGTGCCAAGGCAAAAGGCATCAGAATGTCCTGCATGAACAACCTCAAACAGGTTGCTCTTTTCATGCAATTGTACACCGATGACAACAACGACACCTTCCCCGCTCACAGGAACCAGAATCTGAATACCACAGACGAAGTCCCGTCCCGCACGAATTGGTGGGGCACAACCATAATCGGTTACGCACAAAATCAGTCGAATTTGTTTCGTTGCCCGGCACTCAAAGGACCGCGTGTTGATAATAACATCAAATGGCAGTGGCGATTTGACTGCCACTACGTCGGGTATGGCATCAACAGTTGGTTTCTTTCTCTCTGGCCGTATGACTCCGGCGATCTCACCGTCGGTGGCGTACGGTTCACCACCAAACCGTGGTTCAAACGCACCTCGATAGTCACGCCAACAGATTGTTTCATGATCGGCGATTCAATGCCCAAAGCAGACGGCATGTGGAGCAGCAGTTGCTGGTGGCCATGGGCTTGCATGGACCCCGCAAACAGCCAGTACAAGAGTTTCGAAGGCATGGACGTCATCCGCCATCTGAAAACAGGCGTCGCCGTATTCGCCGACGCCCACGCCGAGGCCCGCAAAGAAGGTCAAATCAACCCAATCCGCGACCCCGCTTTCGGCGACGCAAAGGGGCTTGTGAACTCGAGGTACTGGGACCCGCTCAAACGCGCCGGCGACCGCTGAGCTTTGACCAAAACTCACCGTAGTGCAGCGCAGCCGCAACCGGATGCTCACAGCGAGATGAAGGCGTTCGTTGCGAGCGTGGCGCTCTGTCGCGCCGCGCTGAACAGGGCGACTTCGTCGCCCACTGGGGAGATGATGTTGGCATACTTGGGTGAACGGTTTGGCGCCAAAGGTCTCGAACGATCCGTTGATCTGCGGTTGTTGCGCAGGTTTTCCAATATAGCATGGTTTGCACCGGCAGTATGCTGTCCCAGAGCTTGCAGACTGTTGGCTGTTTGATTTTTCACTGTCGCTGGAAACGGATACAAAGTGGTTGTCAGCGGAGTGTGGTTTTACGCGTCGAAGCGACAGGTTGCCATTTTGGTTCTGTGACGCGTCGCGTCATCTGCGCGCGGCAGGATTATGCACATCAAATCGTGTGATTATGTCGCTGCAGAAGGCAAGATTGAGGAGGCGCATCATGCATCCCTCAAAATAGGCCACTCCAAATTCCGTGTCTGTCCCCATATCTGGGCACCGTCCCGGCTCGATTCCGCAGTCGAACGGGGTCGGGGTGTTAGCGAGGTGTTGTTCTAAAGCGGCGGGTTTTCTCGGCGTAATCTGTCCATGTCGGGTCCACCTTCCCGGATAATTACGACAAGAACAGCCCTGCCACCCAGCAACTCTTGTGAAGCTTCACATCATTGGAAGGAGAAGGCAGCTCCAGACTCGCAACGAGTGCCGGCAAAAGCAGGAATTGAACTTGGGAGCCGTTCTGCGCGAGAAAGTCGCTCTTACTGAGATCTGAATTGGCGATCGCTACGCGGATTCTCCAGAACAGCAGTTCAGACCGACCAGTTCAGTGGGTCATACGTCCGCTGTGTGTCGTATTGGACCAATATGGCGCTCGGGTGTGCGCAGCCGCACCGCCGATCATGATCTTGCTCTTCGGCGTTTCCGAGCCGTAGTACATTTCCCAAAAAGCCCGAGTGCCACGAAGCCTTAGGATTGCCGCGTCGCTGCACGTAAACATAAGTTCATCATTCAGGTAAACCGTTTTGCGGGGTGCATCCCAGTCAAGAATCACCGTGCCATGATGGTCAACTCCATACGCAAGCTGGTTTTCCTCGAATCGCTTCAAAGCCACCTGAGACCGCATTACACCGCCCCTGATCGTGTCGTATATGACGGCGTTCCGGCGAAAGCGCACGTGCACAAGGTCGCGTATCCAGTTCGACCCTTCATCCGGACCGACAGCAAGCACAAACGTGCCGTCGGCGCCGTCTTGTGCAATCATTTCCCACCGGAACACGGCATCCAGCCTGACGGGTTCCGTATGAAGCCGCTGACAAGCATAGACCGTTTTGCTCAAACCAAACTGGCTCGCGGTCAAGTAGCCGTCTTTGATCATCCCCCACCGACTGGGCAATTCGCCGCCGGTCCCGATCAACAGCCATTCGGAGCCGATCGGCGGTTCTCCAATGCCCGGTTCAGCCGTGTTCGCGCGTCGGAAATCATCCCAGAGAACCGTCACCAACAACCCCGAAAAATACGGGAGCTTCAGAGTGCCGGTTATTTCCGTGGGTGTCACACCTTCGACCTTTAGTTGGTGCGCCGCGATTCGTTTTGTTTTTGCGATGGCCCTGATGCGCGGCCTTGCGTCGGCGCCGCTAACCGGCTCGAGCATTATACCGGCCAGAAGTAACACAAAACCCAACCTCGTCAATCGTTCGTTGGACTTTTGTTTGAGTTCGCCCATGAATGCACTTCCGGAACGCGTAGCCCGCAGACCGCTCTCGGATTCCGAGATTCATAGCCTGTCTTGTCTTATCAGTTCAAGAAAAGCCTCACGGGCGCCCTGTGCTAAACTTGGCCTAAACCGGAAATCTCGCCGGAATGAAGTCTTGGAGCCTTGTTCTGGTAAGGCGGCGGGATTTCCGGGTCGGGGCAAATGAGATTGGGACCAATGGCCAAACGGCTTGAAGCCATAAGTGTCGAACGATCCGCCAATCTGCGATTGCCGTCCAGCTTCTCCAATATTGTACTACAAAGCCTTGCATCAGGCAGGGCGTACAGTCCCGTCCTCCGGGCCACGCATAGCGACGTGCGCCAATTCCGGTGTTCACCCGATCGAAGGCGCCCATGTCAAAGTTTGCTTGCGTGCAGGAAGAGAAATCTCGACGATTGGCCAACGGTCTCCCGGGACAAGACCCGGCAAGTTTTGAATATGGACACGACAACGCCACAACAAGTGATCGAGATGGCTCGCAAAAACGGAGCCAAAATGATGGACATCAAGTTCGTTGATCCGTTTGGGACATGGCAGCATTTTACCTGTCCCATAGGGGAACTGAACGAGGAGGTTTTTGCTGAGGGGATAGGATTTGACGGAAGCTCGATTCGAGGTTGGAAATCGATTGAAGCCTCGGACATGCTTGCTATGCCGGACCCTTGCACGGCGTTCATGGACCCGTTCTGCGGCGTGCCAACATTGTCGCTGACATGCACAATAGCCGAGACGGGTACAAAGGAACCTTACGGGCGTGATCCCCGTGGCATCGCGCAAAAAGCCGAAAAGTACCTTGCCAGCACCGGCGTGGCCGACAGCGCAGTGTTCGGTCCTGAAGCCGAATTCTTCATATTCGACAGCGTCAAGTACGGGGCGGAGAGCAATGGCACTTTTTACAAGGTGGACAGCGATGAAGCGGTCTGGAACACGGGCCGCGAAGAGGATCCAAGCCTCGGTTACAAGATCAGACACAAAGAAGGGTATTTTCCCGTTCCACCTTCGGACAAACTCAACGATCTTAGAACCGAAATGTGTCTTGTAATGGAGCAGCTCGGCATCCCCGTCGAAAAACAGCATCACGAGGTCGCAACTGCCGGCCAGGCGGAAATAGATTTTCGGTTCGACACGCTCGTCAAAACTGCCGATCGCATGATGCTGTTCAAGTACATCGTAAAAAATGTCGCCCTTAAGCATGGGAAAACCGCCACTTTCATGCCCAAGCCGTTGTTCGGTGACAACGGAAGCGGAATGCACACTCATTTGAGTCTTTGGAAAAAGGGCAAGCCGCTGTTCGCGGGCACGCTCTACGGCGGGTTGAGCCAGACAGCCCTTTACGCCATCGGCGGCATTTTGCAGCATGCAAGAGCGTTGTGCGCACTGTGCAGTCCGACGACCAACAGTTACAAGCGTCTGGTGCCGGGCTACGAAGCGCCCGTTAATCTGGCTTACAGCGCGCGAAACCGCAGCGCAGCAGTCCGCATCCCGATGTACAGCGACAGCCCCAAGGCAAAACGGATCGAGTACCGCCCCCCCGACCCGAGCGCAAATCCGTATCTCTGTTATGCAGCATTGTTGATGGCAGCATTGGACGGTGTCTTGAACAAGGTTGATCCTGGCGAACCGATGGACAAAAACCTCTACGAATTGCCCCCCGAGGAGTTGTCAAAAGTACCCCAGGTACCAGGAAGCCTGGTTGACGCTGTGCAAGCTCTCGAACGCGACCACGAGTTTTTGCTCAAGGGCGACGTTTTCACCCGCGATTTTCTCGAGATGTGGATTGCCACCAAGAGAAAAGAATCGGATGCTCTTCGCCTGCGTCCGCATCCTTACGAATTCTTCTTGTATTACGACGTTTAGCCCGAAAATCTCGCCGGCTGCCCCGACCAAGACACCCAAACCGTATTACTATATGGAGAAATCGATCATTTTTGCGAAGATTTTCAGACTGCGAGTTTGCTCAATTTGTCACCAGAGTGCGGCCTTTGCAGTCGAGTATAATATTGGATAATCTGCGCGGAAATTGCAGATCAGCGCGTGCTTCGAGACTTTTGCCTTCCAACTTTTCGGCCACTGATCCCGCTCGCATTTCCCCATTTGGCGACGAAGTCGCCCCTTTCAGCGCAGCGCGACAGAGCGCCCACCTTGGAACGAACGCCTTTACCTCGCCCAGATCATTCGGCTGCGGCTGCGCCGCGCTGAGAGATTTAGGGCTGGAAAAATCCGGGGCGTCGTCCATTATTTGCGCGTGCGTACCGCTTGGGTTTGTTGGGGTTTGGTTTGCATAGGTTTTCAACAACAGTACGGGGCGATTTCTGCACAGCCATGTTCGCTCGGAGAAGCACCTTTGTGGTCGGAAGTTCTTCCTGACCCGCACCAGCACCAAACGCGTCTGACCGGAACACCATCGGTTTTGTTCGGTGTGGACACAACCAGCCGGGAAGAAGTTCGAAACTTTTTCAATGGTGTTTATTCGGAATCCGATGTCACCGACACTCAGTGGGCGGGTAATGTTGCCACGTGCTCTGCGGGGACCACGTCAGCCGAGTTCCGCAATGCAGTGGCATTGCGAATCAATTGGCTGAGAGCTCTTGCCGGAGTGCCAGCGTGGATCAGTCTTGACGAAACATACAATTCAAAAGCGCAGCAGGCGGCCCTGATGATCAGCGCAAACAACAGCGTCAGCCATACACCGCCTGCAACATGGAGTTGTTACACGAAAGACGGCGCCGAAGCCGCAGGGAAATCAAATCTGGCAATTGGCAGTTGCGGCCCGGAATCAGTCCTGATGTACATGCAGGATTTTGGCGCCAACAACTACGCTGTTGGGCACCGGCGTTGGTTGTTGTACCCGCAAACGCGGTTCATGGGCACCGGCGATATCCCTGAAAACACAGACGGTCCTGCGTCGAATGCGCTTTGGATAATGGACTCCTATGGCAGCCAGCCCCGTCCGGCAACACGGGAACAATACGTTGCATGGCCACCGCCAGGCTACGTTCCATACCAGGTCGTGTGCGCGCGATGGTCGTTCAGTTATCCAAAAGCCGATTTCACCGCGGCGACGGTGTCCATGGCCAGCAATGGTGTTCCAATGGGAATTACTGTCGAGCCTGTTCGGACCGGGTACGGTGAAAACACTGTTGTGTGGTACCTGACAGGGCTCGACACAAGTCAGGCAACCGAATGGCCTCGCCCGTCCGCAGACGTCAATTGGACGGTCTCGATTAGGAATGTTCAGATCAGCGGTGTGAACCGTAACTTCGACTACACGGTGACAGTGTTTGATCCCGGGACCGCAGGTCTTGATACTGTGCTTCCGGAACTCACGGGATCGGCATATCCGGTTGTCGGACGTCCCAACAGCTACTCTTACACGCAGGTGCGCGGTGCAACCGGATATCAGTGGATGGCCGCCCGCAGAGTCCCATGGACAATCGTAGAAGACGCCGAGGCTGACAGAGGTGATATTGTGTCAAAGACTTCCCCCGGCTACGAGACGCGCGTTCAGTGGCAAGGTTATGGCGGCACCACCGCGTGGCACCTTGCACACACCGAACCGGTTGACCAGTGGTTGCTTTACAAGCGAACCGTTTTGCCGGGACAAAAAACCACCCTGCAGTACAAGAGCCGATTGCAGTGGGCCACGAGCACGCAGCAAGCGCACGCACAGGTATCGGTCGATGCCGGCAAAACATGGGTGGACGTGGACTCGCAAGCAGGAACCGATGGCATGGGAGTTTCATGGTTTGACACAAGGTCTGTTTCCCTTGCGAGGTTTGCGGACCGGCCACTGCTCATTCGGTTCCTGTACCATTACGCCGGTGGGAGCTACTATCCGCAGCCTGACGCGGGGTGGTATCTTGACAACATTACAATTGTTGACGGGGAGGAGCTGACATCTCAAATCACCGGTGATGTTGCATCGGGCAACTCGTTCGAGTTTGTTCCGCCGGAATCCGGCGACTGGGGACTTGCTGTTCGCGCGCAGGTTTATGGTGGGTATTGGCTTGAATGGGGGCGGACAAAACGGGTGTCGGTTTCCAGTAGCGCCCCGGTCTTGAGGTTCACTGCGGTGCCGAATTTTGCAGGAACCGGTGTCGAGCTGGTGTTCTCGGTCGCGAATGCGCCTTCGGGCATGTCCTATCATCTCGAGATGACAAGCGCCTTGGGCAATACTTGGACCCGCGTCAGCTCCGCGATACTGGAAGAGATTGTGCCGGGCGAGCGATACAAGTTTACGACCGCCATCGCTCCGAGTGCGCCCCGGTTCTATCGCATTGTCGGCGAGTAGGCGAACCAAAGGGGCGTGCCCGAGCCGCAACCAAAAACGAGGTTCTTCGGGCGTCAGCCGTCAGCCACAGGAGGTTTGTGGCCAGCGCGGTTTATGTGGGGCCGGGTCGTACCGATTTTTAGTCTTGGGTTTGGCACAGGAGAAGGTACAGTCTGGTTGCAGGTCGAAATCTTTGTGTAACCTTTCGAGAGTTATGGCTGAACAGGAAAGCACGGCGAGGTATTGGGTCTGGGGTCACGACCGGATCGCTTACGGGCCGGTTGAACTGCCCGGATTGATTGCGTGGATAAAGGAAGGCTGCGTTGAAAGCGGACATTGGGTGTTCGCCGAGGCGGATGCGAAATGGATCAAAGCCGGCGAGATCCCTGAGTTGAAAATGTTCCTTGAAATGCAGCCTGCCCAAGCGGACACGACCTCGATCGTGTCGCATGCGGCTTTGAGACCGGAAAACTTGCGCCGAATAAGACTGTTCGCCGAGATGGCGCCTGCGCAGCTCGAATCACTGGTGAAATACATGGAAGTTGTGCGAGTAAAGAAGTTCGCCACTGTGTTTTCAAAGGGTGACAAGGGCGACGCAATGTACTTCGTGCTGGAAGGCGAGGTCAGAGCGCGAACCTTGATCGAGGGGAAAGAAACAACGCTGTTCACAATGGGGCCGGGCGATTCATTTGGCGAGATAGCCCTGTTGATTCATGGGGACCGGTCTTCGGATGTTCTGGCAAACGAGGATAGTGTTTTGTTGCGCCTGCCCTCGGCGGCGTTCGAGAGGATCGTGCGCGAGGCGCCGGCGCTGGCGACGCCTTTTTTGCTTGCCCTTGCGCGGGTAATCACAAGCCGCTCGCTTTCGCTCGGCAGGGAATATGAGAAATCGATTCGTTCGGCGCGTGTGCTCGCTCAACTGAGGTTTTGATGGAAGCCCGGCCATTTTCAAACCGTAACCGGCACGTTGGTCTTGTGGTTCGAGAATGGCGGGATTGTTTCAGAGTATGGGAGTTGAAAGTGGCGTGAAACAGGAGGCCAAAGTAACGCCTGAGAAGCCGGCGGCAACGCAATGCTGTTCGAGGGAATTGCTGGTCCTGTTTTGGTGTTTGTCGCTGGTGGCGGCATTCTTTGTGTTGCGAGCAGCGCTGTTCCTCTCTTACGGTACGAAGGCTGGGGTTTCGTTCGCCGAGGCCGCAAAAGTTTTTGTTTTTGGGCTTCATCGGGACGTTTTTGTTGCGGTATTGGGGGCGCTGCCGTTGTTGGCATGGTACGTTGTGGTGCCGACACAGTGGTTTGGGAGGCGGTGGCACAGATTTCTTTTTACCTTTGCTTTGTTCGTGTTTTGGACGTGCATGGTGTTTCTTCTGGCTGCCGAGTTCTTCTTTTTCGACGAGTTCCGGTCGAGATTCAACACTGTTGCGGTCGATTACCTGCTATATCCGCACGAGGTATTCGTAAACATTTGGGATTCATACCCGGTTGCGAAGGTGGTCCTTGGATGTTCCGCACTGGGCTTCGGATGGATCCTGCTTGCGCGGTGGTTGTTCCCCGGTCTCTGGGAAGCGCCGGTTTCACGCCGCAGAAGCGCGTTGTGGTTTGGTCTGGCTGTTTTGGTTGTCGCTGCATTGTGGCCGACAGTGAGCTTGAAGGGCGTGCGAGCCAGCCGCGAACGGTTGTTGAATGAAATCGCGAACAACGGCTGGATTTCGTTTGTATCGGCGGCTCTGACGCGTCATTTGGACTATGCAGCGTTTTATCGGACGATTCCCCGCGAGGAAGCTTACCAGAGGGTCAGGCGTATGTTGAGCGCGCCCGGGGTTGAATTCGTGGGCCCGGCTGACAGCCTCCGGCGCCGCATCAGCGGCGATCCCAACCGCCCAAAGTTGAACGTCGTCATCCTCATGGAGGAAAGCCTTGGCTCGGAGTTCTGGGGAGTGCTGGGCCGAGAAGGAGAAACCTGCACGCCCGAAATGGACAAGCTCGCGCTCGAAGAAGGCCTGCTGTTCACGAACATCTTTGCTTCAGGCAACAGAACAATACGCGGTTTTGAAGGGGTGTTGTCATCGTTTCCACCTTTGCCGGGCGATTCGATAGTTGCACGGGACATGTCGGACAACGTCGAAACCATCGCCCGCGTTTTGAAACGTGACGGTTACCGCACTTTGTTCATATACGGCGGACGTGGCTTTTTCGATCACATGCGCGCATATGCGGTGGAAAATGGATATGACCGGTTCATCGAACAAAAAGATTTTCGGAACCCGACATTTGCGACCATGTGGGGTGTGTGCGACGAGGACATACTCGCCCGGGCAAACGATGAATTTACCGAGCTGGCGCGCGCCGGCCAGCCTTTCCTCGGAACCGTTCTGACAGTCTCGAATCACAAACCATACACCTATCCGAAAGGCCGAATACCCGAGGACCCTGAAGCGCGCCAACGCTTGCACGCTGTAAAGTACTCCGATTACGCCCTTGGCGAGTTCTTTCGCACAGCAAAAAAGTCACCTTACTGGACCAACACGGTGTTCGTTGTGGTGGCCGACCATGGCGCCCGCGTGTACGGGAGCCAGAGCATCCCAATCCGTTCCTACGCGATACCGCTGCTGATCGCAGGTCCGGCTGTGGTCAAGGCGCCCATGCGGATCGGCCACTTGGGATGCTCGCTGGACGTCGCCCCCACGGTGCTCGGCCTCATTGGACGTCCATACGAAACACTCTTTTTCGGCAGGGACCTTCTGAATTCACCGCCCGAGGAAGGGCGCGTGCTTCTGCATCACAATCGCGACATCGGGATGTTCTCAAAAGGGAGACTGGTGGTGTTGGGCTTGCGCAAGACCGCCGAGTTCTACGCGGGCGATCCACTCAAGGGTGAAATCCGCCCTCTGGACAAGCCGGGCCAACTGGAGCTCGAACTCGAGCGGGACACAACGGCCATTTTTCAGGTCGCAGATGAACTTTACGTCCAAAAACGTTTCCATCTTGACCCATAGCCGGAATTAGAAAGTTGGACGTCAAGATCAGAATGACTTAACCTTGCGGTTGGCTTGACGTCAGCGATCCGGAGGGTGATAGTGCCACAAGACGTGCGATTCGCCGGCGAGTCTGAGCCACGCACTGATTTGAAACCGAGGTTGTTGATGAAAGATGCGAGCGACATGCTCCGGTTCCGATGAAAATATCAGGCACTGTTGAAGCTGTTCTGCAACTGAAAGGCTGGAACGTTTGTTCGGTTGGCCCCGAGGACACGGTGTTTGAGGCGATTCACCGCATGGCCGAGGCCAACGTCGGGGCGCTGGTCGTTTTGGAGGGCGGCAGATTAATTGGAGTCATTTCCGAGCGCGACTACACTCGAAAAGTTGCGCTTCAGGGACGCAGTTCGAAACAGACCAGTGTTCGCGAAATCCTGACCGGCAACCCGTACACAGTGTCGCCGGAAACCTCAGTTGAAGAGTGCCTGAAGATCATGAGCGAAAAAAAGATTCGGCATCTCCCGGTTTTGCGCGGGGACACAGTCGTGGGCGTCATTTCGGTGAGCGATCTGGTTGATTGGATAATAAACGCGCAACGCGCTGCGATTGACCAACTGGAAAGCTACATCAGCGGTCGATATCCGGCTTGAGCAGCATGAGCGCGCTCGAGGAGCAAGGACCCCATCGGCAGTATGGGCATCCCACACGAATACAGCCGGGCAGTGTCGCATGATGAATACCGAACCCAACACAAACCCGAAGATCGAGGTGTCGTCACAGGACGATCGGCTGTTGATAGCTGATCTGCCATGGCATCAAAGGCCTTTTTACAGGCGGCTTCTTACCGCAATTTTGCCGCCGGTTGGTCTGTGGCTGTTGTGGAGAAGCCCTTTGCAAACATGGCGACAGAAAATCATCGGGTCTGTTCTGACCTTCATTTACTGTCTGCCTTACGCTGCATTTGTACTTTGGATGCTAAGTCTTGCAGGAGTCATTGATTTTGAATTCAAGGGCGGTTTCGGTCCGAGCATAGTCCGGCACAAGACGGTTCCAAATTACCATTTGTTGGAGAGCCACCGCGCTTCGCAAAAGGCGAACGCGGCTGTGCCTGCGCCAGGCGCGGGATTAGAAACGGCGTATTGGACCGATTTCAGAGGGCCAAACCGCAATGGAGTTTACGCGGAACAGCCTATCCTCACAAACTGGCCCGCGCGAGGCCCGCGTCTCCTTTGGCGGCAGCCCGTCGGCGGCGGTTACGCGTCGTTTGTTGTCGCAGAAGGACGAGCATTCACAATCGAACAACGCCGTGACGAGGAGTTTGTCACAGCCTATGACATCGAAACCGGCAGGGAACTTTGGGCGCACGGTTATCCGGCCTTTTTCAAGGAGTGGATGGGCGGCGACGGCCCGCGCGCGACGCCGACCTATCATGGCGGTTTGCTTTATAGCATGGGTGCGCAAGGGGATTTGTGTTGTCTTGGCGCCGCTACCGGCAAGCTCTTGTGGCAAAAGAACGTTCTCGCCGATAACAGTTCATCGAATCTCACATACGGAATGGCGGCATCGCCCCTGATAGTGGACGAAAAACTTGTCGTGCTGACCGGTCGTGAAACCAAGGGCAGATCGGTCGTTGCCTACCACAGATTAACCGGAACCAGAGTATGGTCCGCTCTGGACGATCAGCAAGCCTACGTCACGCCGTTACTTACAACTCTTTCAGGGCGGCGTCAGGTTCTGGTTGTCACGTCGCGCCGTGCAGTGGGACTGGCGCCAGAGACCGGCGAGTTGCTTTGGGAGTATCCATGGCGGGTCCCAAACAACAACATGATTTCAATGCCGGTGATAATCGGCACCAACAGGTTTTTCATTTCCGCGGGCTATGGCGCGGGCTGCGCAGTGGTCGAGATCGTGCAGACCAACGGCGGATTTGCAGCGCGCGAAGTTTGGCGGAACCGCAATATGCGGAACAAGTTTAACGCCTCTGTTTATTGGCAGGACCACATCTACGGGCTCGACGAGGGTGTCCTTGCGTGTGTTGATGCGCGAACGGGCCAGCGAGTCTGGCGTGACGGCCACTACGGTTACGGTCAATTGCTCCTGTCGTCAGGCCACCTCATTGTTCTCGGAGGCGAAGGCGAACTTGCACTGGTGCGAGCAAGTCCGGACGGATGGCAAGAAGTGGCACGAACACGGGCGTTGACGGGCAAAACATGGAACGTGCCGGCGCTGAGCCAGGGACGGTTGTTGGTGCGCAATTGCGTCGAAATGGCGTGCTACGATCTGCGACCGCCGAAGCTGCCTCCAACTTTTTGAGTTACTAGTTGGCGAGGCTGCATATTTCCCAGCCCGGCGGAGCCGGAACCGAAGTTGTCCGATGCCCAAATAGGCCGTGATTGCGCCTCTTGATCAGAAAACTTTGCGCTGCCGGGCTGGGAAATATCTCCTGCGACTCCGTCCCCGGCAAGAAACTCCCGCCTCAAGTCCCCTAAAAAAATACTGACACTGCCAATAGCGACGCCACAGTAGGGTTACGAAAAACCCAGTCATAGGTGTCACCATAAAACCGTGTCTGTTCACCAATCTTGGCGCCCCGCCGGCCTCAACCGTCCAGCCGCCCGGGCCACAAATATTGTGTCTGTCCCTCTATTTGCGCCACCAGCGCCAAACACCCCGCAACCGCACTAAACAACCATCGGAAGGTTCAGGAATCGAATATCTTGTCTGTCACCCTATTCTGCCGCACCGCGCTGTCCGGGACTACGCCGGCACCCCCGGGCGATGAGCCCGGCCAAATATCGTGTCTGTCCCTCTATTTGCGCCGCCAGCAGAAAACACCCCCCAACCGCACCAAACAACCATCGGAAACCTCAGATTTGATCCAGCAAGCCGTCCCCAGCCCGGTTCAACGCCCCTGCAATTGTCGATTTAACCCCAATCAACACCCCGACGAGGCGATTAACAACACCAGACGACAACAATCCCCCATCGCCGAACTCCATCGCCAGTCTTTCGGCCTGCTTAATCTCTAATTCCTGGAAATTTCCCTACCCCCTCGTTGCGCCTTCGCCCGCCGCCCCCTTACTCGATCGCGTTCACTTTGAGGTCGCGCAACGCATACACCTCCCCCAACAACATCCCCGGTATCCGCCTCGCCCCGTTCTTCCGCTTCAACCCAAACTTGTTCCGATACCTCACAAACACCTCCTCAACAAACTCCCTCGACCCCAACGCCACCCCGTCGGTTA
>Ga0272448_1003199_pt1 | contig 19691 bp, 13 predicted proteins | sample YNPCB0191_FD_202220 | JGI IMG/M metagenome (GOLD analysis project Ga0272448, IMG submission 202220) | Hot spring sediment microbial communities from Yellowstone National Park, WY, United States - YNP-CB-019-1 | ecosystem: Environmental > Aquatic > Thermal springs > Hot (42-90C) > Sediment... | reverse complement strand
TGCAAATTGATGCCGAGGCGGACGGCTTACCGGATCCGGCCGCTCTGGGCGACGACAACAACAATCTGCCCGACGAGGATGGCGTGCTCTTCCTCACGCCGCTGCAGGTCGGTCAGCCTGCGCAGGTGCAGGTGACTGCCAGCGTGGCGGGGATGCTCGATGCCTGGATCGATTTCAGCGCCGATGGCGATTGGGCCGATCCCGGCGAGCAGATCTTCGCCAGTACGCCCCTGGGAGCGGGGGTGAACGTGCTGGTCTTCAACGTCCCCGCCGGCTCGGTCACCGGGCCCACGTTTGCCCGGTTCCGGTATAGCTCGGCTGGCGGTCTGAGTTACGTCGGCCCGGCGCTGGACGGCGAGGTGGAAGACTACCAGGTGTACATCGAGCCGGCGCCGCCGACGGACGATTTCGGCGATGCGCCCGACCCGACGTACCCGACGCTCCTGGCCAGCAACGGGGCGAGGCACACGATCGTGCCGGGATTCATGCTGGGCAATCTGATCGACGCGGAGGCGGACGGCCAGCCCAATGCGAACGCCACGGGCGACGATATCATGAATCAGCCTGACGAGGACGGTGTGGCGTTCGTCACGCCGCTGCGGCCCGGCCAGCCGGCAACCATCACCGTTACGGCGGCAGGGGCGGTTGTCGGCATGTACCTGAGCGCGTGGATCGACTTCAACGGCGACGGCAGTTGGGCAACCGCCGGCGACCAAATCTTTGTCGCCCAGGCGGTGGTTCCGGGTGTCCAGAATCTGACCTTCACGGTACCGAACACGGCGACGCCGAACCTCGTCACGTTCGCCCGGTTCCGCCTCCATACGAATCCGGGCGGTGTACCGTTCACCGGGCCTGTGCAGGGCGGCGAAGTCGAGGACTATCAGGTCAAGATCGAGGAACCGGAGTACGATTTCGGCGATGCGCCCGATCCGACGTACCCCACACTGCTGGCCAGTAATGGCGCGCGGCATGCGATCGGGTCCGGCCTCATACTCGGCAACCTGATCGACGGCGAGCCGAACGGTCAGCCGGATGCCACGGCTACCGGCGACGATCTGGCCGGCCTGCCCGACGAGGATGGCGTAACGTTCCACACGGCGCTCTTCGGCGGCGTGCCGAACACGATCACGGTCACGGTGAACGACCCGTCCGGCGCCGGGGGCTACCTGAACGCGTGGATCGACCTCAACGGTGACGGCGACTGGAGCGATCCGGGCGAGCAGGTCATCACGGACCTTCTGCTGCCGCCCGGCGTCCACCCCGTAACCTTCACGCCGGGGGCGATCACGGCGGTCGGACAGACGTTCGCCCGGTTCCGCTTGAGCACGGTGCGGGGCCTGTCGTACGCCGGAGCGGCCCCGGATGGCGAGGTCGAAGATTACCTGATCCGGATTGTTCCCGTGAAGTGGATCCAGAGGCCCGACCTGACGACGACCGGCGTGGACGTGGACAACGGCTGGGTCCAGCTTGCGGACGACTTCCAGTGTACGCAGAGCGGTCCGATCACCGACATCCACATCTGGACATCGTTCGCGTCCGATATCGCTCCGCAGGTCCTGAACAGCCTGACGATCACGCTGTATATCTATTCCGACGTGCCTGACCCGAATCCGGGCGACCCGGGCAACTGGAGCCATCCGGGATATCTGCTCTGGTCGAAGACGTTCCGGCCCGGCACGTACAGCGCGGGCCTGTGCACGGTGGTCCCGCAGGGCGAGTGGTGGCACGATCCGGCCACGAACTCCTGGCACTTCCCGGGCGATACCCAAGTGTACCAGTACGACTTCTTCATCGACGAGGCGGAGGCTTTCCGCCAGCGCGAGGGCACCATCTACTGGCTCGGCATGAAGTACCAACTGGAGGGCGCCAACTTCACGATGGGGTGGAAGACTTCCCTCTATCACTGGAACGACGACGCCTGCTGGCTCGATACCAGCCCGGACACCCCCATCTGGCGGGAACTCCGGTATGGCGACGGGCATCCGATGGCGGGAATGTCGATGGACCTGGCGTTTGCGATCACCGGCATGCCGGGCCCGGTGCCGGAGCCGGACGACTTCGGCGATGCGCCGGCGCCTTACCCGACGCTGTTGGCGAACAACGGCGCGCACCACACGGCGATTCCAGGCATCGCGCTTGGCAAGCTGATCGACACGGAGGCCGACGGGCTGCCGAACGCCACGGCCACCGGTGACGACACGAACAACCTGGCCGATGAGGACGGCGTGACGTTCAACACGGCGTTCTTCGCGGGCGTGCCCAACACGATTACCGTGACGACCACGTTGCCTACCGGCGCAATCGCCTACCTGAACGCCTGGATCGACTTTAACGGCGACGGGGACTGGGCCGACGCCGGGGAGCAGATCTTCACGGACTACATCGTGATCAATGGCGTCAACAACCTGACCTTCACGCCGCCGGCGTTTACGGCACTGGGCAAGACCTTTGCCCGCTTCCGCCTGAGCACGGTGCAGGGCCTGTCCTACACAGGCGCCGCCCCCGACGGCGAGGTCGAGGACTACCAGATCAACATCGTCTCGGCGAAGTGGCTGCAACGGCCGGATACGAGCGCAACGGGCGTGGACGTCGCCGACCTGCAGGTACAGTTGGCGGACGACTTCCAATGCACGCAGACCGGGAGGATCAAGGACATCCACATCTGGACGTCCTTCCTGGGCGACATCCTGCCGCCCGGCGGCCTCAACAGCCTCACCATCACGCTCTACATCTACTCCGACGTGCCCCAGGGCCCCGGAAACCCGTACAGCCATCCCGGCTCCCTGTTATGGTCCAAGACGTTTCTGCCGGGCACGTACAGCGCGGGGCTTTGCGCGAATGTCCTGGCCGAGTGGTGGTTCGACCCGGTGCAGAATCACTGGCACTTCCCGGCTGACACGCAGATCTACCAGTACGACTTCTACATCAACGATGCGGAGGCGTTCCGGCAGACCAAGGGCACGATCTACTGGCTCGGCGTGCAGTACCGCGCGGACATCAGCAATTTCACCATGGGCTGGAAGAGCTCCCGTGAGCACTGGAACGACGACGCCTGCTGGCTGGATACCAGCAGCGGAATCCCGACCTGGCGGGAACTGCGTTACGGAGGCGGGCACCCGCTGACACCGAGCTCGATGGATCTGGCGTTCGCCCTCACCGGCAAGTCATGCCATCGGCCGCAGCAGGACACGGAGCCGGACGGCGACGTGGACCTGGCGGACTTCTCGGTCTTCCAGTCGTGTTTCAACGGCCCGAACCGGCCGTGGAAGGGGCCGCCGCCGCCCACGGAGGTCTGCGCCTGCTTCGACGATGACGACGACGGGGACGTGGACCTGTCGGACTTCTCGGCGTTCCAGGCGTGTTTCAATGGGCCGAACCGGCCGCCGAAGCCCGGCTGCTGACCGGCGAATGCCGAATGGCGGATGGGCCAACGTGAAGTGACCAAAGGCCGCGCGATTCGCTCCGAGCGGATCGCGCGGCCGCTCTTTTCCCGATGACTTTTACAGGATCGGCCTCTCCTCGCGACGCCGCAGAAGAAGGTACAGGAAGAATGCGCCCCCGATGAGATTCGTCAGCACGCCCACCGGCAGTTGCCGCGCCGAGCCGACCAGGATGCCCGTCCGGGCGACGGCGTCGCAGATCGGCAGGAAGATCGCGCCGCCCAGCATGCACGCCGGCAGCAGCAGACGATGCGTCGGGCCGACAAGGAATCGCATGATGTGCGGGATGAGCAGCCCGACGAAGCCGATCGGGCCGCACTGAGCCACCACGCCCGCTGTGACCAGCGACGCGGCGAAATAGATCCTCCGGCGGACGCGACGAACCGCAACGCCCCGCGCCGCCGCTACCACCTCGCCCATCATCAGCAGATCGAGGTCTCGATGTGAATAGATCGCCACGGCCGTCCCGACCAGCACGAAGACAAACGCGTCGAGCGCCGGGCCGATGCCCGCCACCTCGCAGGAACCCATCAACCACCGGATGATCGCCTGGATGTCGTGCTGGTCCGCACGGTACATCGCCAGCACAATCAGCGCGGAACTGACGAACCCGATCGTCACGCCGGCCAGCAGCAGCGTGCCCGTCGAGAACCCCTGCTTGAGCCGCGCAATGCCGTACACGGCCAGCACGCAGACGAGCGCCCCGCCAAACGCGGCGAGACTCAGCTTCGAGATGCCCAGGAGCAATCCACTCACGCCATGAAGCACGCAGAGCGCTGCCGCCAGCGACGCCCCGCTTGAGACGCCGAGCGTGAACGGATCCGCGAGCGGGTTGCGGAAGAGCGACTGAAACATCGCGCCGGCCACCGCCAATCCGACCCCCGCCAGCGCGCCCATGAACACCCGCGGGACACGAAGCGACCACATGACGCGTTCGACATCGGCCCCGGGCCAGCCGATCCACGGCGTCAACGCCAGCGTGCCGACCAGCAGCAGGCCCAGAACAACAAAGATGACGCGCGTGTTCTTCACGGCATTCGCCTCGGGTTCTCGAGTCCGGGTCTGAGGTCATGGAACCGACGCCCGGAGATCGGCGCAAAGCGTATATCCCGTTGTTGCGGTGTGCAACGACAGGAAGGGTCCGGCGGCCCGGGGGCGGACCACCGGCCGCAATACCGCGGCGCGCGGGCTTTGCACAACGCACCCCGTTCCGGGAAGATGCATGGCCGGGATGGCGCGGTAGCCGATCCCACAATCGAGTCCCCGGATACGATACGAATGACTCCGACAACAGACGGTGCAGGCAAGCCGGGTGGCGCGGCACAAACGGCGATATTCCGGCCGGCGCGGCAGACGAAGCCCGCGTGGCCGGGCCCGGTCGCGCCGGGCCGCGGGCTCGCGGGCGGGTTCACGCTCATCGAGCTGCTCGTCGTCGTTTCGATCGTCGCTTTGCTTCTGGCGGTCCTGCTCCCGAGCCTGGCCCGCGCGCGACGGGAATCGGCCGTCGCCTCGTGCGGCAGCAATCTCAAGCAGGTGGGAACCGGGTTCGCCATGTACCTTGGCGACTATCGCGACCGCTATCCCTGCGCAACCGACCCGGTGAGCACCTCGCCCCGGTACTGGCTCTGGATGGGCCGGGGCTTCCGCCGGTTCATCGGCCCGTACTTCGTGCACAACATCAATGTGAACAACCCGAGCATCCTCGTCTGCCCGAGCGACCCGACGCCGCCGGAGGTCTTTGAGCGAACCAGTTATGCCTACAGCATGGCCTTCTACCACAGCCCGCAGCAGATCGACGCGATGAGCAGCCCCGCCGACAGCTACACAAATCCGCAGCCGTCGATCGCCCAATCCGCCGCCGACGTCCTCCGCCCCGCCCGCAAGATCCTTTCCGGAGAATGGCGGAGCTTTCATGAGCCGATCCACACGGACAACGGCTGGTGGGACAAGCGGGGCAGCCGCGTCTTCCTGTTCGCCGACGGCCACGTGGCAAAGCACCCCGCGGCGGCGATCCTCCCGGCCAACGACAACCTGCCCGACCCGAATCTCACGAAGCACGGCGTCCGCGGGATGGACGTGCGCTGATTACGGGGCTGAATTCGCGTCACAGCCGGATGATCGAGAACGGGCAGAATGCCCAGGGAATCGCCAGGATCGCCTTGGCCGTTGCGCAGGCGAGCAGCAGGCGCGGGGATGAGACCGGTTGGCTCCACTGCCGGGCCCGCCGGCGCACGACCCACCATTGAACGAGGCATGCCTCGGCAGTAGTCAGGGCGGACAACGCCCACAGACGCGGCGGAATCAGGTGAATGCCTTCGAAGTCGAAAACGACGACGCAGTATCCGCTGAGAAGGAGGCTCAGCACGATGAGGCCGTAGCCCACGATCACGCCCTCCCACCACGCGCGGAATCGCGGCCAATTCAGCGGAGCCTCCATCAAAACGGAAGCAATCAGAATCTCCACGCCCGCCTGGGCGCCCGCGATCGCGAACACGATGATGACCGCGGTGACGGGCACCAATAGGATGGCGAACTCCGGAACTCCGGACGCGCAGACGATCAAGGATCCCAGCGAGACGGCGGCCACCCCAATCAGCCCCGCGCGAACGGAGCGCCGCTCCCGTCGCCGCGCTTCGTCCTGCCGCCACTGGGGCACATCGGCCCACGTGAACACGAAGCCGCATTCCGGGCAGCGCGGAATCGTCAGGCCGCGCAGGTTGTACCCGCATTGGGGGCAGGGCACATCTTCGTTCAGGCCGCCCTCGTCGGGCGCGGGCGTATCGGAGGACGGTTGCGAGGACACGATGCCCTATCCTACTGCCGCGTCGCCAGCAGGACGATGTTGATAATGACCGACAGGGCGAGCACCGCCCCCAGAATGATCACCCAGAGCCAGTCGGGGCGCGACGGCGCCGCGGAAACCGGCTCCGCCGGTGCTGTGCGGACGGCCTCGCCGCGCTGCGCGAGCCCCTGAAGGACCTGCGCATCGTACTGGGCGCGGGCCTGCAGCGGCGGCTCGCCGCGGGCAATGGCCTCCAGATCCACGAGCAAATCCTTGACGTTCGCGTAGCGGTCCTCCCGCTTCTTGGCCATCATGACCTCGATGACCTCGCCGACGCCGGCGGAGAGGTTCGGGTTGATGTGGTCCGGCGGGATGAGCGGCTCCTTCAGGTGCTTTTGCATGACCGAGGCGGGGGAGGACCCCTCGAACGGCACCTTGCCGGTGACCATGTGGTAGAAGGTTGCGCCGAGGGAGTAGATGTCCGCGCGGGCGTCGATGTTCACTTCGCCGCGGATCTGCTCGGGACTGATGTAGTACGGCGTGCCGTAGGCACGGCCCTGCTCGGCCATCGCCGCCTCGATATCCTGCGTCTCGCGGGCCAGACCCATGTCGGCCAGCTTGGCCACGCCGGTCTTGGTGAGCATGATGTTCTTGGGCTTGACGTCGCGGTGAATCAGGCCGCGGTCGTGCGCGTGGTCGAGGGCCCGGGCCACCTGGATGATGATGTCGAGCGCCTCCTTCTCGGAGTAGACGTGCCCGGTGGCCAGGTCGTCGTAGACCGTCTTGCCGTCCACGTACTCCATGACGAAGTAGTGGTATCCGCCGGCCTCGCCGACGTCGATCGCCTGGACGATGTTGTTGTGATTGAGCTTGGCGGCGGCCTTCCCCTCCTTGTAGAACCGGTCGACGAACTCGGGGTTTTCCTTCAGCTTGCGCGGCAGGACCTTGATCGCAACGATCCGGTCCAGGCTGAGCTGGCGGGCCTTGAACACCTTCGCCATGGCGCCGGAGCCGAGCTTGCCGAGGATCTGGAAGCCCGGGATCTGCTGGATGGGCTTGTACATGGAGTCTTCCATGTCCTGCCCGAGCCGCTGCAACTGCGAGCGCGTCAGGTATCCGGTCTTCACCATGATCTCCGCCAGGGAGATCCGCTTGCCCTCCAGCTCCAGCTCCTTCTGCTGCTGGGTGGCGGCCTTCAGCTCGTCCGGGGTGCACAACTTGCGATCGACGACGAGCCGCCCGAACGCTGTTTCGTCGGTGATGTCGGCCATGTCACTGACTCCGGCGCCTAACCGCCTGGACCATTCCAGCCGGGATATGACGAATGGCCCGGATACTCTATATCGTCGGCAAGCCCGAATCAACGCACGAGCTTCGGACCGCCGAACGCCGCCTCTATCGAATTCTAGACACCTGCCGCCGCGTTTTTCCCGGGACCGACGATTTCCCTGAGAACCTCCCTGACGCCCCCCGGCCCCGGAGGCCCGCCCGATAACAACCGCCGGAGCAGGCTCACCTGGCGTTCCGTGAAGGCAGCCGGTTGCCGGTCAAAGGCCTCGCCGAGCCCGACGGCCTCGACGATCCCGCGAGCCAGCACCTCCAACCCGGTGCCGACGACCGCAGACACGCGGTAGCTTCGCCCGGCCCACCGCGCGACCGGCTCGTCTGTCGAAATGGCAGAGGGAAGATCCGCCTTGTTCAGAACAAGCAGCGAGGAGGCGTCGGGGCTGAACTCCTCCAGCACGCCGCGCACCGCCGCCGTCGCCGGGGCCGCCGCATCCACCACCACAAGCCGCAGGTCCGCCGCGGTCGCCTGCTGCCGCGCCTGCCGGATCGCCTCGGCCTCGATCGCGTCGCCGGCGCTGCGCAGGCCGGCCGTGTCCACCAGCGTCACGGGCACGCCCCCGATCGCCACCGGTTCGCTCACATAGTCTCGCGTCGTTCCCGGCTCCGCACTCACCCGCACGCGCGGACGGCCGCAGAAGGCATTGGCGAGCGTCGATTTGCCGGCGTTCGGCGGCCCGACGATGGCCAGGGTGAAACCGTGCAGCAGCCGGTACGCGGCCGGATAGGCATCCACGAGTTCGCCGATCCGCTGCGCCGCCGTCGCGGGACAACCCAGCAGGAGCCGCGGAATCTCCTCGATGGCCGCGCGGAGCATCGCCCGTTGCCGAAGCAGCCACGCCGCCGCCCGCCGCGTCTGGACCTGCGGCAGAAGTTGGTACACCTCGCGATCGAGCGTGCAATCCGACGGCCAGGTCTCCGCGGCGATATCGGCGGCGGAGACGATCGTCGCGCCGTGCCGCGCGAGCGTCAGCAGCAGCCGCTGAACGATCCGCGGCCCGCCGTGCGTCGTAAACTCGACATGACCGACGCCGTGCTCGTCCACGCGCACGGCCACGATCGCATCGTCGATCACCTCCTCGCCGTCAAAAAGCTGCCCAAACCGCAGCCGGTCCGGCGGCCAGGATTGCGCGCCGGGGCGAGCCGCAGGCATCGCGGATGGCACGGATTCCGGCGGCGCCTGCGCCGCTGAACCCGCCGGAAGTGTCTGCGATATGGACCTTCGGGGGCGGAACACACGTTCCAGCAACGGGATTGCGTCCGGTCCGATGAGACCGACGACGGCCACGCCCGCGGGCGAGAGCGGCGTCAGAGCAGCGGCATGTGTCGAATCTGCGCACATGCTGTTATCGCATGCCTGTTGGTATCCGGTGATCCGCGCAGCTCAGCCGCTGCCATCGAACATCGCCACCGAAGAGGGAACGTGTCCGAATGCGAAACACTCCGTGAATGCCGGCAATGCCGTCCGCCGTCGCTTTCCTTTGCCGGAGGATCTATCCGAAGCCGTCGCCGTAAACGCGACACGCAGCCGCCGACGCAGCACCTGGCGACGCACCGCGCTCGCCCCCCCCCCTGGCCGGGGCGCCACCGAGTGACTCTGGCGATCCTTGGCGCGCGAGGGCAAAGCCCCTCTCGCTCAACCCGCCGAATACGCGCCCGGCGGGCGGAACAAACGCAATTGGGGATCGACATGAGCGTTGCGCATCGCGACGCCGCATTCGGTGTTGACCTCTACATCCTCGTTGCCCCACTGACACCAGCCGCGTCGGCGAAAACGGGCGAAGAGTTCCAGGTACGGGCCTGGCGAGCATGCCTCGATGATCTCGTAGATTTCGTCCGGTTTGCGCGAGTGCTCGCGTTTTCGCGTCGCCAGCAGATTCACCTGCGTTCGTCCGGGGGGGAGCGTTCTCACGTTGCCGCGGACACCGAAAAGGATGAGTTCGGTGACATTCCGGAAATAGAACCCGACGCCCCGTCCATCCGGACCGCCATCCTTGCGCACTTTATACCAGACGAGGTTGGTCTTGTATGTGAATCCCCACCGACGCATAACTTCGAGCCCTTCCGAGAGAAGGGCGTTCGGCACCCACAGATACAAGTGACTTCGAGCCGCTGCAAGTTCGCGCACGGGGAGTTCGCAAATCTCCTCTAACTCCATCGTGGGATACCGCAGCAATCGTTTGTGCTCCGGGGCCATCTTGCCGGTCCGGTTCTGGAATTGCCATGGTGGATCGGCCAGGATCGTGGCAAAGTGCCCTCGGACCTTCGACCGCAGGTCTGCAGCGGCACTCCTTTCGGCGAGGCTAACTACCTTTGTCATAGAGTGATTTCCTGATGCCAAGCACCAACAACGGGCAACCCGCGCCGCCACCGCCCTGGATACGGGGCAGCAGCTTGGACATATGCGTGGTAGACGCTCCGTACGAGGCCCCGCGACCAAGCTCGTCAAAGATCTCCTGAAGCTCGTCGCATCGCGTGACGATCACGCCGACGGATACAACCCGAAGGTCAAAGAGGAGACGGAAGTTGTTGAGGTCGCGATCGAAGAAGGGATCCTTGTTGTTCCACTCAATCTCGAGGGCCACCCCATTCTTGAAGCAATCCACCTCGTGCGTTGGCGATTCGTAGCTCCGCTCATCGACGGTGATCTTCGTGACGAAGTTCTTAGGTTGCCAGCCGTGCTTCAGAAGCTCACTGTCGATCCACTCCGAGACCTTGGATTTTCGCCCGCCGCCTACAGCAAGCCAGCTCCTGCGGAGCCGAAACCGCGTGAATACGTCGACGATCTCGTCATACTCGGCAGGAAAGTCGCTTCCGAGAATCGCGAGCGCGTGTCGCCACTCGTGGATCTCATAGTTCTCACAAACGAAACGGGGCAAGCGGTCCCGGGCCATGCATCCGAATCCTGCCGGGAGCGGCCGCGGAAGTCAAGGGTGCAAAGACTCGGGCCAACAGCCCGTGCCGTTGCGCAACTGTCTTCAGGCGGACAAATCCGCGCGAGCGATGGCCTTCTCGAACGCCAGGGCAATGCCACGGATACAAAGATCGGGAATGACGGCGTCGGCAAAATCGACGGTCTCGGAGGCCAGCTCGGCGTCCCCGCCGGTCAGCACCACGACCGGCCACTTGCCGATGTGTGCGGCGTAGCGCTCGACGATCTCCCGAAGCGCCCCCCGCAACCCGCAGACGATCCCGACCTTGATGGCCTCGACCGTGCCGGTGCCCCAGGTTTCCTGCGGGCGGGTGAGCTCCACATGCGGCAGCAGGGCCGTGTGCTCGTGCAGGGCGCGTGCGGAAAGCTCCATCCCCGGCAGGATCGCGCCGCCCATGAAGATGCCGTCGTCGGAGACCATGTCCACCGTGAGCGCCGTCCCGAACGACGCCACGACGCACGCGCGGTTCGCCTGCCGGTACGCGGCCGCCGCCGAGCAGAGGCGATCCACGCCGACCTTCTCCGGCTCGGGGACGTTCGCCTCGATCGGCGGGGGAATGTCCCGCCCGATCAGGACGGGCTCAGCCTCCTCACAGTGTTCGGCGATCAACCGCGCGAGGGCCTCCAGCCGCGGGGGCGAGACGGAACTGATGACCACGTGCCGCCGGCTCGGTTCGGGCAGGTCTTTCCACCCCTGCGAAAGCCAGGCCGGCGCCGCCTCGATCTGCTCGAGCGTGAGGCGCCGCGACGGCCGAACCCGCCCGTCATACCATGCGGCCATGCCCACGCGCGTGTTGCCGATGTCGATCAGCAGGGCACTGGGCGGGGGACCGGGACGTTGTACGATCACGCTCACGATGAGGCCCCCTTCGTATCCGATGAAGGCTCCGAGGCCGTGGTCGGCCGCTCCACATCCTGCCGCCGCGAGTTCGGCCCGCCGCCGGCCGGGTCGGGCGCCGCTTTCGCCTGCGCCAGCACCTGCCACAACCGCTCGACCATCGGCTCGAGGCCGCGTCCGGTGACCGCACTGATGCTGAGCACCTCGGCGTCGATCGCGCTGCGAAGCTCGTCGAGGCGCTTCGACGCGTCCGTCAGGTCCATCTTGTTCGCCACAACCAGCTCCGGCTTGGCCGCCAGGTGGGGTGAGTACTTCCTCAACTCCTCACGGATTACCCGGTAGGCCTCCTGCGGCCGGGGCGCGCCGTCGAGCGGACAGACGTCGATCAGGTGCAGCAGGACGCGCGTCCGCTCGATGTGCCGCAGGAAGGCATCGCCCAACCCGACGCCCTCGTGAGCGCCCTCGATCAGACCGGGAATATCCGCCATGACAAACCGGCGGTAGCCGCTCAGCTCAACGATCCCGAGCTGCGGCTCAAGCGTCGTGAACGGATAATCGGCGATCTTGGGCCGCGCGCGGCTCAGACGGCTCAGCAACGTGCTCTTGCCGGCGTTCGGCAGCCCGACAATGCCGACATCCGCGATCAGCTTCAACTCCAGCCGCAGCCACCGCTCCTGGCCGTCCTCGCCCGGGTCGGCCCGCCGCGGGGCCTGGTTCGTCGGCGACTTGAAGCACTCGTTCCCTCGGCCGCCCCGCCCGCCCATCGCCACGCAAACCCGAAGGTTCGGCTGATTCAGATCCTTCAACAGCACGCCGGTATCCCGATCGTAGACCAGCGTGCCGGGCGGAACGCGGATGATGCAATCGCGGCCGTTCCGGCCGTGCATCCGCTGTCCCATGCCGGGGGAGCCGTTCTCGGCGATCCAATGATGCCGCCCGGTAAGATCCAGCAGCGTGGAGACGGATTCGTCCGCGACCATGTACACGCTGCCCCCGTCGCCGCCGTTTCCCCCGTCGGGGCCTCCCTTCGGTACGTACTTCTCCCGCCGGAAGCTCACGCAACCGTTTCCGCCGTTACCGGCGCGGACATAGATCTCCGCTTCGTCGACAAACATGCCGCTTCGCGATTCGCTATTCCATCTGCCCGACGGCCGCCCCGGGCAACCGTTGCGCGCCCCGACCCGGTCCCGCTGAGGCTGAGGGCCCCTGCGCATCCGGCCGGCGACAAAAAAGGGATGGCCGCGCGCGACCATCCCGGGGTCGTTCCACGATTGGAGTCGGCACCGTCAGGATGTCAGAACATCGACGCGCCGCCCGCGAAACTCGACGATCCCGTCCTCCAGGGCGAAGAGCGTGTCGTCGCTGCCGCGCCCAACGTTCAGGCCGGGCCGGAAGGGCGTTCCGCGCTGCCGCACGATGATAGTACCGGTCTTGACGCGCTGCCCCCCGAACGCCTTCACGCCGAGAAACTGCGGATTGCTGTCCCGACCGTTACGGGTCGAGCCCTGTCCTTTTTTGTGAGCCATTACACCTTACTCCCGCGGGCGGAAACCGCCCGGACCAAACCACACGCCGCCCTTTCCGGACGGCGCGCCATCCCGGGGCGCGCCGCCATTCCTGCCAAGTTATCTCATCACCCACCGCGGCTCGCGGCTGAGGCGCTCGGGCACGGCCCGTGCCCGTTCCTCGGCACCCCCGGGCAGACGATACGGAAGCTCCAACGTCTTGCGAAGGATAAACACCCGCGGGTTTCGCGGCCCGACGGGCTTGCCCGCATCGAACGCCGGGTTCGCGATCCGCGTCGTCTCCCCCGAAAGCCCCGTGACATAGATCGTGAACTCCCGCGCCTGCGGATCGAAGTCCGGCCAGATGGCCACGCCCCGCTTGGCCCGATCCTCGCCGATCAGCAGCTTGCCGTTGATCTGCGAAGGCGGCAGCAGCAACGGATCCTCCCACCGACGCTTGATCGCCCGGAACGCCTCGGGGCTGACCCCGATCTCGCTCTCGACCACGTTGAGCGTGTCCGTCACGATCGTGAACGTCGGATAGAAATCGCGGGCCTCGTCTGTGTCGTTCTCCACGGTGTAGAGCATGTACCAGTACACCACCGGCTCGCTCCGCCCGGGCAGCATCACGGCGATACGCTCCGGATCCCGGTAGCGGAACTTCAACTCCCAGCTCTTGGGCACGAGCGAAGGCTCGGGCACAGCCTGACCCGAACCTGCGACGAGCAGCGTTCCTAACGTCCAGATTAACAGACACTTACGAATCATCGGGAACCTGTCTCGCAGCCTTACAGCCGGCCCAGCGGCACCGGCACCGCCACGGGTAACGGCGCCGCTGCGGCACAGTGTGTAGAGGATAGCCTTTTTGCTGAGGCCTTGTCAACGGCGAGTTTGCCAACGACTGTGGCGCGGTGCAGCGCCGGGACAGGCCGCCATCACTATCGGCATCGCCTCGATCCCCTCTATCCGGCGAGGGGATCAGCTTCGTCTGGCCACCTTGTTGGCGAGGATCGAGACAAGCACGCCCAAGGTGACGTACCCGAGGATCACCTCGGCCGTCACAAGCACTTCGCCGACCAGCGACCCGGGGGATACGTCGCCGAAGCCGAGGGTGGAGAACGTCACGAAAGAGAAGTAATACGGCGTCCAGACGGTCTGGGCGCTGCGCGAGGTGTTTAGCAGTCCCGGGAACCGGTCGTACGCAGCCCCGAAGCACATGACCAGCACAAGCGCTGCCAGCCACGCGCGGAGGATGCTTCGCCCGCAATCCGTGAACAGCCACCAGAAGAACCACAGGACATAATGCCGCCGGGACTGCGCACGAAACGTCTCGATCCAGTCCTCATCCTGCAGGTCCCGCCGAAAGACGGCGTTGCCATAGCAGCCGTCCGCACGAATGCCGCGGCAGATCAGCCGGTGGCGGTCGTACCGGACGCCCATCACGCAGGCGTGGTCGAGATTGGCAGACCTCAACGAGACGCCGGTCAGGTCGGCCTCGACCAGGAGGGCCTCGCGGAAATCCGCGCCGGTCAGGTCGGCCCCGCGCAGGTCGGCGTGACTGAGATCGGCGGCACGGAATCGGGCCTGCGCGCAGCGGGCGCCGGCGAGGCAGGACTTGATCAGGTGGGCCGCATCGAAATCGGTGCCGCTCAGATTCGCCCCGTGCAAATCCGCGGCCACCAGGCTCGCGCGGTTTACGCAAGCGTCATGCAGGTCGACGGATCGCAGGTTCGCCCCGACGAGCACTGCCCCCTGAAGATCGGCGTTGTTCAGGTCGGCGGCGCGAAGGTCGGCGTTGCTCAACTGAACGCCGGCGAGCATCACCCCGGCCAGCGCGGCACCGCCCAGATCGACGCCCGACAGATCCGGCGCTTCCTCGCCGTCCTTGCGCCGACGATTCCACTCCCGGATGCCCTCCCGTCCTCCGCGCAAGAGTCTCAACGCCTCGTCCTGGTCCATGGTTCGCTGTCCGTATTCTGCGTTCATTCGGAGCGCCGCGACCCCGGACCCGGCCTTCGTACCAGCGTCAGGCCCACGTCGATGTTCTGTCCGCCGCCGGTCTGGCGGCAGTGGACGGCGACGACATTGCGGCCGTTGCGAAGCAGACGCAACGCGGAGGCGTCAAGCGGTTCCTCAAGATACCCGGTGACAAAGCCCGGCCGCTCCAGCACCTTCGTGCCGTTGAGGTAGACCTCGCAATCCTCATCGTGGTAAAGCCGCCACCGGCCGGCGACGATCGCGGCGGCATCCGTCACGTCCACCTCGGTGCGGAGCCAGATGTCGGGCGTCGTCCACTTTTTGCCGATGATGGCGTTGGGCGTCTCGCGCGTGCCGAAGCCGCCCTTGCCGGTTTTCCACTTTGCGTCGTTGAAGTCTGGGGCGGGCCAGTCGCCGGCGGGGCGGTCGATCGTGTAGCGCCACTCGTGTCCGCCCTGTTCCGCAGTTGGGATGACCGTTTGTTCCCGGGCCACGGCCCGATTCACGGCGATCGGCAGATCGGACGTGAAGCCGGCGCCCAGCTTATGCGACCGCTTCAGGATCAGCATCAACGTCGGGTCCAGCGGCCAACCGCCGAGTCGCTCACCGAAGATCGCCAGCCCGCCCGGATGTTTCGCGTCCGCGGGCACCTCGAAACGAATCCGCATCGGCGTGCCGCCCCGCATCCCCGCCGCGACCCGTTTGAGATCCTCTCCCGTCAGATCGCCTCGGACAAGCCACCCGTACGAACCGGGGTGATGGCCGCGCAGGTGCGACAGCACGCCGCAGGCGTCAGCCGGGTCGTCCGGCAGAACCTGCCAAACGATCTCGACGCCATTGATCGTGATCCGCACCTCCGTCGGCCACTTGCGGCCGTCGGTCTGCGGGCGATCCATCGGTGTCCTCCGCGCGGGCCAATCGAGCCGTTCGGTCCCGGCCCGGGCCGAGAGCTCCGCGGTGAAGCGAATCATGCTCAGGTCCGCTGCCGGGAATCCCCCGGGCAATTGAAGCTCGTATTCCACCGCGCCGGCGCCCGTGCCGCAGACCTCGTCGGCGGCCACGCCGCTCACGACGGGCATGGGCTGACCGGGCCAGTCCCACGCGGCGTAATCGCCCGGCTTGAACCGCACGAAGAGACGCCGTTCGTCGGGCGCTTCGAGGCGCGGCGAGGCAACATCGACGGAGATGTTCAGGTAGTTCCTGGCGACGCTTGCCTGCGCGTCGATCAGCTCGACGAGCAGCGCCCCGAGGAGGCCGGCGTTGGGGGCCTTCGGGTCTTCGGGGGCGGCAACGACGATGGCTTCCTGGCGTGTCACGGCAAACGCCTTCCACGCCGCCGGACGCGTCTGCCACTCGCCGTCGTGGCGCGCGCCGAAGCGATCAATCCAGTCGGTGCGCCATCGCAGCGTGAGATCCTTCGCCTCGCGCGGCGACCAATGACTCAGGAGCACGGGCACATCGCGCTTCTCGCCCGGCTTGAGCACGATGCACGGCTCCGCGTCGAGGACGATGAAGTCGGGGTTGTTCAGGTCCTTCAGGGACATGCCCGGAAACCAGCAGTCATAGCCGAACACCTTTTCGCTGCGGTCGTAATTCAGGAAGCCGTTGTGCTCCCATTCGATATCGCACAGCTCCGTGTAGACGTAGCCGCAGATCCTGTCGTGCTTGCGTAGCTCGTTGGTGAGGAACTTGAAACACCAGCTCACATCCTGATCGCCCGAGCCGGCGCCGATCCCGCCGTACTCGCTGTTGATCAGCGGGGCGTCGGCCTGCTTGTAGCCCTTGGCGTAGTTGAACGCGGAACCGGGGTATGTCTTGTCCACGACTTCCCGGATGTGCTTCTTCGCGGCGGCGTAGTCGTTGATGTAGAAGTGCCACGAGTTGATGTCCGTGATCACGTGGTCGTAGTTGCAGGGCGAGTTGTCCTCCACGAGCCGCGTCGGGTCGAGCTTCTTCGTCAGTCGGTACATGTCGGCGACCCACTTCTGCGTCTCGGGTCGGTAGCCGCCGTGGCCGATGCCCCACGTCTCGTTGAAGTCGCACCAGGCGAAGATCGCCGGGTGGTTGAAATCGCGGGCGACGGCGGCGCGGAGGTTCTCCTCCCAGAACCGGTGCGACTTCTCCGTGTTGTGCGTGTAGTTCGGCATGTCCTGCATGATGAGCACGCCGAGTTTGTCGGCCCAGTACAGCTCGCGCGGGATCGCGTTCTTGATGTGGATGCGGAGGAAGTTGAGGCCGATCTTCTTGCAGAACTCGTAGTCGCCGCGGATCGCCGCGTCGTCGGGGTACTGATAGATGCCGTCGGGGTGGAACGACTGGTGCAGTGCCCCACAGAGATAGATCGGCTTGCCGTTGAGGTAGATGTACTTGTAGTCGCGCCCGGGGGCGTTGGCGACGCTGATGCTGCGGAGGCCGAAGTACGTTCGCACCTCGTCGATCACGCGGAGGCCCTCGTGGAGCACCAGCTTCGCCTCGTACAGCGTCGGGTGGTCAGGGCTCCACAACTTCGGCTTGGTGATGGTTGCGGCTATGAATGCTGCACCTGTGCCGACGGTTTTGCCATCAATCTGCAGTTCGACGGCCTGGTTGGGTCCGGCTGCGGCAATCTCGAAGTCGTAACGAATCGGGCAGTCCGACTCGAGTTGTTCGACATTCGGTTCGCATGTAAACCGGAAACTCCGGATGTACGACGCACTCCGCGGCTCCAGGTACACCGTCTGCCAGATCCCGCTCGTCCGCGTGTACCAGCCGGTCTGCTTGCCGGTCGGCTGCTCGGGGCCGGTTTCGTCTTTCACGCGGATGACGACGAGGGCCTTCTCGCCCGGCTTGGCGAACGGCGACAGGTTCACCTCGAACGGCATGTAGCCGCCGACATGCTTGCCCGCCGGTTTGCCGTTCACCCAGACGGCCGTGGCGAAGTCGCACGCGCCCACAATCAGCCACGCGTCCTTGCCGTCCCAGCCCTCGCCGGCCGGAAGCGTCACCTCGCGCGCATACCAGGCGACGCCCTGATACTTCGTGTCGCCGATCCCGCTGAGCCGACTCTCCCACGGGAACGGCACGGTGATCGTCCGGCCGAATGCGTGTTTGCCCGGCGTGAACCACTGCCCGGCCTCGCCCTCGTCGTTCGGATCAAAATCGAACTGCCACGTGCCGTTGAGGTTCACCCACGGCTCGCGGCGGAAGTCCGGCCGCGGGTGCTCGGGGTGCGGAACCTCGCCGATTGCAGCGAACAGGCCGATGGGAAACAACAGCCACGTCGGCAGGATAGTGATCGCCGTCCTCATGAGGACAATGATACGCGTCGGCCGGCGCTCGGCAACCCGCGTGCCAGACACGCCGTGGCCGGTGTTGTCGCGAGGAGGAAGGCTCGGAAGATTTCCGCCTCGACGGGCAACTTTCCGACGTTTCTTCTTGCCCCGCAGGCAAAGGCTGGGTATATTATCTGTAGAAGCAGGCCAGGACCGGGCCCAAGTACCGGGTGACGAAGTGGAAAAACCCGGGGCGTCAGGGCATTCGCCACAGGCGACGTGAATCCGGGTAGCCGGAGCGCCAACTTCTATTGTCCGACCTGCTTCGTTTTTTCTGCGCTCTTCGGGACGAGCTCGTCCCAAACGGACGGGCGGCTTCCGCATTACGGTGCGTCCGGCTCGGCCGTCTCCAGCGCCGCCAGAAGCGCCTCCTGCGCCTCTGCTGTCGCCACGACGTACCGAACCATCTCGTTCACGGCCACGACGATGTCCTCGCCCGCCTTCGCGTCCGTCTCCGTGCGGCCGAACAGGTCGTATACGTTCGCGTACCTCGCCAGACCCTTGAGCGTCAGGCGCTGCGGCGTCCGGCCGAACGGCCGCCACAGGACCGCGACACCCTGCCCATTGGGCCGCTCAAAGACCAGGGCCCGTGCATCGGCCGGTTTGTCAAACCACCGGACCGGCGTCGCATCGTTGAGCAAGACGGTCATCCAGTCCCACGCGGCCAGCGCCGGACGCGGAGCGTGATCGTATTCGTTGAAGCAGTCCGCCGGAAGGTCGATGCGGGAGTCGCACGCGCGAAATGCGCTGACCGACGCGCACGCATACTCCGCGTTCGCCAGATAACGGATCAGCATCGCTCGCACCAGACACGACGCACTGCGCACCGGGTCGCTCTCCGGCGCCTGGACGACGGCGGGCGCGGCCGGATCCGTCACGACACACGCGCGATGGGAATACGCCGAGCCGGCCTCGGCTGCCACGTTCAGGTCCCACCAACCGGCCGTCCCCATCGACAGCCGCCGCTTGCCAAACTGCTCCAGTTGCCCCTCGGCCGTCTCCGGCATCCGGGCGTTGGCGAAACAGCGAAAGGCGTACCCGTCCGACATCCTTGACGTCGGGTTTGTCGTGGGCCTGCCGCCGCGCGGGGGCGATGCCTCGGCCCGTGCGCTCGCCGGCGCGCTTGCCGTCGCGGCCGGCGCCTCCGCGCCGGAGATGCCGACGATCACTGCCGGCGGGTCCGCCCCCGGTGCGCCGAGCCACCGCCGGACCTCCTCGGGAGAGGCCGTCGCCTCGCGCGCCATCACCGTGGCCAGCTCGGCCCGGTCCAGATACACCGCCGCCACGGGCGCGCTGCCGGCCTGCCGCCACCGGCGGTACCACTCCTGCCGCCTATCCGCCTCGCGGGGCAGACCGCTCAGCCGCGCCACTACGTTGAGATCCTGCGCGCCGCAGTGCTCCGTCGCCGCCCGCCAGCCGGCAAATGCGCCAAGTCCCGCGAGGCCCGCCGCCGAAGACGTCCAGCTTGCATCGAAGGGCATACTCACCCAGCCGGAGCCGATCTGCGCCGTCCGCGCCGAGACCGTCCCGGCGTCCGCCGTCAATCCGAAGTAGCCGGCGCG
>Ga0272448_1003197_pt1 | contig 19704 bp, 20 predicted proteins | sample YNPCB0191_FD_202220 | JGI IMG/M metagenome (GOLD analysis project Ga0272448, IMG submission 202220) | Hot spring sediment microbial communities from Yellowstone National Park, WY, United States - YNP-CB-019-1 | ecosystem: Environmental > Aquatic > Thermal springs > Hot (42-90C) > Sediment... | reverse complement strand
TCCATTATTAAGACTCAGGCTTTTGAAACTCAATGGTGAGTGGGATACTTATTGGCAGCAACGGCGAAAGGAATTTATCCGACATGCAGCCTGAATTGAATCCTATCACGGAAAAAGAGATGCTTACGGCAGGGAAAAATCTCTTGACTTTTCATACAAGAAAGCTATAATTTTCGCTCGTATTATAAGGGTGCCCCTTTATTCCTTCAGGAGATTTCTATGGCAAAAATAAGAATGGCATGCCCCATATCAAAGAAACCGTGTATAGATTGTGCCATTTACCGGGGACGACACTACTATATGTGCTTTTCTCCTGCCTATATGGAGCACATACTGGATAACCATGGGGAGGAAAGACAGAAGAGACACCCTGAAAAAGGCGAAGAGACCATCAGATTTGAAGTACCTGATACTATGATGCTAAGTAAGGGCTGCATCTTAAATGCTGAAGAGAAAATGATGGATGTTTATTTACAGAATGTCCTGAATAAGAAGAAGAACGCTTTATAGCGAAAGGAGAGAAGCATGATACATGATTTCCATTATCTTAAGCCGGATTCGCTGAAAACAGCACTGGCCATGTATGCTGAACATGAAGACTGCAAGGTCATCTGTGGAGGCCAGTCTCTGCTTATTGTTATGAGACAAGGTATGGTGGCACCGGAATACCTTCTTGATATTAAACATATACACGAGTTGAGCTACATCAGCTTTGATAACCAGAAGGGTCTACGAATTGGTGCCACAACAACCCATCGGGAGATTGAGCAATCGCCCCTTATACAGGAAAAGTACCCTGTCCTTGCTGCTATGGAAAATAAGCTTGCATCCATTCAGACACGTAACTGGGGTACCATTGGCGGAAACCTTGCCCACGCTGACCCAGCAGGAGACCCGGCACCGGTACTCATTGCACTCAAGGCGTCCATAAAAGTAGGAAGCATCAAGGGTGAACGGGTTATGCCCCTTGACGAATTTTTCGTCGATTATTTTGAGACCGCCATGGAGCATGGAGAGCTTATTCTTGAAGTCCAGGTTCCCCCACCTGCACCAAAGACAGGCGTGGCATACCAGAAGTTCAATCTCCTTGATAGCGATATGGGTATTGTAGCTGTGGCTGCATCAGTGACCCTTGATAGGGATGGAAAGTGCAAGGATACACGTGTTGTGCTCGGCAATGCAGGCCCAACCCCATTACGCATGAAAAATATTGAATCATTATTGATTGGAAAAAAATTGAATGAGAAACTCTTTGAAGAGGCAGGGAAGATTTCTTCAACAGAGTCACAGCCTGTTGCTGATATCCATGCGTCTGAAGAGCACAGGAGACACCTCCTGGGGGTGCTCACCAGAAGGATGCTGAAGCAAGCGTGTGATATAGCGCAGAAGGGATAATAAGGAGGCTACTACATATGGAAAAATATCTCTTAAAACTTACGGTCAATGGCCAGGAATATGAGGTCTACATCAATCCCAAGACCCTCCTGGTAGAGGTCATACGGGATTACCTTGGATTTACTGGTACAAAAAGGGGATGCGAGACTGTCTCCTGCGGTGCCTGTACCGTTACTGTTAATGGTAAGTCCGTAAAGTCCTGTTCCATTCTTGCCATGCAGGTAGATGGAATGGAGATTGTTACATCAGAAGGACTTGAGAAAAACGGAAAGCTGAGCCCCATCCAGAAAGCCTTTCTGGATCATGGTGCATTCCAGTGTGGATTTTGCACCTCCGGTATGCTCATGTCTGCAACGGCATTCCTTGATGAGTTGAATGGAAGAATACCAAAGAAGCATGAGATTAAAGAAGCCATAGAAGGCAACCTCTGTCGCTGTACAGGATACAACAGCATTGTGAGGGCCATTGAGGCAGTGGCACAAGGTGAGTACAAGGAGGAGAGGCAATGAGCACGAACAAATATAAAGTCATTAACACGCGCGTTCATAACATAGATGGTATTGCAAAAGTAACAGGAAGGGCAACATACACATTTGATGTAAAGCTTCCAGGTATGCTCTATGGCAAGATATTAAGAAGCCCCCACCCCCATGCAAAGATCCTCAAGATTGACACAAGTAAAGCCCTCGAACTTCCTGGTGTAAAGGCAGTGGTAACAGGCAAGGATACCCTGGGCATCAAACAGGGTATATGGCGGCGTTACGAGGAACTCTGCGACGAACAGATACTGCCCCTTGAAAAGGTCCGTTATATTGGAGAACCTGTGGCTGCTGTTGCAGCAGTGACAGAAGAGATAGCAGAAAAGGCACTCGACCTGATTGATGTAGAATATGAGGTTCTGCCAGCAGTATTTGAACCACTTGATGCAATAAAGAAAGATGCACCCGTCATTCATGAGGGTGTTGAGAGGAATATAAATGTAACCCGCCATATTGAATGGGGTGATGTGGACGATGCCTTTGCTGAGGCTGAAAAAGATGGATATATCAGAGAGGACTGGTTTAAATGTGGCGGACAACACCATGCATGTATGGAAACACGTGCTGCAGTTTCAAGTTATACACCTGATGGAAAACTGACAGTGTGGACATCCACTCAGTCTCCATATTATCACCAGGCACTTCTTGCTGGTGTCCTCGGTCTTCGGGAAGGGGACGTACGAGTCATTGCACCCTATGTGGGTGGTGGGTTTGGAGGAAAATTTGAGCTGGATGCTGCCCAGTTTTGCAGTGCAGTGCTCTCCATGAAACTCTGTAAACCAGTCAAGATAGTCTTTACCCGTGAAGAAGATATGATTGCTTCCAAGAGAAGAACACCCATGTACTACTATGTACGGACTGCAGTGAAAAAGGATGGAACCTTCCTTGCACGGGAATCGAGAATGTTCAGTAATGGCGGTGCCTATACAGGCATGGGGGCAACTGCCCTTTACCTTTCAGGATTCTTTCACTCTTTTCCCTATAAATGGAGGGGCTACAGATATGATGGCTACAGGGTCTATACAAACACCATGCCTTCCACATCCATGCGTGGGTTCGGTGCACCACAGGCAGTATTCTGTTCCGAACAGCAGATAGAGTGGATTTGCAAGGATCTTGGGCTTGACCCCTTTGAGGTACGGCGTAAAAATGCCCATACCGAAGGGTATGAGGTACCAGGCCAGGCATTTATCCAGAGCTGTGGCATGAAAGAATGTATAGACAAGATAGAGCAGTGGGTAAAAAGCAAAGGGAAACTTCCAGCCAACAGGGCAATCGGTGTTTCCTCATGTGGTTTTATGTCAGGTGGCATATTCAACTGGTTTGATACCCCGTACTCCTTCTCCTCTGCAGTAGTCACTATTAACTATGATGGTACTGTGGAGCTCCATGTGGGCTGTCAGGATATTGGTCAGGGCAGCAATACAACCATGGCTATTATCTGTGCAGAGACCCTTGGTGTTCGGGTAGAAGATGTGAAGGTCCATTCAGGAGATACAGACCATTGCCCTGCAGACCTGGGTGCCTGGGGTTCCCGACAGACCCTCATGGCAGGCAATGCAGTGAAAATGGCAGCAGAGGATGCAAAGAGGCAGCTCCTTGAATTTGCCTATGCAGAAATGGGTATGAATATTGTTTACGACCTTGATATAAAAGATAGATGGGTGCATATAGTAGCAAGACCGGAAAGAGGCATGCCCTATTTTGACCTTGTGAAAAAAGCCCTTCGTGGTAAGGATGGACAGCGGATTATTGGCAGGGGCTATTACACACCCCACAGAAAGGGCATGATATCCCCTGCATATAGCTATATGATGCAGGCAGTCGATGCAGAGGTGGATCCAGAAACCGGAAAGATAACAATTCACGAAATAATGACAGCCCATGATTGCGGGCAGCCTATCAACCCACTGGGTCTTGTGGGACAGCTTGAGGGTGCTGCATCAATGGCACTCGGTTATGGATACCTTGAGGATATGCCTTTCGAGGATGGGAAGCTTATGAACCCGAACCTTGTGGACTACAAGATTATACGGGCAACAGAAATGCCAGAAACAGGGATGATTGAAATCGACACATACGAACCAGAAGGTCCCTATGGGGCTAAAGAAGCTGGCGAAGGACTTACAAACCCAACCGCAGCTGCCCTGGGTAATGCATTATTCCACGCCCTTGGTATACAGATGAAGGAACTTCCCATAACGCCTGAACGCGTTTTAAAGGCGCTCAGGGAGAAGGACGAAGCAAAGAAACAAAAGAAGAATACGTGATAACTAAGGAGGTAGATCGTGAGTTTTAAATGCCCGGCATGTAAAAAGGAATGGCCCACAAGCCTGCAGGTGGCACGCCATATATTTGGCACCGGTGACAAGGCTCACAGGGCATGGGTAGAGTCTCAGGGATATTCGTATATTGAGCTACTGCTTGCCCAGACAACAGAACCGGGAAATAAGAGCTACGCCATTCTGTCAGAGCTTGTTGAAAAGGCGCAAGCCACACTATAACGACAATAGTGCGTCATATACAATAAAGAGGAGGAGCATACATGATTATTGAAGGAGGCTTTGTTTTAAAGGCACCGATTGACAAGCTGTTCGATTTCTTACTCAAACCAGAAACGATCATGACCTGTCTGCCCGGTGCAGAATCTGTGAAAATGATTGATGATACAACGTATGAATGTGTAGTAAAACAGAAAGTGGGACCCATATCAGCAAAGTTGAAGTTCGTCAACAAACTGACAAAGATTGAAAAACCCACCCATATAGAGATAGAGGGTGAGGGTGAAGATGTAACCAAACTTGGCCACTTTAAGAATAAAACAACAGTGGACCTCAAAGAGGTGTCACCCGGTGAAGTAGAGGTCACCTATAAGACGGATGTGAGTATTGTTGGAAAGCTTGCCATGTTTGGAGACCGCATCATGAGGGCAAAGGCAAAGGAGACGGAAAAGGAATTTACAAAAAACCTTCAGGAAAAGCTTAAGACCATAGCCTGAATAGAGCGTTGGTCATAATAAAAGGGCTTCCAGTAATCCGGAAGCCCTTTTTCATTTCTATTGACAGCATTATTTACTGAACTGCCATACCGAAAAACTTTGGCAGAAAGAGGCAGAGTTCAGGGAATGAAACAAAAAGGATTGCACCCACACAAAGGGCAGCAAGGAATACCCATATGCCAGCAAATACCTGGTTCAGAGGTATCTTTGAAATGCCTGCCACCACATAACTATTAACGCCGACCGGCGGAGTAATAACACCCATCATGGTTATGAGAACAATAATGACACCGAACCACACAGGGTTAAAGCCAAGCTGTGTAACAACCGGGTAAAAGATGGGAATGGTGAGCACAATAAGGGCAAGGGCATCAATAACGCACCCCCCGAGCAGGTAGATGAAGATGATGATGGCCATGATAATCGTTGGGTGGAGTCCAAGCCCGCCGACCCATGTTGCAACTGAATAGGGGATTCGGGATAGGGCAATAAAGTGACCAAATATTGTTGCGCCTGCAACAATAACCATTATCATACAGGACGATGTTATGGTATCAAGGACAGACTTCCAGAAACTCTTAAGGTCTATTGAACGCGTAAGCATAACTATGAGCAGGGTGACAAAGGCACCTACTGCACCTCCTTCAGTGGGTGTAAAGATACCCTTCATAATACCGCCCATGAGAATGAAAAAGATAATAAGAATCTCAACAGCACCTGGAAGGGTCTTAAGCCTTTGACCCCATGTGGACCTTTCACCTTTTGGACCAAGGCTAGGGTTCTTTTTACACCAGATGTATATGGCAATCATGAACAAGAGACAGATGACAATACCGGGGATAATACCGCTCATAAAGAGGGTGCCGATTGATAGCTGGGTAAAAATGCCATAGACAATAAAGATGACGCTTGGCGGAATCATAATCCCGAGACCACCTGATGATGCAATAACACCGCCAATGAGTCTATCATCATATTTATACCTGCGCATCTCTGGGGTGGAAACACTTGCAAATGTGGCAGCAGTCGCTGTTGTGGAACCACAGATGGCTCCGAAAAAGGTACAGGCAATGCTTGTTGCCATGGCAAGACCACCAGGGATATGGCCAATAAACCTATAGGACATATCATAGAGCTTTTTACCAATACCCGAATTCGCAGCAATCTGACCCATGAATATAAAGAGAGGCACAACAGTCAGGCTGTATGTGGTAAAGACATCAAAGACATCCTTTGCAAGAAGATTGCATGCAGCACTAAAAGAGGCAAGGTAGGCAAAGCCAAAAAATCCTGTAATAGCCATGGCAAAACCTATCTCAAGACCAATTGCCATGAGAAGAAACATAAACAGGAATCCGATAATACCAATCATTTCTCCACTCATTATTGTCCCTCCTTAATAACCCTGATCGTATCAGCAATCAATGTAATCACTTGAAAAAAGAGGCATATACCGATACCAAAGGCAATGGGATAGAAGGGTAACTGAAGCGTTGATGAAACCTCTCCAGAGTTTTTAAGGTCAAGGGACATACGGATTAATTCATACCCCATAAAAGCAAAGAGAATAATACCCAAGATGCGCGTGATAACAAGACAAACCTGTTTTGTCTTTGGTTTAAACTTCATGGTAAAGAAATCAACAGTAATGTGCCCCTTGAGGGATGTTGTGTAAGGGATACTGAACCCGAGGACAATAGCTGCTGCAAGCCCAACAAGTTCATAGGTACCTACAATAGGTTTTTTAAAAAAACGCAAGATTGTATCTGCCACAGTAAGGAGCATCATGAATACAACAGCGCACCCTGATATAATAAACAGATATCGATTGAATCGTTTTATAAACTCATTCAAGGCCATTGCTTTTTCCTCCTTTAATACCCTATTTTATTGCGCCATTCTGGTTCAAAATGTTTGTCAAAGAAATCTTCCAGTTTTGATAGAAGCCGTTTCCAGCCTGTTGAAAAATCATACTGCAGCACATCTTCAAGGAATGGAACAATCTCCCCGAGTTTTTCTTTGGGAAGATACCCATGGGCTTTCATGCGAAAGGATTTTTCAAGGGCTTCTGCATTTAATGCACGGGCAGTGAGCATGACAACTTTCAACCCCTTCTTGACCCCATAGTCGAGAAGGTCAAAGCCCCTGACCCCCATAATATCGAGTATGACAATATCATACGTATTCTGCTTCAACTTCTCCATTGCTTCTTCGTATGTTACTGCCTTATCAAATCTGCAGCTCGGGCAGGCATCCTTGATCTCTTCCTCTAAAACACTGAGAACATCAGGCTCGTCATCGACGGCTAATATACTTTTTCCATCAAGCAAACTTTTATTCATGGTGGTCTCCTTGAGTGTTAAAGTTCTCTTTTTTAAAACTTTTTTTCATATATTGTCAAGGTAAAAGTGGCAGTTCTATTGTACGATGGAAGAGATGCCACTTTACTCACAGGGAAAAAGATGGTAAATACCTGCTGATGGATGTGAGTTGTGCTATACTTGCGGGCGGTAAAAGCACGCGTATTGGCGAGGATAAAGCCACCCTTGAAATTAATGGAGAACCCCTTATTCATCGAATCTGTACCATAGCCAGGCGTATCTTCAACAATGTGGTCATTGTTTCAAAACAGCACAGCAATATCAATAGGATAGGAGTTCCTGTCATTTATGATACCATCCCCATCCAGGGGTCCTTGGCAGGCATTGTCTCTGCCCTTCTATATTCACACACCACCTATGTCTTTGTGCTTGCCTGTGATATGCCCAATGTGTCTGAGAAGGCCCTCTTTTCCATGGTAGAGGAAGCGGATGGTGCAGATATCATCGTCCCGCACACCGAGAGCGGCTATGAACCACTCCATGCACTCTATAATCGTTCATGCATTTCCCCCATGCTTACCCTGCTCAGCAGACATATATTTCGTATCAGCGCACTATTCCCCTATCTTGTAGTCAAAGAGTTGCAACAAAAACCCTATTTTTTTCACAATGGTCTTTCAATCTTTATGAATGTCAATACACGAGAGGATGTGGCCTGTGCACAACGCCTGGGACTTCGATGAACATGTGTACCCCATGAAACAGGAAGACCTACACGATGTCCTTGCCATTGAAAAGTGTTCTTTCCTTTCGCCGTGGTCACAGCGGCTATTTGAAGAAGCCCTTGCATCTCCCATATCCATCAACCTTGTTGTAAAAAAAGGGAAATCCCTTATCGGTTACTTTATCATGTATAATATTGAGGATGAAGTCCATATCCTCAATGTTGCAGTCCACCCGGATTATAGAGGAAAAGGGTATGGTACAAAGCTGCTCCACCATGTACTCACCACGTTCCACAAGGAAAGAACCATGGAATTTTTTCTTGAGGTACGGGAGAGCAATACCGCCGCCATACACCTGTACAGAAAGTTCGGGTTTGAAATCATTGGAAAGAGAAGGCGCTATTATAGTGAAACCAATGAGGATGCCCTTGTTATGTCCCTGTTACGAGAAGGGCAGAAAGCCCATGATAGTGCTCAATAATATGATGAGAAAAAGGCAATGGATGTGGTATAGATACAAGATGACATGGATGATATAACAGGAACGGTTTTAGAAAACAGAAAAATCTTAACGAATATTTACACAATCTCAATAACATTACAGAAGCCTTGTGGTACCATCGTGCCCGGACAGTTTGTTATGCTTCAGATTCCGAGGAAAGAGATTTTTCTCAGACGGCCCTTCAGCATATATGACTATCGTAATCATGTGCTTTTCCTTATGTATAAGGTGGTTGGCAAGGGCACAGAGGCATTATGCACGCTCCGAAAAGGGGAGGGCGTCAAGGTGCTTGGTCCCCTTGGTAAGGGTTTTAGAAACAATGGACGAAAGAATGCCATACTTGTTGCCGGTGGCATTGGTATTGCGGGTATCCATCTTCTTGCAAAAAGCTTCAATAGACAGGTACCCCTTTTGTTTGGGTGTGAAAACAAAAAAGAGATAGCCCTTCTGGGTAATCTTGCTAAGGATCAGAATACCTATATTGCCACACTGGATGGTACCTATGGTTACACAGGTACTGTTGTTGACCTGCTTAAACACCACGTAATATCAGCCCCTCACAAAAAGGTGGCAGTATATGCCTGTGGACCTGAGGCTATGTATCGAGCTCTTAAGGAAGTCATGTCCCCGCAGCGCGTATCCTGTCAGGTACTTGTGGAAGAGCGCATGGCATGCGGCCTTGGCCTGTGTTTTGGTTGTGTGAAGAAGACAACAGATGAAAAGGAGCCCTATAAAAGGGTATGTATGGAAGGACCGGTCTTTGATTTATGGAAAATCTCTTTATAACACTATTCGAGAAAGCCATGAAGAATCCTCTAATGAACGCCTCGGGTACCCTCGGGTATGGCAAAGAGATTACAAAGCTCTGGAGCATTAAAACACTCGGTGCATATGTGACGAAGGGTTTATCAATACGACCGCACCACGGGAATCCTCCTCCCCGAATATGGGAAGAAAAAGAAGGCATGATAAATTCCATCGGGCTTCAGAATATAGGTATTGAACGCTTTTTTTCTGAGTATTTCCCATTTTTTAAAAGGAATCGCGTGCCCATTATAGTGAATTTTTTTGGGTTTACAGAAGAGGAGTATGTGGCATGTGCCAGAAAGATAGAACCGCACCCCCTCATTATCGGGCTTGAAATGAACCTTTCCTGTCCCAATATACAAAAAGGCGGTATAAGCTTTGGCAAAGAGGCAGGCAGTGTATATGAGATTATTAAAAAGGTAAAGGCTGTCACCACGATTCCTGTTATTGCCAAACTCACGCCTGAAGTAAAGAATATTATAGAGGTTAGCCGTGCAGCATATGAGGCAGGCGCTGATGGATTGACCCTCATTAATACCATGCCTGCTCTGGCAGTAGATGCGAAAACAAAGAGGGTAAGCATACAGGGAGGTTTTTCCGGGCCTTCCTTAAAGCCCATAGCATTGAAAGCAGTGTATAGCGTATCAAAAGAGGTGCCCCTCCCCATTATCGGTGTCGGGGGCATTATGGATTATACAGATGCCATTGCCTTCTTGATGGCGGGTGCTACTGCAGTGCAGGTAGGGACAGCCACATTCATAGACCCGTATACCATACCAAGGATTATTCAGGGCATAAAGGGATATATGAAGGCATGCAAGATGACCTCTATCACACAGATAACAGGCTGCGTCCATGAATAGCAGGAGGAATTACAGGGTATCTCTCAGGAAGACGGACGAAGCCATTGTCCATGCCGTTGAAAAAGCACTGGATATTTCTAAACTTGCAGCACGTATTCTTGTAGCACGAGGTATAAGGACCACAGAGGAAGCATACTCGTTCCTTTATCCAACACTTCAAAACCTTTCTGACCCCTTTCTATTGCCTGATATGGATAAAGGGGTTACCCGCGTGCTTGAGGCTATACATGCACAGGAACCTATCTGTCTTTACGGCGACTACGATGCTGACGGTGTTTCAAGCTGTGCCATTACGTATAACTTTTTCAAAGAACTGGGCGTATCCCCGTTCACGTATATTCCCGAGAGGAAAGAGGGATACGGCCTCAACATACAGGCGATCCGCAGATTAAAAGAAATGGGCGTGAAACTGATCATTGCCCTTGATTGTGGTTCCACAAACAACGAAGAAATACGCTATGCAAAGAATTGCCAGATTGATGTGGTTGTCATAGACCATCATAATGTGGACAGTGTGTTGCCAGAAGCCTGTGCTGTCATAAATCCAAAGAGAAAGGATGCACAATTTCCTACCCGCGATCTCGCTGCCTGTGGTGTCGCCTTCTTTTTTCTCCTGGCATTACGGAGACGGATGACAGAACAGGGTATGCTCAGAAAAAATATTAACCTGAAAAAGGAGCTCGACCTTGTTACCATTGGCACCATAGGAGACATGGCACCCCTGGTAAAAGATAATCGGATACTTGTCAAATTTGGCATGGAGATGATGCACAAGAAACCGCGTCTGTGGTTGAAATCGTTTTATCACAGCAAACTCATACAGAAAGGAAGAATGGATGAATTTACATTGAACTTTGTTGTCATACCGCGCATCAATGCAGCAGGCCGTGTGGCAACACCCAGGATTGCCTTTGATTTTCTTACGAGTGATAATGAGGCCCAATCAACACGCATGCTGCAGGAACTGAATGAAGCAAACAAAAAACGCCAAACCATTGAAGAAAGTATGCTTCAAGACGCACTGTCTATTATTGAATGTGAGTCTCTTACAGAGAAAAACACGCTTGTACTATATAAAAAAGACTGGCACAGTGGAGTTACGGGTATTGTTGCCCAGAAATTGATGGAACAATTCGGGAAACCAACCATTGTCATAACTGAAGTGGAAGGGCTGTGGAAGGGTTCTGGCAGGGGAGGTGATGGCATAGACCTTTATGAAACCGTTAAACCACTCTCCCATCTCCTCATAAAGTTCGGAGGTCATCAATCAGCCTGTGGCATACTGCTCGCCCACAACAACCTCAAAGCCTTAAGGGATGCATTTGAGGAGGGTGTTACGAAAAGTATGGCTCATACAGAAAGGATATATAGTATTGATGCTGTGGCAGAGTTTGAAGATTTAACACGAGGCCTTGACAGTTTTCTTGAACAATGTTCACCCTTTGGCATGGGTAACCCGCGACCTACACTCCTTTTTGAGCCGTACCGCATAGAAACAAAGAGGAATGGATTTCTCTTAATCACTGACAGGAATAATAAGGTCTGGGATGGCTCAATCCAATCTGATTATATCTTACCCCAATCCTCTCGGTGCACTATTATTGCCTCACCCATTGTCAAGGAAAGGATGGGCGAAACATTTATCCACCTCCATGTCAAAGAATGCATACCAATAGATAATTAATGGTGAGGTACGTCTTTAGCAAAAAAATTTGTTAAAGCTTCAGGAGTATCAATGGGTGGAGAACATACATTGTTCACACAGGGGATGATGTACCCGCTATCATCATGATACACAAGGGACTTGTATGGATACTGGATGGCACGGCTTAGGCTAGCAAGCACACTCTCTGGTGATACATGAAGATCAAGTTTTACCATATGGAAGAATGCATCAAGGCTGCAGAAATAGTAGCCGCTGTAGTGACCCATTTTACAGGCTGATGGAGAGAAGGCCTTGAGTGTGCGTTCTGCATACTGGCCATATTGTTCCATACCTGTAATATGATAGAGTCTTACAAGATTTATGATAGCCAGACTATTCGGGGAAGGATGGGGTGTGTCCTCGATACTTTTTAAACGCATGCCAATGACATCCTCGTGGGTATCAAAAAATCCTGCCCCTTCTGTATCCCAGAATCGTTCAATGGAAAGATTCATCAGAGCTGTTGCCTTGTTGAGATATACGGCATTGCCGGTTGTTTCATAGGCACCAATCAGCGCATCTATGAGATTTATGTAGTCGTCGAGAACCCCCGTAACCCCTTCTCTATGAAACACTTCATGGTCTTTAATATTGAGTGTCATAATACGGTGGAGGCTTGTGAGGGCAAAATCAAGAATGGTATTATCCTGTAATACAGTATAGGCTTTCAGAAAGGCAGATACAGCCATGCCATTGAGTGATGTATAGAGGGTCTTATCAATTATGGGTTTTTCCCTTTTTTCTCGCACCTCAAGAAGCTTCTTTTTCCCAGCACGGATTATCGCTTTCACCTGCCCGATATCCATTGAGAGTCTTCGAGCAATTTCCTGGGGATCTATGGCTTCACATAACACCCTTTTACGGCTATCATGGTGCATCACACCCTTCTCATCCAAAAGGTAAAGACTCAATACCGTATATGCCTCTTCGTCAAGAAGGCGTCGTAACTCTTCTTGAGTCCAGGTAAAATATCCGCCCTCATCATCCGGTGTTACATCAGCATCCTGGCTTGCATAGAAACCACCGTCAGAATCGCCAAGTTCATCCTTCATAAACGAGATAATGCCTGTGGCAACTTCTTTAAAATAGTCATCGTTAAAGAAGGCATGGGCAGATACATAATTTCTTAAGAGCCATGCATTGTCATCTGCCATCTTCTCAAAGTGGGGTATCATCCACCACGGGTCTGTAGAATAACGGTGAAACCCACCACGCAACTGGTCATGGAATCCACCCCGTGCCATGGCGAAAAGCGTTGTCTTGAGTACATTCCCGAGGGATTCATCACGGGTAAGTGAATATCTGTTGAGGAGAAACTCCAGGCTGCCTGACATGGGAAATTTTGGTTGAGTGCCAAATCCTCCGTTTTTCTTATCAAGGGCAGAGAGCATTGAGTTCATGCCTTCATCAATAAGGGCAGGTGATATATCCCCTTGCTCTGAGGCCCTTTGAGCAAGAAATTCCATGATTTTTGCACTGTGTGCTGTGATTTCTCCTTTTCGTTCTTTATACATCATAACAATAGCCCTGAGGATGTGCTTGAATCCAGGCCTGCCAAATCTATCCTCAGGAGGAAAGTAGGTACCACCATAGAAAGGTTTTTTATCCGGCGTTAAAAACATGCTCAAGGGCCAACCACCATTCACGCCCATAGCAGCGAGTGCATGCTGGTATCGTCTATCAATATCAGGTCGTTCATCACGGTCGAGTTTTATGGCAATGAAATGGTCATTGAGGATTTGTGCCACCTCGTCATCTTCAAAACATTCCTTTGCCATGACATGGCACCAGTGGCACCATATGGCACCGGAGCTTAAGAAGACCGGCTTGTTCTCCCTGCGCGCCCTCTCGAATGCCTCCTCTGACCAGGGCATCCAGTCTATCTTCTGGTGCGCAGCATGCTGAAGATAGGGAGACTTTTCTGATGCCAATCTATTCATTGTTCCTCCTAATGATCCTCTTTATGTAATTCCTATTCTCTATGAGCCCTTGTACGAGCAATAGGGTTCTGCTTCAAGAAAATCACCTGTATGTTCATGGGCGCGAGCCCTGCACCCGCCACAGATGGTGATGTACCTGCATGAGCCGCATGCACCCTTATAGGAACGAAGATCCCGCAGCATCCGGAAGACCGTCGAGTCTTCCCAGACTTTCTGGATGCCTTCCTGTACTATATCCCCGCAAGGTATTTCGAGATAACCGCATGGCTGTGCTATACCCCTGTGTGAAATAAACATGAAACTTTTCCCTGCGAGACAGCCTGTGCTTTTCGGTATATCTCCCTTCTGGCTTACAATTCTGTAATAGTGGGGTGCACAGGTAACCTTCAGCTCGATTTCATTCCTCTTCTCCACCTCATAAAGCCATTCGAGTACATGTTCATAGAGTGCTGCATCGAGTTCCTTGCCCTTCAAGCCATGCCCCCTTCCCACAGGCACAAGGAGAAAGATATGCCACGCGATGGCGCCTGTCTTTTTAACGAGGTCGTATATTCTTTTAAGGTCTTTGCTGTTGAGCTTTGTAACCGTTGTATTTATCTGAAACGGAAGATTATTATTGCGGAGAATAGATACTGCACGCATCACCGCATCAAAAGAACCATCCATTCCCCGAAAGCTATCATGGGATTCCCTGTCCTTGCCATCGAGACTGAGACTTATCCTCTGTATGCCCTTTTCTTTGAGCTTCTGTGCCTTCTCATCAGTGAGGAGCGTTCCATTGATTGCAATGACAAGGCGCAGATTTTTTGTCCTTCCGTAATCGATGATGTCAAAGATATCATCCCTCATGAGGGGTTCTCCGCCTGTGAGTATAATGGTGGGTGAGGCAAAGACGCTTATGTCGTCAATAATCTTCTGGCATTCCTTTAACGATAATTCACCGGCATGAGGACCCTTTGATGCAGCAGCCCTGCAATGAATGCAGTTGAGATTGCAGTTACGGGTGAGTTCCCATGCAATCATCCTCAAAGGGAATGTTCTTTCGCCCATTTCCCTATGTCCTTGGCAAAATATGTAATGAGAATATCTGCCCCTGCCCGCCTGATAGCTGTTAGTGCCTCTAATACTGTACGTTTGTAGTCTAAATAGCCCTTCTGAGAGGCAAGCTTGATCATTGTGTATTCACCGCTTACAGAATAGGCTGCAAGGGGAAGGTTAAAGGACTGGCGTGCGAGCGTAATTACATCAAGGTAGAAGAGGGCAGGCTTTACCATAATAATGTCTGCGCCTTCTTCAATGTCCATGCCTATCTCCCTGAGCGCCTCTCTCTGGTTGGCGGGATTCATCTGGTATCCCCGACGGTCGCCGAACTGGGGTGTTGATTCAGCAGCCTCCCTGAAGGGACTGAAGAGGCATGAGGCATACTTGGCAGCATAGCTCATAATTGGAATACTGGAATATCCGCTGATGTCGAGACTCTCTCTGATTGCCTTGACCCTTCCGTCCATCATATCCGATGGGGCAACGAGGTCTGCACCAGCGCGGACATGGGAGAGGGCGATTCGTGCAAGGAGCTTTAAAGTTTCGTCATTATCCACCTCGCCATCTTTAATGACGCCGCAATGGCCATGACTCGTATACTCACACATGCACACGTCGGTGAACACGAGGATATCATCGCCAAAGAGCTTTTTGATTCTCATGGTTGCCTTCTGGATGATGCCATTCTCGTCATAGGCACCGCTTCCCACCTCGTCTTTATGGTCAGGTATGCCGAAAAGAAGGATGGCAGGAATGGAGAGGCTTACAATCTCTTCTATTTCTTTTAATAGCCCTTCGATAGAAAACTGGAAGACATCAGGCATGGAAGGAATGGGAATTTTTTTCTCTGCCATCTCCTTCACAAAGAGCGGATACACGAGATGCTCTGGCGAGAGGCTGGTCTCTTCGACCAGTGCCCTGAATTTTTCATTCTTTCGCAATCTCCGTGGTCTGTAAATGGGAAATTTCATGCGATCTCCTTTGCCCCTATTTCTTCATCGGTGAGGTAACACTGGGGGTCTTCTGCCCACACATCCCCTGTTTTTGCCTCAGCCCGTACGCGGAAATTGCCGCCGCAGATATCGAGCCACCTGCAGAGTGCGCACCTGCCTTTTACATAACGCTTCTTGTTCTTTAACTTTGCCATGAGCTCATTACTCGTATCCATCCATATTTTGCTGAAGGGTCTTTCCCGCACATTGCCAAAACTATAGTGCCGCCAGAACTGGTCTGCGTGGACATTCCCTTCTTCATCCACGCATGCGATGCCAACTCCTGTGGCATTTCCCTCGTTCATCATAAGGAGTTCCAGAACCTCCTGAGCCCTTTTCTTGTTTTCCTTCAGAAGCCGTAGATATACATAAGGTCCATCAGCATGGTTGTCCACGGTGAGCACCTCGATAGGTTTCCCTTTGTTAAAGAATGCCTGTGTTCTGTCTATGATGTAGTCCACAATTTCGCGGCGTTCCTCATGGGAGAGGTCTTCTTCCATAAGCTGAGAGCCCCTTCCTGCATAGACAAGATGGTAGAAGCAGACCCTTTCGATGCCCTCTTTCTCAATAAGGTCGAAGATGAGCGGCACTTCACCCATATTTCTTTTGTTGATGGTGAAGCGTAACCCAACCTTGATACCTGCTTCCTTTGCATGACGGATACCGGCAAGAGCCTTTTTGAAAGCGCCTTTTACACCACGAAAGGCATCGTTCACACTACCTGTGCCGTCGAGGCTTACGCCAATGTATGAGAGAGAAAGGTCTGCAAAGGTCTTTGCCTTTTTCTTTGTGATCAGTGTTCCGTTGGTGGAGATAACAGCCCGTATGCCCTTTTGTACTGCATAACCAATAAGGTCTGTGAGGTCCTCACGTAAAAGGGGTTCGCCACCGGAGAAGAGGAGCACAGGCACACCGAATGCAGAAAGGTCATCAATGAGTCGCTTGCCTTCTTCTGTTGTTAATTCGTTGCCTTTGAAATGTTCTCCTTTTGCATGGGCATAGCAATGGACACATCTGAGATTACATCGCCGTGTCATATTCCACACTACAACGGGTTTCTTGTCAAACGAGAACTGGAGAAGGTGTGAGGGCAATTTCGATGATTCCCTGCCATACCTCAACAAGTCTGATGGTTCCACAGCACCGCAGTAGAGTTTTGAAATGCCTATCATGTATCTCTTATTGTGTGCTGAAAAAGGCGAAAAGTCAATCATTCTGCTACCCCAGTTCGCTATTGCAAAAGAACCTCTCTCGTGTAAGAATGATTGGTAATCTTCACGTAAGGAGGACGCATGTACAGGATAGCAGTGATTCCTGGTGATGGTATTGGCAAGGAAGTAGTGCCTGAGGGCATCAAGGTGCTTGATGCAGCGGCACATCGTTTTGGTATTCACTTGGCATGGGAGGTCTTTCCATGGGGATGCGAATATTATCTTGAACATGGCACAATGATGCCATCCGATGGACTTGAGATATTGAAGAAATACGATGCCATCTATCTCGGAGCAGTCGGAGCACCGGAGGTACCTGATGCAACATCACTCTGGGGTCTCCTTATCCCTATACGGAGAACCTTCCGCCAGTATGTAAATCTGCGACCTGTAAAGCTTTTGCGAGGGGTAGAAAGCCCGTTGAAGAATAAAAAGGCAGGAGAGATTGACATCTGTGTGGTACGGGAAAATAACGAAGGTGAATATTCAAATATCGGGGGAAGGATGTACGAAGGGACACCCCGGGAAATGGCAGTGCAACTCTCCATCTTTACAAGGGGAGGGGTTGAAGCCATTATCCGTTATGCCTTTGAGCTTGCACGAAAAAGGGAAAAGAAGCATGTTACCTCTGCAACAAAGTCGAATGGTATTATTTACACCATGCCGTACTGGGATGAGATATTCAGGAGTATATCACAGGAGTATCCTGATATAAACGCAGACCAGTATCATGTGGACGGACTTACTGCAGCACTGGTACTCCGTCCAGAGCGATTTGATGTGATAGTGGGTAGTAATCTCTTTGGTGACATCCTCTCTGACCTTGCGCCTGCACTGGTAGGAAGCCTTGGCATTGCGCCTTCTGGAAACCTCAATCCTGAGCGTGCCTTTCCTTCCATGTTTGAACCTGTCCATGGTTCTGCGCCTGATATTGCAGGCAAAGGGATTGCCAACCCCATTGGTCAAATTTGGTCTGGCGCCATGATGCTTGAACACCTCGGATATAGAGAGGCTGCTGAGGTTGTTGAACAGGCAATCGAGGTGGTTATAGGAGACAGAAAGATTACAACCCCTGACCTCGGAGGCGCAGCGACAACCGTGGAAGTAGGAAATGCAGTTGTTGATGTGGTTAAAAATGTGTGAAAAATATGCCCTTATTCTTGCAAAGGATTCGTCCATGTGGTATTTTAAGCACAAGCGGGGCGTGGCGCAGCATGGTTTAGCGCGCTTGCCTTGGGAGCAAGAGGTCGCTGGTTCAAATCCAGTCGCCCCGACCAAACAAGACTTTCATCATTTCTTGGGGAGTTTGATTGCTCGCTCGCCTCGCCTTCGGCTCGCTTCGCAAATTTCTTTATATTTTGGGACTAAATCAAATGGACGGACAAAATCAAAAATCACAATTCTATCCAGCAGGCGGCGGTTCGTTCCAATTTTTTCTACAAACGATTTGATTTCATCAAAATCGTTTGACGAAGCCAGTTTTTCAGCGTAATTAGCGGTCAAAATCCAATTTCTCAATGGTTCAATCCAATTGTTTCCCTTTCGCCCAAAATCGTCCTTTTTCTGTAAAAGGGTGGTTTTGGTTTTAATCAGTTCGTCTTTTTTGACAAGGTAGGTTTCTTTTTCAATCGAGCCATCTAAAAAAGCATTTACCAATCTATCAAGTTTTTGCCTAACCTCTTTAATCTGCGCTTCAAGATTTTGGGCGAAAGATTGCGAAGACTGGATATTTTCTTTTTCCCACATTTCCACTTTTGCCAGCATTTTTTCTTTCCAGTCTTCGCAAAGAGCGACCTTTGAGATTTTTTCTTTTAATTGCCTAACCAACAAATCTTCTCTCAAATATCTTTGCGTGCAAGGATTAAGCCGCTTGGTGCAACGATAATAGCGATAAGTCCCGCCGTTGCCATGCGCCCATTGAGCGGTTATTGCCGCGCCGCATTCTCCGCATTTCAAAAGTCCGGTAAATGGAAAATAATGTCTCTTTTTGGAATGGCGCGGCTTGGCTCTGTTTTTCAAAACCTCCTGCACTTTCTCAAAAGTCGCTCTGGAAACAATTGGCTCAAATTTTCCTTCATAAGTTTCACCATTATGGGCAATCAGGCCGATGTAAACTTTATTGGTTAGCATTCTTTGAAGTGTTGCCTTACAAAGAGGTTTTCCGGTTTTACTCACCACTCCCCAAAGACTCAAGCGCTCGACAAGAGACTTTAAAGTATGCTTACCTTGGCTGTATTCTTCAAACGCCTTTCTGATAATTTTTGCTTTTACTGGATCTGGTTCGATGTTTCTGGTCTTTGGATTATTGATATAGCCAAACGGCGCAAGGCCCGGCCATTCACCGCGTCTTAGTTTTTGTCTAATCCCGCGCTTTACATTTTCCGACAAATTGTCGGAATAATATTTTGATTGACCAAAGGCGACTTGAAGCATGAATAATCCTTGCGGAGTTGGCTCAAACCAAAAGGTCGGGAAACGCAAAGAAGCGATTTTGCCAATATCAATGAGATAAATTATTTGTCCGCCATCAACAGAATTGCGGGCGAGACGGTCAGGATGTGACCCCTGATGTCAATAATAGACACGAAACTTTACTCATGCTGCCTGCCTCATGATATAAAACTGCTTTAGGTACTGAGCAGGGGATAGATAATTTAGCCTTTCC
>Ga0272448_1003195_pt1 | contig 19707 bp, 19 predicted proteins | sample YNPCB0191_FD_202220 | JGI IMG/M metagenome (GOLD analysis project Ga0272448, IMG submission 202220) | Hot spring sediment microbial communities from Yellowstone National Park, WY, United States - YNP-CB-019-1 | ecosystem: Environmental > Aquatic > Thermal springs > Hot (42-90C) > Sediment... | reverse complement strand
CCATTGCTGAACGCCTTCACCTGAGCTACCGGAAAAGACAAAGCGGTACCTTGCGGCAGATTGATGAAGAAGGCCTTAACCACCTTCGCCGTATCTTTGACGAGACAGGCGCCACGGCACAGTTTGAACAAATGGAAAAACTCGGTGCTTTGAAAGCCCGTGAAATGAACATGGACGATCAATCATACTTCAATTATTTATACAACACAAATCCGGAAGATAATGAACAAAAGTAGAAATCAACAATGGGAAAAATATCAGAAAGAAATTGCTGATGATCATTATTATTTTGCCCGCAGCTGTATCCGCCAGAATTTTTTTCCTGCCGCAGAAGATCTTTTTTTGAAAATTATCAGGGACGTTGCAGGAAAAGACATTTACGACGATGCACGCCAGACAACCTGTACCGGTATTGCCTACCATTCAGGCATTGTCCCCTTCGAAACCACAATGACAGTGGTGGCGAGGCAGTTTGCTCTGATGAACCAGGCCGGATATGAAAATTTTGTTTGTTCCTGCGTTACCTCTTTCGGAATTTATACTGAAGTGCTTGAAACATGGAAACATTTTCCCGAAACAGAACAAAAAACCCGTGAGGCACTTAAACGGGCCACGGGTTTATCATTCGAAGTTCCAAAAAATCTTGTCCATGCTTCCGACCTGATTTATAAATTCAGAAAAGAAATTGCCGGTAAGGTAAAATTCAGGCTGGTGAACCAGCAAACCGGTGAACCCCTGAAAGTAGTGGATCACATTGGCTGTCATTATGCCAAAATTTTTCCTGAAAAAGGCATCGGAGGAGCTGAATTCCCTTATGTACTGGCAGGACTGATTGACGAATGGGGCGGAGCACAGGTCGATTATCCCGAACGCCGTCACTGCTGTGGCTTTGGATTCAGACAATACCTGTTAAAATCGAACCGGAGTTATTCGGTAAGCAATTCAAAACTGAAATTTGACTCCATGAAGCCCTACCAGCCCGATCTCATCATTGCCAACTGTCCCGGCTGTACTTTTTTCCTCGACCGCTGGCAATATGTGATTGCTGAAATGGAAGGTATCACGTATGGTCAAAATGGCTATGGCATTCCTGTTTTAACTTACGAAGAACTGGCAGGATTGTTACTCGGATACAATCCCTGGGACATAGGATTGCAACTCCATCAGGTTGCCGTTGAACCTTTGCTGGACAAATTAGGCATTCCTTACAAACGGGAAGAAAAATACATGGGGGCAAATCATGCCGTTCTTGATGCCCCTCAGAAACCAATCATATTAAAAGTATAAACAATAAATATTCTGTGGGTAACTTTAATAGTTAAAAAAGAAAGGAGCGGTGATGGCTACTTGTTGTTGAATATCGTTATCGTTTGTGTTCAAAGAAGTTACTTTAAGATAAACAAAAGCCTTCCCGTCAATCTTAATCACAGGATTCCACTTTACCTGATTTGTTTGCGGATACGTCTCTGCAAGTATTTTGCCGTTATTGCTTATTAATTCTGCTTTACAAATTTCCTCATCATCTTCAATCTGAACTTCTAAAGAGACGGATCCTGTGGCATGAATTTCTGATCCCATCCATTCATTCATACAGGTAAAGGCGATTTTGATATCGGGATCATCAGTGGAATATACCCGGCGGGATGCCAATGCGCTGAAAAGTTCATGACGAGACAATTCAGGAGCAACAACAGCGGTGACATGTGAATTTGCCCCCGCAAAATGATTGTCCATGTTGTTGACAGGAGCAACTTTCCATCCCTTATTCAGACAGGAATCATACCATCCAGTGTAGATCCCTGAGTTATTCCCGTAATTTTCGTTACCGGTTTCAAACAGCAACATGTAACCGGATGCCGCAGAATCAAACTGCAATTCATTATGCGTGGCTCCCATCCAGCCGGTATGATTAAACTGGGCAATGGCTTCTTTCTGACGACAAAGCCATGCATAAAGGGAACGAAGATCCTTGGTTTTGCCCGAATGTGTAAAATTGTTTGTATTAAAAACATTTACATGTCCTTCAGAACCCGACCATTCAAATCCCCTCAGCGCAATAAATTTGCCTGTCTGATTGAATTTTTCTACCTGGTTTCCAATATCCGCCCACTCTGTTTCCGAAAGCATTTCGGCATGATCGCTGATGCAATAAAAATCGTAATGCACATAGTCTCTTGCCCATCTCAACATATCAACAGGAGATTCCTTTCCGTCAGAATATTTTGTGTGTGAATGGAGATTACCATAATAAATGTTCATCCCTTTAACAGAAAAATTTCTTTTTCGAATGGGCATCTGATAAGTTTCCGTTAAGAGCGTTCCGTGACTTACGTTGTCTTTGTAGAAAAAATTAAAAACAAAAAAGGAAAATGAAAGTAAAATCCATCTCATATCAAGCAACTTTTATTCCTGTTACAAAGTTCCCCCAACAATATTTCCAATTGATTACAGCATTGTTAATTATTTTTTAAACTGTCAGGAAAAAAGACATTTTCCTGTGCAATAAATAAAAAACCCGTCCGGGAGGAGGGACGGGTTTTTACATCGCTATGAAAAAAGAACTTATTGTGCAATCACTTTAATCACCTGCATTGATCCATTTAAATAAGCCTTAACAAAAAACATTCCTGATTTCGGGGCAACAAAAAGAACTTTATAATCTCCGGCAACTACTTTCTGATTGAATAAATCAGCTACTTCCATGCCTGTTATATCATAAACCTTCACTGAAAGAACGCCTGCCGTGCTAACACTAATGTGAATGTTACATTCGCCCTGAGCCGGATTTGGATAAGCTGACAATGAAAGTTCATTGCCTATATATTTCTTTAATCCGACAACAACCGGTTTAGGTTCGGCCACAGTATCTCCTTTGACTGCCCAATACGATTTATTACGTGCAGGAGAACTCGGTTTTAAACGGAAATCGGGTTGCGCAAGATTAAACGGGTCAACCAAAGCAGGATAGTTGACACTTGATGCCAAAGGAAGATTATGATTTGAAGCATCATTCCAAACCGATACATATTTTGCCCAGTTGAATCCCGAAGTAGTCGAATCGTTGTTAACTTCAAAATTCTTTATCATACCGGCAAGAATATCGTATTGAATATGCAATGTCTTTGTTGTATCCCAATTGCAGCGTGAACGGAAACCATCCACAAACAAACCTGTTGGCCATCCACAAATAATATTATTCATGCTGCTGAGGGAAGAATTACGACGGATATGATGCCCACGTCGAAAATTCGCATCAAAAGAAGTCATGACAGTATCATTATATCTTGGACCGTAAACGCTTATATTACTAAAAATTGCTTTTGTAATTGGCTCGTTGGTAGTACCACTACCGTCATTGTCTGATTCAAAACCGTTTGAGCCGCTCTTATCAGCTTTCTGTGGGTCGCGAAGAGCAATACCAAACTGTACCATTCCTGAATATCCATAATCGGTATCAAAATCATCGTCCTGTCCACGGTAGGCAACAAGATATTTACAATTCACCGTCCCGCCAAACCACTCAAATGAATCATCTCCACTATAGGCAACGAAAATATGATCGATGGTTGTTCCTCTGCCAACACCACCAAGTGTTAATCCATTGATTTCTTTGTCGGGCTGAAAGGGATAGCCGGGAAATTCGATACGTATGTACTGATAAACCCCCGAGTTGTCATCATCATCATTTCCTCCATACTTCGAACGGGGACCTCCTTCAATCTGTTCTTCACCTTTGTTAATTTTTGCTTTACCACAAATAACAAGCCCTCCCCAATCGGACCAGGCACGTAATCCTGCCGGCTGATTTGATGTCATCACTATAGGTTTTTCTTTGGTTCCACGGGCAAATACCTTACCTCCTCTTTCTACAATAAGACTTCCCATGGTTGTTTTATCTCCTCTGATTATTGTCCCTTCCTGGATGGTGAGGGTAGCACCATCAACTACATAAACAAAACCTTTAAGAAGATAAACCTTGTCATTGGTCCAGGTAACTGATCCGACAATTGAGTCTTTTACTTCGACAGTAGCAGCAGGATAATTCGTGTACTGACAATTCCAGTTGCACCATCCTTCAGTCCAGTCATAATCCTGCATGGCTCCAATGTAAGATACTTTAGTAAAAAAGGGATCATCAATTGTGGGCTGAGCCACCAACAAAGAAGCTGAAAAAATCAAGCTTCCTGCAAATAATGTAATTTTCTTTTTCATAATTAATCTTTTTTATGTTTTTACCTTGCAATGTTACCTTGCCGGCATTAACAGTGTGTTATGAGAAAATTACATTATTATGTATTTTATGTTTCTTTAATATTAACAGACACCTTCTTTTACTTCACCTACTCTTCACTATATACTTTAGAATCAATTTCTTTGCCGTTTTCATCAAAATATCTCCAGATGCCAATTCGCTTACCTTTTTTGTAAGTCATGTCGATTCTCAGATTTCCTTTTTTGTCCCATATATACCATTTCCCATCCTTAAGACCCATTGAATAACTGGCCTCTGCAATCTTATTTCCTTCCTCATCCCATTCCATCCACACACCATTGAGGATGCCCTGAGAGTACGTTCTCAATTCCTTCATTTTTCCGTTCGGGTAATAGTAAATAACCTGCCCTTCAAGCAATCCGTCTTTTACCGGTATTTCAAGCACCAGTGTGCCTTTTCCGTCATACTCTTTATAATGCCCGGAAAACACATTCCCCTTGACATCATAATAGACCCCATCAATGTTAAATATTCTTGTTTGCGAGATGATTGATCTTCCCGCAGCAAGAAATAAAAAAAATAGCAAAAACTTCTTCATATTTCTGTTTATATTAATAAAAAACCCATCATAACAATGATGGGTTTGCTTCTAATCCTGTTGTTGTATAATAAAAATAAATCCCCTTTCTTGTTAATTTTTATTTTCAAGGTTTATGCACAACCGGGTTTTTTCATTGTTTAATTCATATTCCTTTGAAAAAGATTCATAAGAGATGTATTCCACAGTTATTTTATAAACCCCGGGAGTAACTTTTTTGAACTCAAAATTACCGTTCAGATCAGTATAAACAGTATAACCAGTATTTTCCAACCTTACAAGTACCCCTGCCAGTGATTCTCCCGTAAAGCTGTCCTGTACTGAACCTTTAACGTCAATTGTCATGTCTGCTGCCGACGAAAGATTCTTATTCCCATCGGATGGGAAAACCATCAATGTGATGGATAAAAAAAGAATGGAGGTTAAAATGCTTTTCATAATAATATAATTTGATACAAAATTACCCTGGTTATGCAATCTTTATATTAATTTAAGTTTAAATTAATGTTAAATATGGCATACAGGTACACCCACCCTCTTATTGGCCATTAAACAAAGAACTTATTGCTTTCAGTTATTAATCAATATTTTAAAAATTTACTGACAGTGCCAGGTAAAACACCCTGCTTGGAATCCAGAAACGACTTATCTGGTTTCTCTGTACATATTCATTATTGATTTTTACTGTTTCCTCTTCAATAAATCTGTAAGGCTGTTGAAGAATATCTCTCACTCCCATCCGGATTGAAAGATATTTGTTTAAACGTTGATTTAAAACCACATCAAGGACATTTCGAGGCATCTCATAAGCATTCGGATTTTCCTTATCTCCTACAAAAGCAATTCGTTTCCCGATAATATTGTAAGTTACAGTAATCATTGTACCCGAGGAATCATTATTATAGACCAACATTGCATTAACAACATAAGGAGACTGCCCCTGCAAGGGACGTTTTGCATCACGTATATTAACATTTACTGCGGTATCAAGCTCAATCTTACTCTGGATAAAAGAGGCATTAAGAATAAGCGAAAAATCCCTGAAAATTCTCAAAAAATTATCCATGTCACCAAAGGCAGCAAAAGACTTTCTAATGTCTGTTTCGATTCCGTAATTCCGTGCCCCAATGGCATTCTGATATTTAAAATTCCAGCCAGTACCGGCATTTACAAGAGTTGCTTCTATCGGATTTTCAAATTTCTTGTAAAATCCTCCTACCGAAACCATTTCGCCTGAAGAAGGATACCATTCAATACGTCCGTCAAAGTTTTGAATGTGAGCATCTTTCAAATCAGGTGTGCCATAAATGGTCCATCTTTCTTCAAAATTGTAAAAAGTAAAGGGAGATATTTCTCTGAATTCCGGACGATTAATTGTCACGCCATAAGCAAGACGGAACAATACTTCTTTAGTAATGTTACAGGTAAAGTTTATCGAAGGAAAGAAATTGAGTGTATCACGGACTACTGTAATGGGTTTGGTAATATCGGATCCATGAAGTATTCTTTTATTGTTCTCGGCCCGTATTCCTGCATACACATTGAACCTTTTCAAAAAAGGAACATTCAGTCCTATGTATCCAGCAATCAGATGATTGGCTGCATCATAGGAATCAGATTTATTTGTTGCTTCATCAATCTTAATCCCATTGAGATAGTAAATATTAGTGTCCTGCATCAGCTTATCAATTGAAAGGCGGGTTAACGGAGTGGTATTTCCCCATCCGGCAGCAAAACCAATGTTGCGGATGTAGAAATACCGGTTCTTTGATTCAGCATACATGCCGGTTTTAACAGAGGGATTTAATTCTCCCACTGAAAATTTCTGTTCATAATTCACTGCCCCGCTAATTACCTTCTCTACATTATTGGAAAAAAGACGGCACAATGATTCCGGACTGGCGCTGCTGGTAGGTATCTGAATAATTTTTGATTCCGGTGTTTTCAGATATTCAACCCTTCGTAAGTCGGGCATTTTTTTATTGGCATAGGCATACCCCATGGTCCAGTTCAAAGTACTATTGTCTTTATTAAATGTGTTATAGCCACTGAGTTGTCCGCTATATACAGAACGGCTTTGATAAGACAATTCATAGGCAGGCCTGTTAATGCTTGGATCATAATAAAACCCATCGCGAAGAATGGTTTGTGTCTTTCCTATCTGATTAAAAAGATTTCTGAATTCAATACGCTGATTGTTTCCATAAATGATATTCCAGTTACACAAACCACTTACACGAACCTGATTTGAATAAATCATATCATTATAGTTATAAAAAGCCGACGCTGTATCACGCGAAACATCCCAGTCCTGATATCCGGCAAGAAATTTATTGATGTGCGTATAGGAATTGCTGTAGTTCAAAGAAGAAATATTTCCGATAGAAACATTTTTAATCAGAAATTTTTTTGAAGATGAAACGGAAAAAGCCTGGTCGGGTTTTGCCTGAATAGTATAATAATTCCAGTTTTTATTAAAAGACCGTCCCAACGTGGTAATGGTATTAAGGTCGGAAATAATCTGCTCCGAAGTTTTCCCGCCAAAATCCCTCAGACGACTAAATTCTTCGGAAGAAGGGAAACCGGCAGGCAATACCCTTTCTGTACGATCAAAACCAAGCCAATCGGTACGACTTCCCTTATAAGTAACAAAATCCTTTCCTGTGGTAAACTGATTATACCCTGCAGTATATCCTACAGTGACTTTATTTTCGTAAGCATTATTTTTGGTGGTGATATGAATAAAAGCACCTGAGAAATCGGCCGGAAGTTCGGGTGCCGGAGATTTAATTACATCTATTTTTTCAATGAGTGATGAAGGAAGAATATCAAACGAGAATGCACGCACATCACTTTCCATACTGGGAGCCAACGAACCATTCATCCACACGCTGTTATAACGCTCTGTAAGTCCCCGCACAATCACAAAACGACCGTCGTGGATGGTAATTCCGGGAATTCTTCTTACCACTTCAGCAGCATCCCTGTCGAGCGAACGCGATATTTGCTGGCTTGAAATACCTGTGGTAACAAGCGGACTTGCCTGAATGGATTTAAGCATGGAAGTTTCCGTATCTACACGTTTCATTCCAACCACATTGACCGTTTGCAACTCAATGTTCTGTGCCGCCAGCTTAATATTGATCTCCTGTGTTTGCCCAGCTGCCACTGAAACCCTTACAATCTTGCTTTCATAAGAAATAAGTTTCACCACTATGTTATAACTCCCCGGCAATACATTGGATAAAACATAACGGCCATCAAGGTCAGTCATGGTTCCAACAGATGAACCCTGAATTAAAACTGTAGCTCCGACAACCGGCTCCTGAGTTTTTTCATCGGTAATGACTCCTTTGATTGTACCCCTCTGCCCGAAAATAACAACAGGTAAAAGCATTGAAAGGGTTAAAAAGAAATTCCTCATCCACTTTTTTTTGCAAAGGAACATAGTGTATGTTAAGAAAAGTTTAAGAAGAAGTTATGGAAATATTATGCAACGGATTTACCGGGATGTTCCTCCGTAGAAGAGATACTTGCAAAAGCAACAACAATATTTTCCATCACTTTATGTGCACAAGGCAGGATTCGAACCTGCATCATCTCCCCTGAATTTATTTAAACCCAGCGGTGCATTTTCCATTATGCTACCTGTGCAATGATTTTGGAACAAAAGTAATATTGATGATGTTGCGGAATTATTAAGTATGTATTAAAAAAATGAAACAGCACTTCTTCCTGCCGAAACAGAATTTATTACCTTGTTTGATTTACGATTGATTGAAACCTCACCGGAAAAGAATGCTGCCGGATATCAGAAAATGTGGGCCCACCAGGGCATGATCCTGGGACCCCCTGATTATGAGTCAGGTGCTCTAACCAACTGAGCTATGGGCCCAAAAGGGAATGCAAAAATATACGATTTTTGCGGATTTCCAAAATAGCCCCTCCTTCACTTTCTCTTCTTTTATCCTTATTGTCAAAAAAATACCAGTAAATAATTTTTTTATTTACAAAATATTGTAAATCAATTAAATAATAAAATTTAATTTGGCAAAAAAGTAGAATTTCCGGCAAAAATAAAAAACCGTTTTTCCACCCTTTGTGCCTATCTTTAATTATGCTTTTCAACGAAAAAAAATAAAACCATGTCGTATATGAAAAATTTTATTGTTTTTTTATTCCTGAGCATGGCCGGAACCCTGACATTTGCCCAGGGAACTATTCAGTTTGCCCGCTGGAAAAATGATGCCAAAGGGGCGTATTCTTTCGATTCAGATGATTTCGGCCGTTCATGGTATGGGGACATTTCTTTTATTGCTTCGGTAACGGATACCATGCCGGGGGTACGGCTTACCTTTGCCACGAACGGAGGAGTTGCCACCACGATCTTCTGGGACCATGCCAACAATACTTTGCTGGGACATGATTTTGTGAACCATTCTTACGATCATGAACCGCAAGCCACCCAGCCGGGATATCTTTATCTTGAAGTAGACAGCGGACAATCGGTCATCGAAAAAAACATCCCATGGCAAAAGTGTTTGTTTTTTGTTTTTCCCGGTGGAGGGTCTTACGATAAAAACACCATGAACAATTATATCCGTACACGCCGGTACATTGGTTCCAACGGTGGAGGGGTGAATCCTGCTCCTTATAACATCAGTGACCTTTTCTCCATGAGCATGAATTATTATTACGAAAATACCGTGAAATGGCTTAATGACATGGTGGATAATGCCATTGCCACAGGCAACTGGAGCATGGCTGCCTCGCATCAGCTTGGAGCAGCAGGCGGATGGGGCCCCATGCCGGCCGATACTTTTGTCAAACACATGCAGTATTGCTGGCAAAAAGTAAAAGCAGGCGATTTATGGTTCGACGGAATGCAACACATTGTCAAATACATTGGTGAGAGGGAAAACTTTTCCCTGCAAATCGTAACAGAAAACGACACCATGATGGAAGTCCGTTTCATTACGGATGCAAAAAAAATCAATCCTTCACCCATGGTAAGCAATGAGCTTTATGATGAACCTCTTACCCTGAAAGGAACTACTAAATTCGGCACCCCTTTCCGTTTTGATGCCCATCCGTGGAAAGGCAATGTGATCATTAAATACAATGCCTCGTTAATCCGGGGGGCATGGCAGGAAAACAAACAGATTTATCCCTTTCCTGCAATTGGTGTTGATAAAAAATTTATTTCCGTGCCGGAAACCCCTTCGTCACAACAAATCTCCATTACGGCCAGTCAGGGAGCAGAAATTGAAACCACTGCGTCATGGCTCGCCCCCGACAAAACAAGCCTGAACGGAAACGGAACTTTAACCATCAATGTTGCCAGAAACATGATCATGAAAGAACGGTATGGAGCAGTTCTTGTCTCCCTGCGAGGGCTGGGAACAAAAATTGTAGTGTTCAAACAAGCTGCTTCCACCAAATTTCTGAACATTACCTACGACTCGGTGAAAGTAAAATGGGATGCCACAAAAACTTCTTTTTATGTAAGTACCAATGTCAGCTGGCAGGCCAGCAGTGATGCCCAATGGTTTTCTTTTACTCCTTCCAGCGGATCATCAAGTGTTACTGTTTCCGTTACACTCACCCCAAATCCCGATACCCTTCGCCGTCTGGCATGGGTGAAACTCTCCAGCAATGAAGGATTCCGTGATTCCATTAAAATCATCCAGGAAGCCAAACCGGCTGAAAATCCCGGAGCTATGAATCTTTTACACTCTTCTCCCTCTTGCTTCCCCAATCCTGTAAAGGAAATGCTGATCATAGAGAATCCGTGTACTCTGAAGCATGTAGAAATCTTTTCGCCCGAAGGGCAAAAAGTGTATCATTGTGAAATCAGCGGTACAGAGGGCAAGGTACAGTTGAATGTGAATCATTTGCCGGAAAATTTTTATCTGATCAGAGTCACAGGAGAGAATAGCTATACGGGACATTGCAATATTTTTAAATTGCCCTGAAAAAAAGAAATTATCCTTCCTTATTAAATTTTCAGGGATGCCTTTATAAAAAAAGAGAGGCTGTACATAGTCCTCTCTTTTTAGTTTTATTTTATTTTTTTAACGTTTCTGAACATCGTGCTTTTGCCTGTAAATATCAGCGCCGGCTTTTCTCTGTTCGCGATGTAATTTTGCCCTTTCTTCCGGCGTTACTACTCCATCGGCCTTTGCTTCCTTTTTATCATGCTGAATTTTTCTCTGTTGCTGTTCCAACTTGACAGCTTCCCGGCGGGTCAATTCTCCATTTTCCACTCCCTGCCGGATTCTGGCCTGCTGGGCAACCTGACGATTTGTTACCTGTGGAGTACGGGTTTGCGCTGAAATGCCCAAAACAACTCCCGTCATTAATACGGCTGATAAAATAATTTTTTTCATATTCTCTTTTTTAGAAGAATTTCATTCCAAGGATACTACAAAGATAGCCTGAAAAAGTTTTTCTTTAAAATTTTATCTTCTTCTTTTTCATACTTTTGTACCAACTGAAACACTCATATTGTATGAACCAGCAGGACATCATCCGTTTTTATAACAACTTTTTTGCAAAAAAACAAAAGGCCGGTCTGAGCGAACGGAATTATCATCTTTACCGGAAGATGAAAGCTCTCGGACTGCAATCTTCATCGCGTGTTCTTGAACTTGGATGTGGCATCGGGATACTTACTTTTCTTTTAACAAAAACAATTAAAAAAGGAATCATCGAAGCAGTTGACATAAGTCCGGAATCAATTCATTACCTTAAAAGTAAAATTAAAGCAAAAAATCTTACCTGCTACGATGCCGACATTGTTGAGATAAAACCCCACAATACCAATTTCGATTTTATTACCCTGTTTGATGTCATTGAACATATCCCTGTTGAACGACACGATAAACTTTTCAACACCATCGGGGGACTCATGGGCGAACATTCGCTGTTGCTCATCAACATCCCTAATCCGTATTATCTGGAATACGACATGAAATACCACCCTCAGCGACTGCAAATCATCGATCAGCCCATTCACTTCGACCAGCTGTCGGCCATATTGAAAAAGAATAAACTCACCCTCCGGCACTTTGAAACCTATTCAGTGTGGGTCAGGGACGACTATCAGTTCATGATTGTTGCCCGAGAAAAAGAATTTAAAGAAATCCCGGTTTCGCATGAACGCAATATTTTCCAAAAAATATTTCACAGAATAAAATGGAAATGGCTTGAAATGATATATCCCTATTAAGAAAAAAGATTTTTTACGGCACTTTACTAACAGACCCGCTGTGAAAAAGCCTTCCCTTGCAGAAAATAAAACATTTCAATTTTTGCCTTTGCAGGATTTTCTTACGGACAATAATTATTTTTGTATTAATTTAGCGCTTTCTTTATGACCTCAGGTAAACAGCATAATGCCGAAAAACGTAAGGTGGCGGGTTCTTACATCACCTCTACCATAAGCATAGCGCTTGTCTTATTTATGCTGGGTCTCATCGGTCTGTTGATACTGAATGCAAAAAAAATCTCTGACCATGTAAAGGAGAATATCAGTTTCTCCATCATGCTTAAACCCGAGGCCAAAGAAATAGACATCATCAGTCTCCAGAAAGAACTGGACGTACATCCGTGGGTCAAACAAACCGAATACATTACTGCCGAAAAAGCACTGGAAATTTTTAAGAAAGAAATGGGGCCGGATTTCATGCAGTACCTTGACGAAAATCCTCTGCCTCCTTCCATCGAAGTACGCCTGCATGCCCTGTATGCCAACAACGACAGCATTGCTGTGATGGAAAAAAAATATGCCCATCATCCGCTGGTAAAAGAATTTGTTTACCAGAAATCCCTCATCGAACAGGTCAATGACAACATCAGGAAAATCAGCTTTGTGATTTTAGGTTTCGGAGGATTGTTGTTGCTGATTGCAGTTGCCCTTATCAACAACACCATCCGTCTGTCGGTTTATTCCAAACGTTTTATCATCCGTACCATGCAACTGGTAGGAGCCACTGATGGTTTTATCCGGAAACCTTTTTTAATAAAAAGCATCCTGCAAAGTATCCTGGCAGCCCTGATCAGCATTGGCATGATTACCGGACTGGGATTTTTTATCCAGTCGCAAACAGAAGACATCCTTGTCCTTATTGATCCTGTGATTGTGATGATGCTTTTTGCTGTCATTGTGGTGGCAGGACTTGTGCTGAATCTTATCTTTTCTTATTTTGCAGTAAACAAATATTTACGAATGCCGCCGGACAGGCTGTATTAAAAACATAAGGGTATGAAAAAGAAAAAAGAGGAAATAAACGAAAACACCGGCATGGCGCTGGGAAAAGAAAATTACATTCTGCTGGCCGTGGGTTTTTTCATTATTGTCATTGGCTTTGTTCTGATGACAGGAGGAAAATCCCCCGATCCCAATGTATTCAATGAAAAGGAACTTTTCAGTTTCAGGCGGATTACCCTGGCCCCGGTAGTGGTTCTGGCAGGATTTCTTTTTGAAATTTATGCCATCATGAAAAAACCAAAAGCATAAAAACCCCCTTAACGCAATTGTATGACGGTAACTGAAGCCGTGCTGATGGGACTGGTACAGGGAATTACGGAATTTCTTCCCATCAGCAGTGACGGACATCTGGAACTTGCCAAAGTACTGCTGAAACTAAAAGACACTGAAAATCTCTCTTTTATTGTTGCTGTTCATGGAGCCACAGTTTTAAGTGTCTGCGTAGTTTTTTTTCATGACATTGCCGGACTTTTAAAAGGCTTTTTTCAGTTTCGCTGGAATGAAGAGATGCAATATGCCCTCAAAATCGGGGTGTCTATGATTCCTGTGTTAATTGCAGGACTATTTTTCAAAGATGCCATTGAACAGTTTTTTACCGGGAACATGTTGCTTACTTCCTTTGGGTTTCTGATGAGCGGCATTTTCCTTACCGCTGCTTCAGTGGTGCGTCAGGGGAATAAAGACATTTCTTATCTTCATTCTTTCGTCATAGGCATTGCCCAGGCACTGGCTGTGCTTCCCGGCCTCTCACGTTCGGGTTCAACCATTTCCACAGGACTACTGCTGGGCAACCGGAAAGAAGAACTCGCACGCTTTTCCTTTCTGATGGCCCTGATTCCCATTCTGGGGGCCAACCTGCTGGATTTTATCAGCAGCCATTCCGGCACAACAACAAATACCTCCTCTGATTTCCTTCCCCTGCTTGCAGGCTTCGTGACAGCATTTGTAACAGGATTGCTCGCCTGCCGGTGGATGATCTCACTGGTAAAAAAAGGCAAACTCCTGTGGTTTGGAATTTATTGTTTTGCCGCAGCAATCCTGTCGTTGATCCTGCACTTTACCCGCTGATCTTCCCTTTTGCTCCATGCGGGCAAAACCATAAGGAAACCAACAGCATAAAAAAAGCCGGCCACAGCCGGCTCTTTCTGTAAGCATACCAATCGTATAGCGTTTTGCGGCTTGGAGTAGTGGCGGATTTTAGCACAAAAGTTCAATCGAAGAACTACACTTGAACCTACCACAAAACTGTCATACGAAGCACTGAACCCGCCATTACGCCAAACCGCTGTTATGTGCTGTTTTCGTTTTGGGAATAAGTTATGAAAAGATATAAAACTCATATATTTTTTTTAACTAGAAATTCTTTGTGCTAGTTTTTCTGCAAGTGTTTTGTATATTGAAATTGGTTCAGAGAAGGAAGAAAAATATTCACATAGTAATTTTAAGGTTTTCTTCTCTGGAAATAAGGTTAAGATAATTTCATTGAAAATTTCATCATTGTTTAAAAGTTTTCTAAACACAAGTGGTTTTAAATCCTTAATTTCTTCAAAGGTTTTTTGAGCGTCTAAATCAAAATTTATTTCTGGTAAATCAGGAATTTCTTTTTTCCACTCCACAAGATACTCTAAAATTTCTTCCCAAACGTCTGAATAACCCAAATATTCAAAGAGATCTTTACCATAAAAGATTTGAGTTTCGACATTGTAGTCCCTTGTCATCTTTTCTAATTCAGCTCCGTAAAAATTTTTGTTTTTCATCAAATCGGGGTCAATGAAATAAAAAATTCCGATTAATTCTTTTTCAGAATAATTTAAAAGCATTATATCTAGCTTCTTTTCAAAGTTTAAAATTTGACCACGCTTTTTGGTTGAGTCATGGTCGTCTCTTACTTTTTGTTCAATGAAATAAATTTTCCTGTCTTTGCGAAAACATTGGTCAATATTAAGAACATCACCTTCTCCATTAGTAAATCTTTTTGGTAAAATTTCACACCCTTTTAATCGGAAATATTCTTCAATGACTCGTTCAAACGCATCACCAAAACGGATCTCATGAGATTGTAAAAGGTTCTGTAAAATTTTTGCTTTAGGTTTTGTTGGTCTGAATAAACCAATATAGCGTGAAGGTGAACTTGCAATTTTTTCTAACAAATCTGCTTTTGATTTTTCAAAAATTGCTTCATTAAAAATTTGTTTAAACAGATTGTATCTCATTATTGCCATAAGATAAAAGATTTTCTTCAGTCTCGTGAACTATATTATTTTCAAATTGGATTTCATTATAAGCAGATGAACTTGATTTCAGAAATTTATTTTCATAATCGTGACGAAGTTGATCAATGCTTATAAGTTTGTTTCCTCTTTTTATATACCAAAATGTCCAACCATTATGATTTTCTTTATTTAAAATTTTTGCGCTGATTTTATGAATTGAACCAACAACTTCGCCTTCTAATAGAATGGATGCGTCCGCTTGGACTTGTGCTTTATGTTTCTCATCTTTTGAATATAAATACTCTCCAATTTTTACATATCCTTTTTCAATTAGATTTCCAAAAGGGACTTTGGGTTTTCTTCTTTCGATTTTGTATTCAAGTAATGGTTTGCTTAGTGGTATAATCTTTTCAACTCTTTCTGTTCCAATTTTGACGTAAAATTCTTCACGGTCAAAAGCTATAAAATTCCTACCTAATCGTTTAGCCACGGCGGCAGTAGTTCCACTACCTGAAAAAGGGTCTAATACAATATCACCTGGATTAGAGGTAGAGAGTATAATTCGGAAAAGTAACTCGGCAGGTTTTTGAGTAGAATGGGCTTTTTGTCCATTTACTTTTATTCGCTCTTCTCCTTGACAAATTGGAATTAACCAATCGCTACGCATTTGCAAGTCATCATTCATTACTTTCATAGAATGATAATGAAAAGTATAATTAGATTCCTTTGATTTTGTTGCCCAAATGAGTGTTTCGTGTGCATTATTAAATCTTGTGCCTTTAAAGTTAGGCATTGGATTAGTTTTAATCCAGATAATATCATTGAGTATCCAAAAACCGATATTTTGAAGAATTGTACCTACTCTAAAAATATTATGATAAGTTCCGATAACCCAAATGCTACCTGAATTTTTTATAACACGGTGGCATTCTTTTAGCCATAGTGTTGTAAATTTATCATACTCTTCTTTTGATTCAAATTTATCCCACGCATCATTTACAGCATCTACTTTGGTTTGATTAGGACGATAAAGTTCCCCATTTAACTGCAAATTATATGGAGGATCTGCAAAAATTAAATCTATTGAATTGTCGGGTATTTTTTTTAGCAATTCAATGCAGTCACCCTTATGAATTTTATTAATGTCTAATGCTCCAAGTTTTGTCATTTTATTTTTTTTCAAATTTAGCAAATTAATTTTTTCAATTTATTGGCACGGTTAAATTTCTTTTAAATAGCACATAGCTGCCGGTATATTCTACACCTTTAAAAATATTTTTTTACGGTAACAGAAATAAAGAAAACTCCAGCAGGTAGCAATGTAAGTAATGGCATCTACAAGGGTTTTAAGATTTTCGGGTGTGTGATTGATGATTCCACGGAAAAAAAAGTCACGCACACACCACATGCACAAAGCAGGTTGCATGAGATAACTCAGGATAGAATTCATCCCGATGACCACAAAAAAGAAAGCCCACGAGCGGTATTCCCATACGTCAATGACAAGGTAAAAAACAGAAAAAAGGATCAGGCTCCATCCGCCGGCAAAGAGAACAAAGGAACTTGTCCATAGTTTCTTGTTGATAGGAAAAACTTCATTCCACAGGATTCCCAGTAAAAGAAAGACAACTCCTGCCATGGTCATCACAATTCCTTTCTTCAGTTTGCTCCATTGCTGAAAATCGGTTTTCAGAAAATGTCCTGTAAGCACACCCAGCAAGGCCGTGGCAACAGAGGGAATGGTGCTCAGGATCCCTTCCGGTTCGATGAGTCCGTTTTCAAGAGGCATGCTCCACGGAATCAGGAGGCGGTCGATGTATCCGGCCAGGCATCCTTCCCGTGAAAAATCACCTGCCGCATGTCCCGGTGCCGGAATAAGAGCCGAAACAGCCCAGTAGCCCAGCAAAATTCCTGCAAACCACACATAATGCCACACCTTTTTGCTGTTGAGCACAATCAGGGCTGCAAAAAAGGATCCGAGGGCAATTCTTGAAAGAACACTTGACAGGCGGTAATGTCCGGGTTCAAAGATCTGAACCCTGTTGTACAGCATGCCCAGAAGGATCAACACAACCGTTCGCCGGACAAGATGGTAATAAATATCCTTCATGCTGTCGCCCCTGGCCTGCCGTTTGAGAATGGAAAAAGGCATGGAAACACCTGCCATAAACAGAAACAAAGGGAAAATAAGATCTTCAAAATGAAAACCATGCCATTCCGCATGTTCCTGCTGGGCAGCAAACCATTCAAGCGGTGCCCATCCGGTAAGCTGTGCCAGTCCTGCAATGAACAATCCTCCGCCCATGATCCAGAACATGTCAAATCCCCGTAAAGCATCAAGGGATTGCAGCCGTTCAGTCATTATTTTTTCTTCTGCCATAATTGAAGTTTTAAAAATTATACTTTTAAAAAGATATTTTTCTTATACAAAAAATACAAAAACACCCATGCCGCCAGGGAAAAACCCACTGCATTCAGTAAAGGTTGCCATGCTTCAGGCATGCTTCTGATGAACCCCATGAGAAAGAAATCGCGCATGCTGGTAAACTGGATAATGCCGCGCTGAACCATGTAAATGGTAATTGAATTCATTCCGATAATCACAAAAGGAAATGCCCATTTTTTGAAATGCCACACATCAATGATGAGATAAAACACCGACAGTAGAATAAGGCTCAATCCTCCGGCATACAGGACAAAGGAACTGGTCCATAATTTTTTATTGATGGGAAAAGTAAAATTCCAGATCCATCCTGCAACCATGCAAACAGCACCTGCTCCCAGAAGAACAAGTCCCTTTTGAAAAGGGGTCAGGGAAGAATTGTTTTTGATAAGATGTCCGGCAAACGATCCGAGCAAGGCTGTTGCCACAGCCGGCAAAGTAGACAGGAGGCCTTCCGAATCAAAATTTCCTTCGTTCAGTTTACCCGGCAGCAACAGACGATCGAGGTATCCTGCCAGGTTGCCATCGTGTGTAAAGTTTCCCGCTCCATACCCCGGCACGGGAATCAATGCCATCATTATCCAGTATCCTGCCAGAATAACTCCAAACCATATCCAGCGCTGTCGGTGAGTGCTATGGAGATAAATGAACGAAGCCAGACACCATGCCAGCGCAATCCGTCCCAATACACTGGTATAGCCCATCTGATGCCTCAGTTCCTGCCAGGGAATCCACAACAATCCCCGTGTAATAAGGCCAAAGAAAATAAGAATCAAAGTACGTTTGAAAATATGAAGGTACAGTTGTTTTTTTCCGCTCTGCATCCGTTTGTCGAAAGAAAAAGGCATGGAAACGCCCGAAAGAAAAATAAAGAGAGGAAAGATAATGTCATAAAAATGAAACCCATGCCATTCCACATGATGCATCTGCTCTGCCAGCCAGTTAAGCCATGGTGCTTGCGTCAGGCGGGCCCATTCAATCACAATGAGATTTCCGCCCATGATCCAGAACATGTCAAATCCACGCAGGGCATCCAGCGAAACAAGACGGGAAGAACCAGACGATAGGGTATTCATTGTTTTGTATTTAAAGGATTTTCAGCTTCACGGTAAAACTGTTCCTGTAATTCTTTCACTCTGGTATCGGCTTTTACCTCCTTTATCATGCGGACCAGCTGAACAACGTCTTCGTCGAACAGGGCTTTCCCGAGTTCTTCAGATGCATATTTCGCATTCCCCTCGTAATGATTGGGATAACGGGCATACCACCAGATTCCGGTATAAGCATCGGGCAGGGCAGAAAGACGGTTAAGATTTTCGCCTGATTCCGAAGACACCTGATCCATCTTCAGCAAATCGGGACGCACCACTTTCATCACCGATGCCTCGGTGGTCCCTGCATGACCTCCTGCATCCGGCGGAAGTTTTTTCATCAGTTTTTCTACCCTTGCATGCGCAGCTGAGTCAGTCCGGGGTTGAAAAAGGTACACCGCATAATTTCTTTTTTGTGACAACAGCGACATGCAGAAATAAGGAAGAAGACTATTGTTGCCCCCATGCCCATTGACAAGAATAATTTTTTCGAACCCGTTTCTGGCAATCTCATCGCACGTCTCCTGCAGCATTTTCCATACCAGCTCGGGGCTGTAAGCAACCGTTCCCGGCTGATGACGTGCTTCATTAATCTGTCCTGTATAAAATTCAGGAAACACCACAGCATATTCCTGCCTGACTGCCGTAAGTACTGTGGCTCTTACAATAATCAAATCTGTTCCCAGCGGCATGTGAGGACCATGCTTCTCAATGATTCCCAGAGGTACAATGCATACCTTCCCTGATTTTTCCACTGCCCTGACAAAATCAGGTGCTGTTAACTCTTCCCATTTGGGCGAAAGGCTGTTATTTCCCTGCGGCTGTTGTGCCAGCATCCATCCCGGAAAGCACAATAAAAAAAGAATTCTTTTCATCG
>Ga0272448_1003193_pt1 | contig 19713 bp, 15 predicted proteins | sample YNPCB0191_FD_202220 | JGI IMG/M metagenome (GOLD analysis project Ga0272448, IMG submission 202220) | Hot spring sediment microbial communities from Yellowstone National Park, WY, United States - YNP-CB-019-1 | ecosystem: Environmental > Aquatic > Thermal springs > Hot (42-90C) > Sediment... | reverse complement strand
GCTGGTTCGCAGGCGGCTCCAGGCCGGCCTCCTTGAAGATGTCGCAGGTCTCGGCGTAGGCCACCGCCGAGGGCTCGCACACCACCGCGATGCGCGTGGTATCCTGTTGCTGCAGCATGGTGCGCATATGGTAGCGCGCCATGCCCCCGCAGCCGATCATGGCGACCCGTACGGGCTTGCCGTTCGCCACAGAATCTCCTCCTGAACTCACCGACACAAACCGCACCCCCCTGAGCTTATCACACTGTGCCCGGAACGCATAATCGACGCTACACGAGCGGCTCGAGCGGCCTGGGCACGTGGCCGGCGTAGGGCACGGGGCCGCCGGCCGGTGCGGCCCAGCGCACCGCATTGTCGATCACCCTGAGCACCTCCGCCTGGTGGTAGATCGGCAGGCTCTCGTGGCCCGGGGAGAAGTAGAAAATCTTGCCGCAGCCCCGCTGGAAGCAGCAGCCGCTGCGGAACACCTCGCCCCCGGCGTACCAACTGATGAAGACCAGGGCATCGGGCTGGGGGATGTCGAAGCGCTCGCCGTACATCTCGCTGTGGGGGAGCTCAAAGTGCTCGGGCAGGCCGGCGGCGATGGGGTGGCCAGGCTCCACCAGCCACACCCGCTCTTTCTCTCCGATCTCGCGCCAGCGCAGGGCGCAACTGGTGCCCATCAGGCGCCGGAATACCTTGGAGTAGTGGGCCGAGTGCAAGGTGATGAGGCCCATGCCCGCCCACACGCGCTGCTGCACCCGCTCCACCACCTCGTCGCGCACTTGGTCGTGGGCCAGGTGGCCCCACCAGAGGAGGACGTCGGTCTCGGCGAGCACCTCGGCGGTGAGGCCGTGTTCGGGCTCGTCGAGGGTGGCGGTGCGCACCGCCAGACCGGGCAGGGTGCGCAGGTAGCTTGCCAGCGCGCCGTGGATACCCTCCGGGTAGATGCGGCGCACCTCAGCATCCTCCCTCTCATGGCGGTACTCGTTCCAGACGGTCACACGGATTGCCTTCTCCATAGCTCATCTCTCCCTTACGTTGGTAGTAGCTCCGCCGCGGGCCTCAAGGCCCACGCCAATACTACAACCGTACTTGCCCATCGGGGCGTAGAGCCCATCCGGGCATCACGTTTCGCACGTGACCGGAGCGGAGCCTCTAGGGGGGTCAGGGCCGGTCAGGCGCGGAGCAGGTCTGCCGGCTGCTGCCGGGTGAAGGTTGGACCAAGTACGGTCGTAGTACAAGGAAGCGAACAGGCTCCTCTTCGGGGCCGAGCCCCATCAGTGGCCCGGCCGCTCTTCAGCCCGATGGCTCGAGCCTCGGTCTCCGTTCCAGGCCGAGGGCCTGGCAGAGAATCAGGTACATGGCGTGCGACCAGAGGAGAGGTCGGGCGATGGCCCCCCAGCGGCTCTCCCACTCCGCGACGTAGCCGGGTGCGAGGGCATGCTCCGCAACCTGCTCTGGCAGGTGGCCCTGGGCGTCGGCCTGGGCCTCTACCCAGCGGCGCAGCTCGGCCGCGCGCGCCACATCGCCGGCCTCGGCGTAGCACCAGCCCAGCCAGGCGGCGAGCAGCACCCACTCACCTCCGCCGTAGTATGTGTCGGCCAGGTACCGGTATACCCCGCCCCTGGGGCGGTGCAGGTCGCGCTCGATGGCAGCGAGCGTCGCCCGGGCAATGGGGTCGCCCGGCGCCAGCAGCCTGTAGGGCACGATGGTCCCCATCAGGCTCGCATCCACCTCACGGAGCGCTGGGCGGAGGGTGGTGGGGTCAAGGCTCTTCACGAGTCGCCCCTCGTGCACTGCATGGTCCAGGAGGAACCGCCGCACCTCGCCCGCCACCGCCGCGGCCCGAGCGGCGCCCGCAATCGGCAGCCCGGCCGCCGCGCGCAGGCCGGCATAGATGGCCGCCAGCGTGTAGGGGTGCAGGTAGGCCGGGTGTTCCTCCCAACAGTCATAGTTGGGAACGCGCCAGAGGGCCGAGACGTAGCGCACCGTCAGGTCGACGGCCGGTGTCACGTCGGCGAGCAACGCCGCGTCGCCGGTCCGCCGCAGGTGCTCACTCAGCGCCCACAGCCAGGTGCCGTAGCCGTCGAGTTGGAAGTTGCCCCAGTCGCCCTCAGCCTCCTCGCCGGCGAGGGTAAAGCGCGTGTGCAGATAGTCGCTCTCGTCGAGCGCGAGGCCGGCGCACAGCTTCGACTCAACGCGCTCCACCTTGCCGGCATGGCGGGTGATCGTGCGTGCCGCCCAGCGGAAGAAGGCCGCCGCGCTCGCGTGTTCGCCCACGCGGTCCATGGCATGGGCGATGAAGGAGCCATCGCGCAGCCAGGAGTACCGATAAACGGGGAAACTCGGCGAAGCGACCCATGCTCCCGAAGAGGACTGGTTGGCGGCGATGATATCAATGCTGCGCTGCCAGAGGTCGGGCATGGCTGTCTCTATTCCTTTGTCCGGATCACGACGATGTCCCAATAGGATAGGCGCGGCACCGTCAGGCCCCAGCGGCCATCGTGCGCTCGGTGCAGCGGCAATGCTTCCAGGCGGCCCAGCGGTTCGTCGGGCGATGCCCACCAGGCACTTTCGGCGGCCAAGTCGCTGCTCAGCGTGACCTGCACGTCTTCGAGCAACGGCGGCGGCGGATGGGGCAGGTTCCATTCGACGTTCTCGTCGCCGGTAAGGTTTATCAGGCTGAGTACAGCGCACCCTGGCTTGTAGCGCGCCACTGTCCAGATCGATCCGCCACGCGCCATGGGTCCGTAACGTGGGCAGCCCAGCGCAATCTGCGCGTTCGCACCGCCCACCCAGGCGCTCGAGACGTCCTCCAGGCTGGGATCGTAGAGAAGGTTCTCGTAGCGCACCACAAAGTCATAGTAGCGGCGCACGTTGGCGGCAAAGGCCGGGCTGAGGCCGGCATGTCGGGGGTAGTAGGCTTCACACAGGACGGCATCGCGCTCGCCGAGAAGTAGGTGGTAGCCGCCGTTGGCGAAGATTGCCGCCATCGTCAAGCGCGCCCCGGCTCCGACAGCCTCGGCCGAAGCAGCATTGCGTTCGCCAAAGGGACTCAGGTAGGCGGCCAGGATCACCGGCTTGCCGCCACTCAGGCTGCGGCCACCAAGGATCAGCTGCCGCAGGTCCAGGTACGTTGTGTGGGGCGGCCACACCTCGATGTAGACGGCCGGTTGGTCGGCGCCGGCAACGAGCGACGTGGGCCAGTTGTTGACCGCGTTGAAGAGCACGCGTGCCGCACGGTCTACCTCGCGCACTGCCTGGGCGGCCCGGTTGATCAGTGGGGCGAACTGTTGGCCCACGTCGACCGGGGCATGCTCGGGCCCGGCCGTGTAGGCCACCTCGGGGAAGCCGTACTGGTCCATGTGGATGCCGTCGAAACCCATTTCCTGCACTGCCCGACAATACTCACCGACGATCAGGTCGCACCAGGGCGAACCGGGGCGAATGTCGGTAATGTGGAACAGGCCCGCAAGGCTGGCCGGGCGGCCATCCGGCTGGTAGAGCAACCAGTCGGGGTGTTGGTCGGCGAATTCGCGTTCCGCGCCGTACACTGCACCATAGGCCAACGTCGCCATATTGCGCGCTTTGCAGGCGGCGATCTTGGCCCTGACGGTAGCCAGAGAGAGGCGCCGGCCAAGAGCGTCGGTGTAATCCTCCACACCGGGCGGAGGCAGAAGCTGGTAGTGCCGATACATCCAGTCGTAGAACTGGACGACGTTGACGTGATACTTGGCGAGCTGGGCAACCCGCTGGTCGGTATCTGGCTCGGCAGGAGCGAAATCCGACAGGAAACCGTAGCGCGGCGCCAACCACCAAGCTGACAGAACATCGAGGGCCGTCGCAGCCTCCGCGACCGGCCGGCCCGAGCGGTCGACCACGCACACCTCCACACCGTAGCCGCGGAAGTCTTGCGCCGGCAGGGCCAGGTCCAGTTGGGCCAGGACGCGGCCAGCGTCGGCAGGCAGGTCGAGCATTTGGGCAGATCCTCCCACTCGCTCTGCAAGCGCATAGACATCGACCAGCAGCTGCCCGGCAAAGCTCGCCTGGCCCGTGTTTTCCAACTCCACATTCACCATGGCCCGCTCACCTGGCCGATAGGTGGCTTTGTCGGGATAGATGTCGACGATCCTGATCATAGTTATCTCCGTGGGCGCGAGATTCGTTGCGACCTGACAGGCGATGAGCGCCGAGGCAATCGCCAGCAGCAGGGCGTGAACAGAGCAAACCTTCGCTGAGCCCATAGGGCTAGCCTTTGATGGCACCGCTCGTCAGCCCGCGCACGAAGTAGCGCTGCAGAGTCACATAGAACACGATCACCGGGGCCACCGCGATGAGCGAGGCAGCGAAGACCAGGCCCCATTGGGTTCCATGAGCGCTCTGAAAAGTGGCGATGCCTACCGGCAGGGTGCGCTTTGCCACCTCGTCAATCAAAGTCAGGGCCAAGGTGAACTCGTCCCACGAGCCCAGGAAGGTGAAGATGCCCACCGTGGCCAGCGCAGGGGTCGATAGCGGCAGAACGATGTGCAGAAAGATGGTCAGGTAGCCGCCGCCATCGATGAAGACAGCTTCTTCCAACTCCCGGGGCAGCTGTTCGAAAAAGCCGCGCAGCAGGAACGAGTTGAGGGGTACACCGCCCGCGGTGTAGACGAGCACCAGACCCAGAAGGCTGTTGCGGAGGCCCAGGGCCTTTACCAGCAGGAACTGGGGGATCAGCAGCATCATGCCTGGAATCATCAGCGAGAAAAGGATTGTGTAGAACACGAGGTCGCGCCCTGGGAACTCGAAACGAGCGAAGGCGTAGGCCAGCATCGAAGACACCAGCAACGAAAGCAGGACCGTGGCCGCGGCCACCACCAGGCTGTTGCCGAAGAACAACGAGAAGTGGCTCGACGTCCAGGCTTCGGCAAAGTTCGCCAGGGTAGGGTGCCGGGGAATCAGTTGGGGCGGCGTCTCAAACGCATACACACTGCCCTTGAGTGCGGTCGAAATCATCCACAGGAATGGAAGAACCACCACCCCTCCGCCGGCCACGAGCAGGGTGTATGCGACCAGCTTCTCGAGAAAACGGGGCCTTCCCATCATCTTGCCTAGAGTCTGGCGGCCGTGAATGGTGTGGTGCATGGTCATGCTTCCACCTCAGTTGGCTGGCGGAGGTATTTGAACTGGACGAAGCTGATGGAGATGATGACAATAGCAAGCAGGAAAGCGATGGCTGAGCCATAGCCGAATTCTAGGAACTCGAAGGCCTGGTGGTACATGTAGCTCAACACCACTTCGGTCTGCTTCAGCGGTCCACCGCCAGTGATCAGGTACACCGAGATAAAGACGTTAAAGCCGCCGATGGTGAGCATCACCAGGTCGAAGAGGATCGTCGGGCGCAAAAGGGGCAGAGTAATGCTGCGGAGGCGCTGCCAACGGCCCGCTCCGTCGATGCTCGCAGCCTCGTAAAGGTCAGGAGGAATGCCCTGAAGGGCTGCCAGGAAAATGACCATCGACCAGCCGACGCCCTTCCAGATGCCGAGGGCCACAATGGGCACCATGGCCGTGCTCGGGCTCAGCAGCCACGCCACATCATGAGAGAGGAGTGGTATCACGTGAGTGAACATATAGTTGATGATGCCGCCCGGGCTCGCAAACAGGAAGCGGAACAGTACCGAGACAACGACCCACGACGTAATGACCGGGAGGTAGTACAGCGTGCGGAATAGGATGCGGCCGCGGTGGATCGACTCGAGGAGCAAGGCCACTGCCATAGCCAGGATCATTTGACCGGGCACCGTCACCGCTGTATAGGCCAACGTGTTGCGCATGGCCACCCAGAACACCGGGTCGTTGAAGGCCCGCAGGTAATTCGCAGCCCCTACGAACGGGCTGACCTGCCCAGGCATGACCTTCCAGTCGTAGAGGCTGATCTGGAAGGCCTTGGCCAACGGGTAGACGGTGAAGGTGGCGAACAGCAGGATTCCCGGCGCGGCGAACAGCATGCCTGCCCTGGCCTGCCGCCACCAGTTCGCACTTCTCATCACATCCCCTCCGGGGGAGAGTTGGGGCCGGAGGGAACTCCGGCCCCCAAGCGAGAAGCTAGTGCGCGCTCAGGTAGCCGTCGATCTTGGCCGCGGCCGCATCGAGAGCTTGCTCGGGCGTCTGCGTGCCCTGCAGGATGGCTTGGCCAGCTTGGGCAAGGACGTCCTCGATCTTTGGCCAAGCTGGATGCGGTGTACGAGCCCTGGCACTCTTGAGCTGCTCCAAGAAGTAGCCGAAGAACGGATGGTTCTTGATGGCATCGTTGGCGCTTAGCGCCTTGAGCACGGGCATCTGGCCGGCCTCAGCCAGGGAGAGCTGAGCTTCGGGCGAGAGCATGTAGCGGATCAAATCGGCAGCCGCCTGCTTGTTCTTGCTCTGCTGGAACATGACGATGTCCTCGCCACCAACCACCGACACGCCGCCGCCCTTGCCAGCTGGCATCATGCCGTAGCCGAACTTGACGTCTGGGTACTGCTTGATGAAGGAGGGCGGGAACCACGGGCCTTCCAGGACCATGGCGATCTCGCCTTTGCCGAACCCAGCCCAGGTGTCGACGCCGCCGCCTTTGATGCCCGGGTGGAAGTAGCCTTCATTGACCATGGTCTTGAGAAACTCGTAGGCAGCGACAGTTTCCGGGCCATTGAGGGTGCCAGTAGCTTTGGTAATGTCGGCATTGGTGACATCGCCGCCAAAGCTCCAGATCCACGGATTCACTGCCCAGGCGTAGGTGCCGCCGTCGGCAAAGGCATACTTGCCATTGCCGAGGCCCCTGATCTTTTTGGCGACGCTCACGAACTCGTCGATCGTCTTGGGCGGGGCTTCGACGCCGGCAGCCTTGTACATGGCGACATTGTAGATGAGAACGCGGCAGTTGGTGTCGATGGGCAGCCCGTAGTAGTGGCCCTTGTAAAAGTTGGTCGAGAGCGGTCCCTCGAAAACTGCGCCTTTGAAGGTGCCAAAGTCCGACATGACCGAGTCGAGGGGCACCAGAGCGCCCATGTCGGCAAACTCTGGCACCCAGATAATGTCTGAGCGGATGAGGTCGGGCGCTGTGCCGCCGGCAATGGCCGTGAGCAGCTTGCGATGGAACTCGTCGTAGGGCACCTGCTGCGCCTGGACCTTGACTCCGGAGTGCGCCTTTTCGAAGGCCGGAATCAGCTTCTTCTCGAGGGTCTCGGTCTCCAGGGGGTTGTAGGCGTGCCAGAATGTGATGGTGACTGGCCCCGCGGGTGGGGGTGTGACGGTGACGGGGACTTTTTGGGTGACTACGACGGTCTCTTTGACGGGGGATGCTGGCGCCTGAGCGGGTGCAGGTGCGCAACTTGCCAGGGTTGTCACGCCAGCCGCCATGGCGCTCCAGCGGACAAAGTCTCGTCGGGAGAGTCTGGTGCGGACCATCTGGTCTTTCCTCCTGTGAGTGTTGAGTCGGGGGCGCAGAGGCACGCCCGACTCGCGTGGGGCTCCTGTGAGCACCGTGCAGGGATTCGAAATGAGGCTATCATGCGTTTTCCAGGGAACCTCGCCTCCTTGTTCCATCCGTGGTGGCTCGGCCATGCCCCGCGCGCGGCGTGGCCAGCCAAGGGCCCTCTTGCCTCTGAAGTGCATGCACCGACAAGTTGTTCACGGCTGCCCGGGGGCCCCGTGCCGCCTCGCGCGCGACGCTGGCCAGCGTGCCTATTGCGGGAACACGTTCTCTGGCCCTGATCGCCTGTGCACCGGCGGCTTGAACAGTTCCCCCAAGACCACGCAGGCAGCGCCGCGAGCCCAGGTTTCGTCGCCCGAGGGTTCGACGATGATCTCCAGGCCCTCCTCCAGGCCGGTGTAGGCGTGCTCGGCGATGGCCCGGCGCATGGGGTCGAGCCGCCAGGCGCCCGCCCGCACGCCCTCGCCGCCCACAATGAGCAACTGCGGGTTCAGAATGTTCACCAGGGCGGCAATGCCGATGCCCAGCCAGCGCCCGGCATCTGCGAGGACCCCGCGTGCGAGATCGTCGCCTGCCTCGGCAGCCGCCACGATGGCCTCGAGCGTCAAGGGCTCGCTGAGCGCGGTCGGGGCGCCCGCCGCCATGGCGGCGCGGGCTGCCCGGAGGACGGCGGGGTCGGAGGCCAGGGACTCCAGGCAACCGCGCTTGCCGCAGGCACACAGGGGGCCATCGGCCTGCAGGGTCAAGTGGCCCAGCTCCCCAGCGCCGCCCAAGGCGCCACGGTAGAACTGGCCGTTGACCACGATGCCGGCGCCGACGCCGCGGCCCACGGTGACCACGGCAAAGTGATCCCGGCCGTGGCCATAGCCGAACCACTGCTCGGCCACGGTGAGGGTGTTCACGTCGTTCTCCAGGTACACGGGCAGGTCCAGTCGATCCGCCAGGCGCTCGCCCAGCCTGACGTTGCGCCAGCCGAAGTAGGGTGAGTAGTGGCAGACGCCCGCCTCGCCATCGATCAGGCCCGCCATGCCCACTCCGACGCCCAGCACCTCGGCGCGCGCCACGCCCGATTCGGCGATCGTCTGCTCGACGACCTGCACGATCGTCGCCAAGACGGCTTCGAGATGGGCCGGCGCAGCGCCGAGTGGGCCGCCGGCGCCACGCAGGGGTGTGACGCGGTAGTGCAACACCTGAGCATCGAGATCGGTGAGGGCGCTGGCCACAGCCTGCTCCATGAGCTTGATGCCCACCACAAAGCCGGCCCGGGGGTTGAGCTGCAGGAGCACACGGCGCCGGCCGCGGGTGGCTTCGCCCTCGCCCGTCTCCTGCACCAGGGAGCTCGCCATGAGGTCGGCCGTGATGCCCGAGATGGTGGCAGGGCTCAGGCCCGAGAGTTGGGCGATCTCGGTGCGCGAGATGGGCCCCCGGCTCTTGATGAGGTTGAGCACCAGGTTGTGGTTGATCTCTCTGATCAGGTCGCGGCTGCCCTTGCGCAGTTGGGGCACGGGCCTGCCTCCCGTCTTACTTTATTCAGTGAATGAAGTACATGCAGTATATCACCTGTTCGCACTTTTGTCAATAGTACTCCAGGGCTCGCGCAGCCCTGAGCCAGGCGACGCCCCTTCTCAGCCCGGAGCGTCCGCCAACACACCGCACATGAGCAGACTGACTTTCAGCTCCGGGCCTGCGCTTGCCGCGACCACGGGCGGCAGCCGGGTGTTGAGCTCCGCCCGCTCCCGGCCCTGCCCCTGGGTGGGGGTTTTGGGGGGGGGGGGGGGGGGGCCCCCCCCGGGGGCCCGCCCCCCCCCCCCCCCGCCAAACCCCCACCAAACGGTTTCGCACCGGGTGGGCGCGAAGCGTGTGGCCCGGTCCCTGGCCCGGCGGCCGCCCGAGTGGCGCGCCGAAGGGTGACAAGCGGCGACTTCAAAAAGCCCTGGGTACTGCCGCAAAGTCGGCGTTATGTGTAGTCCGGACCCTTCGCAGGCCGGCGTTCGCCACGTTGGGAGGCCCGCAGAACCTGCTCAGGGTGACGATAACGGGACTTTGAAAAGGCCCTGGGTACTGCCGCGCGGCCTATTGACTCTGCACAAAATCTGTGCTATACTGGGGTTAACCGGTTTAGGTGGCCCGATTTACCTGGAACGGTCTAGCGCAGAAGCGGCCGCGCTAGCTGGGATCTGAGGAGCAAGAGACGTGCACCGACCTACTATGGCCGATGTCGCAGAGCTCGCCGGCGTGTCCAAGGCTACCGTCAGCCTGGTGATCAGCGGGCGCGCCGCCTCTAGCCCCATCCGCATCTCGCCGGAGACCCAGGAGAAGGTCCTCGCCGCCGCCCGCCAACTGGGCTATAGCGTCAACGTCATCGCCCGCAACATGTCGGCCGAGCGCACCCATACCCTCGGCCTGATCACCCATGACTTTGTGGAGTATGGCCCCGCCACCATCCTTGCCAGCGCTCAGGCCGCGGCCCGTGCCCACGAGCACTTTCTCATGGTCGCCGGCACCGAGCCCGACGCCGACGCCATCTACGAGCAGATCATGCGGCTCGACAGTTGGCGGGTCGATGGCATCTTTGTGGCCGTGCCCATGATGGGCGAATGGCATCAGGAGCTCTTCCGGCGCCTGCAACTGCACATCCCGGTCGTCTGGCTCGAGGGCGCGGCCCTCTCGGCGGGCATCAACTCGGTCGGTGTGGATAACGTCAGGGGCGGCGAGCTGGCGGTGGAGCATCTGGTAGCCCTCGGCCACCGGCGCATCGGCGTCGTCACCGGCCCCCACCACTGGCTGGCAGCGCAGCACCGCATCTTCGGCTGGCGCTCCGCCATGGCCGCCGCAGGGCTCGACCCGGCCGAGGCGGCCATGGCCGAAGGCGATTGGACCACTCCCGGTGGCTACCGCGCCGCCTGCGACCTCCTCGCACGCTGCCCGGGCCTCACCGCCATCGTGGCCCACAACGACAACATGGCCCTCGGCGCCATGCGCGCCCTGCACGAGCGCGGCCTGCGCGTGCCCGCCGACGTCTCGGTGATCGGCTACGATGATATCCCCTCGGCGCCGTACCTGGACCCTCCATTGACCACGGTGCGGCAGAACCTCGCTCGAGTCGGCCAGGTGGCTGTGGACCTGCTCATCGAGGCGGGCGAAGACCCCGCGGTGATCAGGCAGGAGACGGTCACCCCTGAGTTGATCGTACGGCAGAGTTCGGGTTCCCCGGCAGGGGCTGGCAGGGGTTAAGGAAGGGGCGTCGCCGGCCAGTGGGTGACCCAGGCGACGCCCCCGGGGTGGCCTGCGCTGAGGCCGGGTTGCGGCCGGCCGTGCGCTGTGGCCTGGCGATGACTATAGTCAGGCCAACGCAGACGTCAAAACGGCGCACCATCTCTGCCCCCCAAGCTCTATGCCAGCGCAAGAGAGAAGGAGGGATGAGGCAGAGGACCTGTTTCGGTGACGGCGGCTGATTCCATCTGTGCTCAGAGGCACAAGGAGGTGTGCACGTGTCTCGCCAAGCTCGTTTGACCCGCCGTGAGATGTTGCGCCTGATGGGCGTGGGCGGCTTGGGCGCCCTGGGCGTTGGCCTGGCTGCCTGTGCGCAGCCCACCCCGACTGCGGCGCCCCAGGCCGAGCCTACCAAGGCGTCGGCGGCCACCCAGGTGCCACCAACCGCCAAGCCGGCGGCGGGGGGCACTGTGGTCTTTATGCACCAGCGCAACGAGTGGTCGGAGGACCAGGAAAAGCAGTTCATGGCCGCCAACCCGGCCATCAAGGTCGAGTTCATCCAGTTCGATGCCACGCGGTTCATGGCCATGAACGCCGCCGGCAACCCGCCCGACCTGTTCCGCCTGCAGGGGCCCGAGGTGCCCGACTATCTGGCACGCAAGATCCTCAAGAACCTCCAACCGTTCTTCGACATCTCCACCGTGCTCAAAGCCGACGACCTGGCCCCCTCCAACAACTACTACAAGTGGGATGGCAAGACCATCGGCAAGGGCGACCTCTACGGCATGTGCAAGGACTGGTCGCCCGACTTTACCCTCTTTGCCAACAAGAAGGCCTTCGCGGAGGCCAACGTTCCCGTGCCCGCCGACGACAAGCCGCTGACCTACCAGGAGATCGCCCAACTGGCCAGCAAGCTGACCAAGAAGGAGGGCGACCGCACCCTGCGCTGGGGCTTTGGCTACCACGGCGACTGGATCGACCGCACCATGATGAACATGCTGGCCGAGACCGGCAAGAGCCTCTTCGCCGACGACTTTTCCCGCCTGGCCATCAGCGACAACCCCGAAGCGGTCAAGGTCGCCCGCTACTGGTTCGACCTGGCGAAAGCCAACGTCGTGGCCAACCCGCTGAACCCCAGCCCGCAGTGGGCCGGCGACGACTTTACCAAGGGGCTGCTCGGCGTGGTGCAGTACGGCTACTGGTTCAGCGCCATGGCCGAGAGCGACGTCACCAAGGACAATGTGGTCATGCTGCCCGCCCCCACCTGGGCCGGCGTGCGCCGCGACCCCACCATGACCGCCACCGGCATGGCCATGACCGCCAAGGCCAAGAACCCCGAGGCCGCCTGGGTGCTCTTCGAGTGGTACAACGGTGGCCAACCGGCCATCGACCGCGCCAAGAGCGGCTGGGGCGTGCCGGCGCTCAAGTCGCAGTACAAGCTCATGCCCGCCGAGACGCCCTTCCAGAAGCAGTGCCAGAAGGTGTTGCAGGGCGAGCTACAGTACGCCAGCGACGCCCTGCAGTTCAACCCCTTCATCAAGGCCGATGTCGTCATCACCGCCTGGAACAAGTACCTGGAACAGGCCCTGCGCGGCAAGATGACCTTCGAAGAGATGCTCAAGAGCGTGGAGAAAGAGACCAACGACGCCATCAAGGAAGGGATCAGCCGCCTCGGCTAGGTGGCTCGCGGCCGGCCCGGTGGGGTCGCCCCCGCCGGGCTGGCCGGCCACAAGGAGTAGGGCTATGACCGCAGTACAGTTGAGCGGTGCGGGCCGCCGGCGAGGATGGCGCTTCAGGGGACGAGCCTGGCGCGAGGCCGTCTCCTTCTACGGGTTCATCGCCCCCTGGCTGATTGGCTTTGTCCTGCTCAGCGTGGTGCCGCTCGTGTTCGGCCTGGGCATCTCGCTCACCAACTATGACGGGCTCAACCTCGATAGCGTCCGCTTCCTCGGCCTGCAGAACTATGCGCGTGCCCTGCACGATGCCGAGGCGCTCTTTGGCATCTCGCGCACGGCCGTCTTCACCGCCCTCTACGTGCCCCTGGCGCTCACCTTCGCCCTCTTCCTGGCAGGCCTCTTGAACCAGGACGTGCGCGGCCGTGGCGCCTTCCGCACCCTGTTCTACCTGCCCTACGTCATTCCCATCGGCGCTGCCGCCTGGGTCTGGCGCCTGGTGGCCGATGGCAACTATGGCCTGCTCAACGCCTTGCTCCACCTGCTGCGCCCGGGCACGGCGGTGCAGTGGCTGGCCAACTATGCCACGCAGGTGCTGGTGGTCTTTGTCGTCTGGACGAGCGTGGGCGGGGCCATGGTCATCCTGCTGGCCGGGCTGCAGGGCATCCCCAAAGAGCTGCGCGAGGCGGCGCTGATCGACGGCGCCACCCCCCTGCGCACCTTCTTTGCCATCACCGTGCCCCTCTTGACGCCGGTGCTCTTCTTCCAGTTGGTGATGAACCTCATCGGCGCGCTGCAGACGATGGTGGCACCGATGCTCCTCATCCCCCAGCCGATGGGGTTCAACGTGCTGCCCCCGCAGGATAACCGGCTCTACATGACCTTCGTCTACTTTGAGATCTTTACCAAGGCGCGTTTTGGCTACGGCACCGCCCTGCTCTGGATCCTCTTCCTGCTGGTGCTGGCTCTCACGCTCGTCGTCTTTGCCACCTCGCGCTTCTGGGTGCACTACGAGGTGGAGTAGGAGGAGGTGCCCGATGCAGAGGTCCATCACACGCCGGCTGCGGCAGAGCACGGTCTACTTCTTCCTCCTGGTGGCGGCAGTGGCCTTCCTCACCCCGGTCGCCTGGCTGCTGGTGACCTCGCTGAAGAAGGAGGTGGAATACATCTCCTGGCCGGTGCGCTTTCTCCCGGCGGTGCCGCAGTGGGCGAACTATCGCCTGGCGGTGACCATGGGCAACTTTGCGCGCTACGCCACCAACTCGGCAATCCTCTCGACCGCCTACACCTCCCTGGTGGTGATCTCTAGCGCGCTGGCGGGTTTTGGCTTCGCGCGCCACCACGCCCCGGGCCGCGATGCCCTGTTCATGATGGTGCTGGCGATGCTCATGGTGCCGGGCATGGTCACGGTCATCCCGCAGTTCATGCTCTTTGCCCAACTGCACCTCACCAACACCTACTGGCCCTGGGTGCTGTGGGGCCTGAGCGGCAGCCCCTTCCACATCTTTCTCTTCCGCCAGTTCTTCTCGGCCATCCCCAAGGAGCTGGAGGACGCCGCCGAGGTCGATGGCTGCGGCCGCTTCCGCATCTTCTGGCAGATCTTCCTGCCCAATTCGGGGCCGGCCCTGGCCGCCTCGGCGATCCTGGCCTTCAACTGGGTGTGGGGCGACTATATCTACCCCAAGATGTTCCTCACCGGCGCGAACACGACCCTGGCCGTGCAGCTCGTCTCTGCCTACGCTGACCCCAAGGGCAACCCGCTGGTGACGGTGACGATGGCCGCCGTGGTGCTCTACACCCTGCCGCTGGTGGTCCTGTTCTTCGTCGCCCAGAAGCACATCATCCAGGGCATCGTGACCACCGGCCTGAAATGACCGCATGACATCGAGGAGACGCATGCTCTACTACGGCGCCGACTATTACCCTGAGCACTGGCCCGAGTCGCGCTGGCCTACGGATGCCCGCCTCATGCAGGAGGCCGGCTTCAACCTGGTGCGCCTGGGCGAGTTCGCCTGGAGCCGCCTGGAACCTGCGCCGGGCCGCTACGACTTTGCCTGGCTCGACCGCGCCATCGACCTCCTGGCGGCCCACGGCATGCGCGTGGTGCTGGGCACCCCCACCGCCTCGCCGCCGCCGTGGCTGATGGCCCAACACCCCGACGCCTTTCTGGTGCGTGAGGATGGCCTGCGCGCCACCTACGGCCACCGGCGCTGCTACTGCCCCTCGAACCCGGCCTACCGGGAGCGCACGGCCGCCATCGTCGGCGCCCTGGCCCGCCACTATGGCGCCCACCCCCACATCCTCGCCTGGCAGATCGACAACGAGTTCGGCTCGCGCTGCTACTGCGAGCACTGCCGCCAGCGCTTCCACGAATGGCTGCGCGCCCGCTACGGCACCCTCGATGCGCTCAACGAGGCCTGGGGCACCGTCTTCTGGAGCCAGGAGTACACCGACTGGACCGAGATTCCCCTGCCCGCGGCCACCGGCGGCGTCGCCAACCCCAGCCTGGCCCTCGACTACCGGCGCTTCATGTCGGACCTGTATGTGGAGTACCAGGCGCTGCAGATCGGAGAGCTGCGCCCCTACAGCCGCGGGCAACTCATCACCCACAACCTGATGGGCTTTGGCTACGAGGGGCTGAACTATTACGACCTGGCGCGCCCGCTCGACCTGGTATCGTGGGACAATTACCCCCGCGGCTTCTGGGCCACCGCCCAGGAGGTGGACCCCGCCGCGCCCGCCCTGAGCCACGACGCGGTGCGTGGCCTCAAGGGCGCGAGCTTTTGGGTGATGGAGGAGCAGAGCGGCCCCTCCGGCTGGGAGACGATGGGCGCCGCGCCGCGCCCCGGCGAGGTCCGCCTCTGGGCCTACCAGGCGCTGGCCCACGGCGCCGATGCCATCGTCTACTTCCGCTGGCGCACCTGCCGCTTCGGCACCGAGCAGCTCTGGCACGGCATCCTCGACCACGACGGCCGCCCGCGCCGCCGCTACGAGGAGGTCAAGCAGACGGGCCAGGAGCTCGCCCGCCTGGCCGCGGCGCTCGCGGGCACATCGGTGAAGGCGGAGGTCGCGCTGATCCACTGCTACGACAGCCGCTTCGCCTTCCAGGTGCAGCCGGGCAACCCCGGCTTCCGCTACGCCGGGCACGCCCTCGACCTCTACCGGGCACTGCACCGGCGCAACGTGGCCGCCGACGTGGTGCCGCCCACGGCGGACCTGTCGGGCTACCGGCTGGTGCTGGCCCCGGCGCTCCACGTCGTGGCACCACAGGTGGCCGAGAACCTCGAGCGCTACGTGCAGCAGGGCGGCACGTTGCTCCTCACCGCCCGCTCGGGGGTCAAGACGGCGACGAACACCGTGGTCGACCTGCCCCTGCCGGGCCTGCTGGCGCGGTTGGCGGGTGCGGAGGTGGAGGAGTACGACTCGCTGCCCGCTGGGGCGGCCCAACCCCTGGCCTTTGCCGGGCCGCTCGCCGGCCGCCCCCCGGCAGGGCAGGCGACGGTGTGGTGCGAGGCGCTGGCGCCGCGCGGCGCCGAGGTGCTGGCCAGCTACGCCTCTGGCTGGCTTGCCGGCCGGCCGGCCGCCACGCGCCACCGCCACGGCGCCGGCCAGGCCATCTACCTGGGCACCTGCGGCGACGCTGTGCTCCTGCAGGCGCTGGTGGATTGGCTGTTGGCCGAGGCCCAAGTGCGCCCCGCGCTCGCCGCGCCCGAAGGGGTCGAGGTCACCCTCCGCCAGGCCGATGGCCGGCAGCTCCTCTTCCTCCTCAACCACGCCCAGGAGCCGCGCGAGGTGGCCCTCGATGGTGCCTGGCGCGAGCTCATCCGCGACCGCCCCGCCCGCGGCCTGCTTCGCCTCGAGGCCAGGGGCGTCGCCATCCTGGAGAAGGCGTAGCATGCACGAGTGGCCAGGCTGCCGTGCGGCAGCCGCCCGGTCACCCGTCTGGAGGGGGGTTCCCTCTCTCCTCCGTGGGGGAGAGGGTTCGTACTACAACCGCACTGACCCATCGGGGCGTGGCTCCCATCCGGGCATCGAGCTTCGCACGCGACCGGAGTGGAGCCTTTTGGGGGTTCTGGCGGTTTGCCCGCCAAAACCCCGCCCCGGGTCAGGGCCGGGCAGGCGCGGAGCGGGTTTGCCAGCTGTTGCCGGGTGTGGGTTGGACCAAGTGAGGATGCGGAGCGTGCCAGCCCGGCCGTAAGCCGGATCGCCTGCGCTGGCAGCGCCCAATGGGAGGTAAGGATGCAAGTCGGTGCCTGGATTCATGGCGAGGGCGGCATCTCGCCGCAAGAGCAGATCGGCCTGGCCGCGGCATGCGGGCTGGGCTCCGTCCGGTCCTACAGCATCGAGTATGCCGAACAGATCGCCCCGGCGCTCAGGCAGCACGGGCTGAGCCTCTTGGCGGGGCTCCACGTCGACAGCCAGGTCCTCCTGGCCGATTGGCGCTCGCAGGTACGCCTGCGCGAGGTCGCCCGCTACCACGAGCTGGGTGTCCCGTTGGAGGCAATCTGCGTCGGCAACGAGCTGCGCGAGGGAGGAGACGAGCCGGGGAAGAAGTGCTTCACGGCGCGGCTCTCCTTCGGCCTGGCCAACGTCCTCGCCACCTATCGCCGCTGGCTCGACGAGCACGGCCACCCGACCCCGCTCACCTACGCCATGGAGGGGATCGTCTTCGATCGCCAGGGCTCCTTTCACGAGTGGCTGTGGCCGCTGATCGATGCGTGCGACATCGTGGCGCTGAACGCCTACCCCATGGGCGAAGCGGCCTGGTTCACCTTCGGCGCTTTCGGCGAGAGCCGCCGCTTCCTGCACGACCCTCGCGCCCGTCACGACCGTCTCGCGCAGTTCGAAGTGCTCCTGCGCCGGGTGCTGCAACAACTGGAGCAGGCCGGCAAGCCCGTCCTCCTCAGCGAGACCGGCTTTCCCTCGGCCATCGGCTACCACCTGGAGGGCGACCGCCTGGTCGTGCCCGAGAACGACAACGAGCGCTTCGGAGAAGCCATGCAGGAGTACGCTGCCCTCCTGCGCAGGGTGAACGCCGAGTATGGCGGGCGCATCCGCGCGCTCTACTTCTACGAGTGGCGCGACAACCTGTACCACCGCAAGATCTGGAACGTGGAGCAGAGCCCCATCCACGTGGCCTTTGGCCTGTGCGACCGGCTGGGCACGCCGAAATCCGACATCCGCGCCCTGGTCGGCGCGCTGCAGAGCGCCTGATCCTGTCCATCCTGCGCATCCCTGTTCCGCGTCCTGCCCGCGCTCGACACAGAAATCGCGGCAAGGGCGCACGGCAGCGTAAGGCCTCTCTGCACTCGAGTCTGAACAGGTACCGTCGCCCCCTGCCATTTGCAGAATCCCGCGTCTGCCCCTACAATTCCCCGGCGGCCCACTGGCGGGCCGCCGATTCCGGATGCCAGGAGTCCTGATGGCACATCTGCCCGAACTGCTCGCCCGCAACCCCCTGTTTGCTGCGTTGGGCTCCAGCGACCGTCACGATCTCGCCCGGCAGGCTGTGGGCCGCTCGTACCTACAGGGCGAGCTGGTGGTTGAGAGCGGGGATGTGTGGCCGTACCTCATGCTGCTGGAGGATGGCTCGCTCCTCGCGACGGCCGAGACCGCTGCAGGCGAGCGCTTTGTCCTCACCACCCTCGAGGCGGGCGACCTCTTCTGGGGCCAGGCCTTCTTCCGCGAGGGCGCGCCGATGGTCGCGCGCCTGGTGGCGCGCGAGGCCAGCACCCTCTACCTCTGGCCGCGCGAGGGCCTGCTGCCCATCCTGCTCGAAAGCCCGGCTGCGCTGTGGGAGCTGGCCCGGCTGGCCGCGGGCCGGCTCGAGTGGGCCGGCTCCGTGCTCGACGGCGCCGATTTCCAGCCCACTGCCGGCCGGCTGGCGCGCCTGCTGCTCAGCCGCTCGGCCCGCAGTGAGGATGGCTCCGTGTCGGGCGACCTGACCGTTGATGAGATGGCCTCCTGGGCGCGCACGACCTCCGCGATCGTCTGCCGCATCCTCTACCGCTTTTCCGACCAGGGGCTGATCCGCCTGGCGCGGGCCGGGCTCTGCGTGCTCGACCGCGACGGCCTGGCGCGCCTGGCGCAGTGGGGGTGACGGGCGTGGGCCACAGCGGCAGCACGGCCCACCTGCGGCCCGAGGCCGGCGGCGCCATCGCCCAGGATCTGCTGGCCTGGTTCGCCCGCGAGCGGCGCGACCTGCCCTGGCGCCGCACGCGCGAGCCGTACGCCATCTGGGTCGCCGAGGTGATGCTGGCCCAGACGCGGGTGGCCACGGCCATCCCCTACTACGAGCGCTTCCTGGCCCGCTTCCCCAACGTGGCGACCCTGGCGGCAGCCCCGCTCGACGAGGTGCTCAAGGCGTGGGAGGGCCTGGGCTACTATGCGCGGGCGCGCAGCCTGCAGCGGGCGGCGCAGGAGATGGTCGCGCGCTACGGCGGCCGCATCCCCGATGATCCCGCCGCCGTGCGCGCGCTGCCCGGCGTGGGCGCCTACACCGCTGCGGCCCTCCTCAGCATCGCCTTCGGCCGCGACGAGGCCGCGCTCGACGGCAACGCCAGGCGGGTCCTTGCGCGCCTCTACGCCCTGCCCGAGCCTGGCGCCGCGGAGCTGCGCGCGCTGGCCCAGAGCCTCTTGCCCCACGGCCACGCCGGCGATTGGAACCAGGCGCTGATGGACCTGGGGGCCACGGTGTGCACGCCCCGCCGGCCCCGCTGCCCGGCCTGCCCCCTGGCGCAGCACTGCCTTGCCCGCCGCCAGGGCACCCCCGAGCAGTTCCCGGCCCCCCGCAGGCGCCCCGCCCTGCCCCACTACCAGGTCTGCGCGGCGGTGATCGAGCGCGAGGGCCGCTTCCTCATCGCCCAGCGGCCACCGGAGGGCCTGCTCGGCGGCCTGTGGGAGTTCCCCGGAGGCAAACAGGAGCCGGGCGAGAGCCTGGAGGAGTGCCTGCGCCGCGAGATCCGCGAGGAGCTGGCGGTCGAGATCGCGGTCGGCGCGCCGGTGGCCACCGTCGAGCACGCCTACACCCACTTGCGCATCACCCTGCACGCCTTCCGCTGCCAACTGTTGGCCGGCGAGCCGCAGGCCATCGCCGTGGCCGCTTGGCGCTGGGTGCGCCCCGATGAGCTCGGCCGTTTCGCCTTCTCCGCGGCCGACCGCAAGGTCATCGCCGCCCTCGGGCGCGCGCACAGCCCCAGCTAGGCCGACCGCCGCCCGGCCGGCTGCCCGTCACAGGTGCTCAGCAGGCGACCGGGCTACACGCTTCGCAACCACCCGGTGCCGAACCCCTGCCCTGGGCAAGAGCCGGACGGCGGCCGGGTGCATTGCTCCGCACCGGCCTGGCAGGGATCTCTTTGGGGGTTTTGGCAGGTTGGCGCGGGCTGCTGGCCGCCC
>Ga0272448_1003192_pt1 | contig 19714 bp, 17 predicted proteins | sample YNPCB0191_FD_202220 | JGI IMG/M metagenome (GOLD analysis project Ga0272448, IMG submission 202220) | Hot spring sediment microbial communities from Yellowstone National Park, WY, United States - YNP-CB-019-1 | ecosystem: Environmental > Aquatic > Thermal springs > Hot (42-90C) > Sediment... | reverse complement strand
CCCAGCAGTACCACCGCCAGTAGTCCGACGTGCCTGCTCCCGGTTGCCATTGAGAAAACGACGAGCAGGATGCCCAGGATCAGCAGGAGAACGGTCGTGGCGGTGAACGAGGAAAACATGATCAAAAGCAGGACTGCAACGGCCAGAAGCGCACCCCTCCGCCAGAGAGAATCTCCGAACGGCATCAAGCTGTCCTCCTAATGGTCTTGATTATCCTCGAGGTCGTGTCCGCAGGGCCTATTCTGAGATAATACGCCCCGAACCTCTCCAATTTTGCCTGGAGCGATATGCTCGTCATCAGGTTCTCGTAGAGTTTCTCCGCCATTTCCTTCTCGAGCCCTTCATCTAACCCGGAATACCAATCGGCGTACGTGTGGATCGTTATCAGGACATTGTTAGTCTTCTGACAGATCCTTGCCATAGACAAGATGGATTTCCCGGACGAGATGAGGTCAGAGATGACGATGAACAGTAGCTTCGACCCGAGGTTCTTCGCAATCATCTGCCTTATCTTGGTATCGATCCCGATACCGCTCGAAGAAACAATATCGGAATCAGCCAGATGCCCGAGGGCCTTGATGAACTCCTTATCGTGATACCCCGTCTCAGTCCCGGTGACGACTGCCCGGGCCACAGCGGGTCCAGGCTGCTCCTTTGCTTCTGTACTACCAGAGATCCTGATTGACGCCGGGGCCTGCTTGAGCAGCGACACTATGCTATCGAACTGATGCTTTCCTGTGCCCGGCATGACCTCGCCGATTATCGATACCTCGTCGAACAGTACGACTCCTGTTGGCTGCAGCCCGCTCAGCAGCACGCGCGATATCTGTAGTGTAAGGTCTATTCCGTGGTCTAACATTGATGTCTCGTCTGCCGATAGCCGCATGCTGCGCGAGCAGTCAAGGAGGATGAGCGTTCTCAGCACGCTCTCTTTCCTGTATATCTTCGTCAGCAGCTCGTCCAGCTTTGGAAGCGCCTTCCAGAGGATGTCCCGCGCTTTATCCCCCGGGATGTACTCCCTTATGCTGTCGAACTCGAACTCCTTGAGCGCAATCGCAAGGTTTCGCGCAGGTCCGACAAACCGCAGGTGCTCCCTCCGCGATAGCCTCCGCGCGGTCTCGAGGATATCCCTTTCGGTATGCACGACGACCGTGCTCTCGAAGTCGATAGCTATCGTGTCCTGATTCAGCCCGAACAGGTCGCTCAGATGCAACCGGATGCCCTTTATGACGTATTCCCCTCTTTTATCTGCGAGAACGGAATAGCTGAAGCTGAAGATACCCCTCGGGGCGATTTCCGCCTCGAGCCGGCTCATCCCGCCTACGAGCACGAGCTCCTCTGGCAGAAGCTCCTCTATCTCCCCCTTTATCCTATTGAATCCCTTGTTCAGTATCTCGACCTTTATCGTCGCCTTCTCCTTGGCGTATATCATATCCTCGAGGACCTCGCGCCTAACCTCTATGTCCAGCTCCTCTGTCTCCGCCACCAGCCTGAGCCTCCCGTAGACGAACAGCGACACCAGGACGATAGTAACGAACATCCAGGAGACGCTGTTGAAAAGGATCGCCGCGAGCGCGAAGCATGCGGAGAAGGAGAGCAGCAATTTTCCAAGCGGAGAGGCGCGCAAGACCGCTCACTCTTGAGACTCTTTCCCGAACTCCTCTTTCGGGACAGGCACGGTCGAGAGTATGGAGTCGATCACGCTCGATGTTGTCACGCCTTCCAGGTCCAGCTCCGGCGAGAGGATCAGCCGGTGCGCCATCACCTTATGCGCCATCGCCTTCACGTCGTCAGGAATCACGTACGATCTGCCGGAGAGAAATGCGTGTATCTTTGCGACCAGCAGCAGGTGTATCGCCCCTCTCGGGCTGAGCCCGAGCTCGACCCCTTCTGTCTCCCTGGTCTTTCTCGCGATGTTCTTGACGTATTCGTATATGCTAGGGTGTACATATGTCCTCATCGCTTCCGCCTTCATCGCGGCTATCTTGCTCCTGTCAATGACCTTGTTCGGCATTTCCTCTTCCCTGTTTTTCAGCTTGAGTATCTCGACCTCGTGCTCCTCGGTCGGATAATCCAGCACGACCTTCAGCATGAACCTGTCCAGCTGCGCCTCGGGCAGAGGGTATACCCCCTCCGTTTCGATCGGGTTCAGCGTGGCGATGACGAAGAACACGTCTGGCAGCTTGAGGGTTGTTCCCTCGATCGTGACCTGCTTCTCCTGCATCGCCTCGAGCAGTGCCGACTGTGTCTTCGGAGGCGCCCTGTTTATCTCATCTGCCAGTAGCACCTCGGTGAACACAGGGCCTTTTCGTATCTCGAACGTCCTCTTCTCCTGATTATAGAAATAGTGACCCGTTATATCCGCTGGCAGTAGGTCCTGGGTGAACTGTATCCTGCCGTACGTGAGGTCCAGGGTCTGCGCGAAAGCTTTCGAGAAGGTCGTCTTAGCTATCCCGGGAACGCCTTCGATGAGCACATGCCCATCGGCAAGAAGGCAGGTGAGGAAATCCTTCGTTTTGTCCTCGTATCCGATGATGACCTTTCCGATCTCCTTTTTTACGTTCTCCAAGACTGCCCTTCCGCTTTCGGACATGATGCTCAAACTCCTAGCCTAGCAATGAGATACTGTCATCGAAACAGCAACCTTGATTCGACCACATGATATTTATATGATTATCCTGCGTGTTTGAGTCAGCCATTCGATCCTATTTGAGCAAACCGAAGACTTGCCAGTGAGCGAAAAGCTATTAAACCGGCCAATAATGTGCGTCGCGGCATTCGAAAATCGTTGGAAGGTGATGGCTTCTTGCTGGAAATGCGCAAGAATCTACGGAGATTAGTGACGGTATGCTTCATCCTGGCGATTTCGATCACGACAAGCGCGGCTCTTGCCGGCTCTCCGGAATTCGTCCAGATAATCTCCATTGACAGCTACTCGAAGTCCGTCCCTGCGGGCCATGAGGTGCAATACAACTGGACGCTCAGGAGCGTCACGAACGACAATCTCACGGTGGAGGTCCGGGTCTCCCTGTCCGGGGAGGGCTGGACAGCTAACGTGACGCCGCACACGCAGACATTAGCTCCGAACGGTCTTGGCGCGGTCAGATTGACCGTCCGCGCGCCGCTCGAGAGCGGCACGACGACTTCTAACGCCACGGTGACCTTCCTCGTGTACGATGCCGGGTACCTCATCCAGGTCGAGACCTTCTACGCGAAGACTTCTATCTCCGGCGTGCTCGCCAGTGCCGACAAGGTGCTCGGGCTGTTCGAGAATCCCCTGCCCGCCCCGCTAAACAACGAGTGGGGTGTGTTCATGCTCAATGTTGTCTTCTGGCTCGCCATAGCCTTTGCGATAACGTACACCTTCGATTCCGTCCTGAAGGCATTCACCAGAAAAACGACGACGATGATAGACGATATCATCATCGGCATAGTCAGGACACCGCTCATCCTGATAATATTCACGTTCGGGGCGCTCCAGTCGCTCGACGCGTTGCACCGGTGGATCCCCGAGGATATCCGGAACACCCTTGCGTCGATTTACCAGATAGTGCTCGTGCTTGTGATATTCTATCTGGCGTACAAAATATTCAAGGAGGTCGTGCTGTACTACGGGAAGCTGATCGCCAAGAAGACCTCGAGCAAGATCGACGATATCCTGATACCCGTCATCGAGAAGGTCGGGATAGTCGTGATAGGCCTGGCCGCCCTCGGGTATGTATTGAACATCCTCTCGGTCGACCTTACAATGTTCGTCGCCGGCGGTGTCGTCGTATCCATGGTACTCGCGTTCGCGGCGCAGGAGACCCTTTCGAACTTCTTCAGTGGGATGTTCATCCTGCTCGACAGGCCGTTCGCCGAGGGCGACACCGTGATCCTCCCGGACGGCGACTGGTGCGAGATACGGAAGATTGGCCTTAGGACCACGAGGATGTACAGGTATTCCGATGCCACCATGGTCACCATGCCGAACAACAAGCTGGTGAACGAGAAGATAATCCGCGTGACGAACGTCGAGGACCCCGCGAGGATAAACGTGAGCGTCGGTGTGGCCTACGGCACGGACCCCGCAAAGGCCAAGGAGGCCATCCTGAAGGCTATACGCAGCTCCCCGTACTCGCTCCTCGACCGGAAGGACAAGGAGCCGATGATCCTGTTCGACGAGCTCGGGGATTTCGCGCTGATATTCAAGGTGATATGCTGGATAAACGACCCTGGCAAGAGGATGCAAGCGAAGGACAGGCTCATAGAGGAGATCTACAAGAAGCTGAACGAGGCGAACATCGAGATCCCGTTCCCGCAGAGGGTCGTGCACCTGAAGAAGGTGGATTGATATCGAATAAGGTTGTTACTGTCCATAGGGAGGAACGATCCGTATGCCCGAGGATGATCTGAAGCATCTCGATATCAGGGAGGTCAGGGTTGGGGACCTCATGGACGTCTACCCGCAGACGGAGCCTGTGGCTGTCCGGAAGGACACATCGCTGAAGGACGTCACGGACGCGATGATAGACAGGAGCAGGTCGCGCAAGGTGTACGTCGTCGACGAGGACCGGAAGCTACTGGGGACGATAACCTTCGAGACGCTTCTCAGACACGCGGGATACCAGCTTGGCGTGAGGAAGACCGGGGTGACCTCCTTCTTGAGGATGCTCAAGGAGATCGGGGAGGAGAAGGCCTCCGAGGTCATGACACCCCCTGTCAAGGTGCTCAGGGAGGAGCTCGTGGTGAACGCGATGAAGCTGATGGTCGAGTATCACCTGAACGATTTGCCTGTCGTCGATGAGAAGGGGAGGCTCATAGGAGAGCTTAACGGCCTGGACGTGCTCAGATACGCGCGGGAGAAGGCGTGAGGAGATTTCCTATCCGTCCTTATATCTTTCTTCAACCTTAAAAAATGAATCGGAATGCAAATTGCTTCTGCTCTTTCCTTTCACCATATTCTCTAAATTATATCTGGCTTTGATTAAAATTTAGTATAACTTTATAACTCAAAAATCACTTTTTTCGTTCTGGAAATGGAACTACTATTATTTTTAATCGATTTCAATCCGGAAGCAATCAACTGTATGGGTTGGATATAGAAATCTTCCGAATCTTCAATGCAATTGTCGATCCCATCCAGGCATTCTCATTGTTATCGAGAAAATCAAATAGAGTTGCAATTGCGTTTCTCAGCCGTCGAGGCATTTTTGCACAAATCCCACAATCATCAAATGCGGGCATCAAGAAACCACATTTCTCTATTTTAAAACCCTTGCTTTTTAATAGATCATCAAGATTTTTCAATCTAAAACATCGGGCACACCAGATCTTTTCCAATATTCGAATAGGAAGATAAGTTGCAAATGGAAGAGGAATTCCAATCATATTCGAAAGATCAAAATATCTATTTCCCAAACGAAAACCATGAGTTAAAAATGGAAATCCTCTATTTGGTGTAGTAATACACAGAATTCCTCCTTCCTTCAGAACTCGATGACATTCTTCGAGAGTCGATTCTACAACATCGACATGTTCCAGCACCTCAATCATTAATATGACATCGAAAGAGCTTTCTCTAAATGGAAGATATTCCGCTTTGCTTTGAATAAAGCTCGCATTGAGACATGTTGAAGCGCATTGTTTGATAGACTTCTCATCGACATCTATTCCAATAACGTTCTTGAATCCTTTTCGCTCTAATTTCTGTTCATAAACTCCTATGCCACATCCTATATCAAGAATTGCTGCGTTATCTTTATTTTCAGGAAGACAATAAATAAGCCAATTAAAGCGCTTTTCTATAGTATTTGGTTGTCGATTAAGTGTGCACGGTGATCCTCTCCGAATCATTTTGATTCCCAAAAATAAATTTTGTTATTATACAAATAAGTTTCGAAAAATATCATACGCCATATGATTTCGAAACAAATCTGGACGTGTAATCACTTTATAATTGTTGAATTAGGAAAAGCCTAAACGCAACTATAGACCAAAAATAGTGAGCAAGTGAAGATATTGCTGATGAGTGGACTTCTTTTCGATTCTTTTCTTAACGTATCAATGAGATAGTTTTGACATCACGTTGCGTTCTTTGAAGACAACCTGCTACTTATTTTGAAAAGCCGGGTGATTTCTCGACAAAGAAAAGGGGTCTCTATCGTAAAGACAAGTCCTAAGCGCTTCTGAGAAATCTGTCTATCTCCGAAACCATCCTGACGTTCGCGCCCGGTGGGCCGAAGATGTTCGGGCGCTCTGCCGGCGGTACGAACTCCCTGATGGCTTTGAGTATTTTCTCCTTGTTCGCACCTACAAGGATGTTCCAGCCGACTCTCACGGTGTCCGTCCATTCAGTATTCTCGCGCAGGGTTATGCAGGGGACCTTGAGGATGTACGCCTCCTTCTGCAGCCCGCCGGAATCGGTCAGCACTCTTTTCGAGTTCGCCACTAGCCAGATGGTGTCCATATGGCTCAGGGGTTTGGTGATGATCAGGTTCTTCGGGAGGTTGTCTTTCATGCCGTACGATTCGAGATATTTCATTGTCCTTGGATGCACGGGGAACACGGTCTTCTCTCCGGATTCACCGATGGCCGAGATGATGCTTCGCAAGTTCTGCTCATTGTCGGTGTTCGATGCTCTGTGGCAGGTCATGAACTGGTATTCCTTTTTCTGCAGGGAGAGGGTATCGAGTATCTTTGAGTGTTTCTTTGCCGCTTCGAGACTTGAGTTCAATGCATCCAACATTATGTCTCCGACGACGGATACGCCCTCGGTGACGCCTTCCGTGGCGAGGTTCTGTCTCGCCAGCTCGTTCGGGCAGAACAGCAGGCTCGAGAGATGATCAGTGACGATGCGGTTTATCTCCTCGGGCATGCTCCTGTCGAAGCTTCTGAGACCGGCCTCGACGTGAGCTATCGGGATGCCGAGCTTCGAGGCTGAGAGCGCGCCTGCAAGCGTGCTGTTTGTGTCGCCGAACACGATCGCCAGGTCCGGCTTTTCTTGAGATAACACTCTTTCAAGCTCTATAAGCATCTTCCCTGTCTGCTCTGCGTGAGTTCCGGAGCCTATTCCGAGGGAATAATCCGGCTTGGGGATTTGGAATTCGGAATAGAAGTTGGATGCCAGCTCTTCATCGTAGTGCTGGCCAGTATCGATGAGGATTTCGTGATGCCTTTTCCTGATCTCTTTGGATAGTGGTGCGAGCTTGATGAATTGTGGACGGGCACCGATGATTGAAGCGAGTTTCATTCTTGCACACGGCCTTGAATATATTGGATATTTTCAATTAACTTAAGCAAGAGTCCACACATATAATTCTATCTGCCTTCTTGAAAATATTGCATAAAATAGTCAAAACATCCGAAGAAAAGATAATGCAAAAGAAATCAATAATAGGAAATCTTTTTCAGGAGGATTTATTTTTTAAGAGGATGGAAACTATTTTCTCATCAACGTGATTATGAGAATAGGGATTAGGGGCTTTTTGTATTTTTTTTCTAAAATTCTTATCACTTAATATTTTTCTTGCAGATTCTACTATTTTTTCTTTATCGGTATCTACAAGGACTGCACATCCTGATTTAATTGTTTCCACCCATTCTGTTTCGCTCCTTGCAGTTAATGTCGGAATTGATAGTACCTGTGCTTCTTGTTGAACTCCTCCGCTATCTGTAAATACAAATTCCGCATGTGAAAGTGTGTAAAGAAATTCTAAATAGCCAAGAGGTCTAATTATCAATATATTTTCATTTTTAGATAATTTCTTATATATATTACATTTCATTATTAAGGATTTTGTATGGGGGTGTATTGGAAATATCACCTTGATTTCACGAGAAACATTTATCATTGCATCAAGAATTGATTCAATTCGATGCTTATTCAATATGTTTTCTCTCCTATGCAAAGTCATAAGTGCATAGGGTTCTTTAAATCTGAATCTTACTTTCCTTTGTGCAATTTCTAGATTTCGTTTGCAAACCGAGATTAGCGTAGATCCCACTAAATGAATTCTTTTTTTTGGTATTCTTTCTCTCAATAGATTTTTCACGGCATATATTGTTGGTGCAAAAAGAATATCCGAAATATGATCCACGAATACCCTATTATATTCTTCTATTTGCATCGGATTGAAGGATCGGCACCCAGATTCGATGTGCGCTAATCTGCATCCATAATTTTTTGCTGCAATTGCACCGGCTAATGTGCTATTCGTGTCACCAAGCACAATAACAACATCGGGCATTAGTTCCTCTAGAATATCTATCGATTGAGATATCATTTCGCCAAGTTGTGCCGTCGGCTCTCTTGATTTGGTGTGGAGCCTAAAATCTGGCTCACGCAATTCTAATTCTTCAAAAAATATTCTATCCATATTGTAATTATAATGTTGATTTGTATGAATCATGTAATGTCGTTTAATTCTTTTATCCGCCTCCCTAATGAAAGAGGAAAGCTTAATAATTTCAGGTCGTGTTCCAAATATTGTGACTGCAGTTAGCATATTCATTAATTTCAACTACTGAGTAGGTTTAAACCACTAAGTAGTTCTAATACTTTTTGAAGTGCAAATTTATGCGTCAATATCGATAAGATTATATTTATATATATAAAATATGCTTAATAATATCTAAATGCTACTGTCATATGTTGTGAAACAAAAATGGAATATGTTATTTATCAGATGATTATGTGGATAACAAATTTATCTTAAAAGAAGATATCGATCCTCCATAGTGTGGGATTATGTCGTTATTCAGTGATGAATATGAGAGAATATATGAAAGAGTGAGTTGTGTTCCTCAACAAAAAGATGAAAAAAGATTGAAATTATTCTTAGATTTGGTTCCCCAAACACAAAAAATGCGCATCCTGGATTTGGGATGCGCCGAAGGAAAGCTTGCAATAAAGTTAGCTGAAAAAGGACACGATGTCTTCGCAGTAGATATTTCGCAGGGCTTTCTTGAACAAGTTAGACAATCTGCAGAAAAGAATTCTGTAAGAATTAGTATAATCAAATGCGATATCGAAAACGACATTTCTCCTCTTAAGGATATCCGATTTGATTACATCTTCTTTATGGATGTATTAGAGCATTTAAGATCGCCAATAAAGGGTCTAGAAAATATATGTAAGTTGATGAGTAATGAGAGCGTTCTCATCATCTACACTCCCAATGCATGTACACTCAACAATTTAATCATTAATATAGTGAAAAGAAAGAATATTACTGATTTTAGGAACCCTGAAAAGATAGGCAATCTTCACCTCCAGGAGTATGAAAGTCTATCCCTTCAACGATTATGCGCTTTTGCTGGCTTGGAAGTCATAAAGATTATCCCCACAAGAGTAACTCTTCCATTTACTAAAGGTCGTTCCTCAGTCAGATTAGCTAGGCTTTTCCCATCAATCAGCGATAGCTTGCTATTTATGTGCAGGAAATGCGACTGTGTTGATTTTGAGAAGATTGTTGAGTCGATGAGATCGAGAATTTGCAAAGATTAGGATGGATTGCGGTACCTACGAATTAGGAGACTACATACTAATAATGGAGAAAAATTCGCTAGCGTTACAAAATGGTCGAATATATTATGAATCACTCAGGAAAAAAATCGGATTTATTTAGTCAGAGCTTGTATATATTACTTTCATTATGCGTATCTAATATTATAGCTTTTTGTATTTCAATCATAATTGCAAGATCGTTGGGCCCACATGATTTTGGTATTTATTCTTTGGTAATTAGCACGCAAACTATTATTTTTACAATAGCATCACTTAATTTGGGCAATGCAATTTCCAAATTCATTGCCGAATTGCCTGAAGAGCAATCAATTCAACAACGATGGATTGCTAGAATTGGGATAGAAATTTCAATTGTAAATTCTTGCGTTGTATCATTTCTTTATTTTCTTCTATCAGATTTTATCGGAATTAATATTTTTCAAGAGATGAAAATTGTTAGTCTTATTCCGTTTTCAGCGCTCGTTATTATCAGCTCGTCTATTCAAACAATTATATTTGGAATTGCCCAAGGATTGAAGAATATGAGAATAATAATGACAATGCAAATTTCCATCCAAGCTATCATTCTGCTTCTGCTTCCTATATTGATTCCAATCATTGATTCGAGAGCGCCTTTCGTGGCAATCTTCATTGCACAACTCATGGTTTCTTTTTTCGTTTTGCGAAGGTTGTCAAAGAATGGGTATTCGTTATCGATAAAAATACCAAGCACACATCGTGCTAGTCTTATTAAGATGATATTAAACTACTCAGTTCCGGGCATGTTTTCAGCCCTTTTAGTCAATCCCATATATTGGATTGGCAATACGCAATTAGTACTAATTAAAGGCTTTCAAGAAATGGCATTATTTTCAATTGCTTTTATGTTTTATGCAGTATTGCTTTCCATCCTCCCAAATTCGATCATTTTGCCCTTTTTTCCTCGGATATCTCAATTCTCAAGAATATCAATTTCATACATACGAGATATTACGGAAACAATAATTGAAAAAGCTTCTCTTATTTTTTTGCCCATATTTCTTTTTCTTGCTATTTTTTCTATGCCAATTCTTAATATATTATATGGCTCTGTTTATCTAGATGCTGCAGAAATTTCTTTCGTAATGATTTCGACCGGATATTTCTGCTCAATTGCTGCCATTATAGGATCTATGCTTATGGGCATTGGCAAGATGCGAATGGTTCTAATGCTGAATATTATATGGGCTATTTCGTTTCTATCAGTAGTATTCATATTAGTGCCATTATTTGGTGTAATCGGGCTCGGATTGACATATTCATTCTCATATGGCTTTCAAGTTATAATTGCGTTTATACTTTCTTACGAATATATAAGATTGAATCTAAAAAGGATTTCTCGCATACTGTTGGTTGCGATATTTCTATTTATTGTTGATTGGATTATAATTAACTATATCATAGTCGCAGGACAAATTATAATGATAACTGCATTATTTATTTTTAATTTGCTATTATTATTTATATTATATAAGAAAATATATTCCGAATTTCTAAGCCGGATAATTTTTCATGTTCATAATCGTACTAATTGATATCAGCGTATAATATGTCACAAAGATATCCTTACGAATTATTTCCCAATATATTTTTTATAATCATTTCTAATCGATTCTTAGCCGATTGGATATCGATGTGATGCATGTGATATGCTTCAAATGCATTCTTTGCATCAATTAACATTCTATTTTCGCTTTTCATAGTATAATAGATTTTCCCTAGCATAAATAATAATTTTTCTGATATGCTTTCCGGTATTATTTTAATAAATATAATTATAGGCAAATGTTGATATTTCTCAATGATATATGTCGTAGCAAATTCAGCAATTGCTTGTTTACAATTAATAAGGCCATTCTTAAGTTTTACAAGTGTACTAATAATTCTTATTTCTCTTCTCCTATTCATGGATAATGATCCTTTATGTTCACGATAGAAATAAAGAGGCTCAGAAAGATGATGCAGTGTGTATCGAGAAGAAAAACGTATCCAGTAATCATAATCTTCTGCCAAGAATGTTGAAGAATCTAGCTCTCCAATCACGGAATAAGCTCTTCTAGAAAACAAAAAACATGGGCCGATAGAATTGCAAATTCTTAAATTAGGTCTGTCAGGGAGCTTCATGCGTCGTAATCGACATTGTTCGGATTCCTCGAATCTATAATAATCACAATAAACGAAGTCTGCTCGTTGCGATTCCAGAAATCTCACCATTTTTTCGATAGCATTTATATGAAAATAATTATCATCGCCACTCATTGTTAAATAATCTCCTGTAACTAATTCCCATCCCCTATTCAAAGCAACAGGCAAACCAACATTCTTTTCAAATCTATAATATTTAATTCTTTCATCACGAGCTGCAAAATTTCTTACTACTTCAGATGTCTCATCTTCTGATCCATCATCTACAATCAATATCTCGAGATTTCCATATGTCTGATTAAGACAGCTCTCGATAGCTCTTCGGAGATATCTGGCTCTATTGAAAGTCGGTATGACGATACTTACTTTTTTATTTATTATTGAACTCATTTTATATACTTCCAATTATCATTATTCTTGAGTACTTTCATTGTCCTTTTTATCTCAATCAGATTTTGATATACTTTATAATAAGAAGTAGAAATAATTTCCCATTTTCTATTTTTTCTTATAAATTCCTGAGCAGCAGTCGCTAATCTGTTTGCAAATTTAGGATTATTATACAAAAATATTACTGCCTTTGCAATTGAGTTCTCATCTACATTTTGTAACATAATGGCATTTTCTCCATCTTTCAAGCATTCTCTTAATCCTCCTGATGAGGCAGCAATTATCGGTTTTTTCATAGACATAGCCTCAAGCAAGAAGATACTAGATCCTTCTTCAAATCCTTCAATACTGATTGATGGGATTACAACAACGTCTGCCAATGATAACAGCCGAGGCATTTTTGAATGCGGTACCCATCCAAGAAAAGAAACCCTTGAAGCAACCTTCAATTCTATAGCAAGCTTCGTTAATTCATTTTTTAAAGGTCCATCTCCAACCAATACAAGCCTAGCATTAGGTATCGAATCAGAAATCGGTACCATTGACCTTATTAGATATTCTTGACCATTAATCGGAAGGAATGCTTTAGCATGCAATATAATATAATCGGATGTATTAAATCCAAATTCAGAACGTTCTATGCAACGATTCCTCTCGTCATTGAATTCCAGTATATCTACACCATTTGGAATAACCATGATTTTTTCTTCATCAATTTCGAAGTCCTTAATAATCCAAGATTTGATGGTTTCCGTCACAGAAATAATGGCACGAGATTTTCTTACTATATTTAATTGAACCCATTTGTTTAGTTTCCATAAAATACTGTCTTTCTCTATTCTTTTAAGCGCAAGCAATTCTTTAAGTGGATAACTATGATATGTAATAATAAGGTCAGGATTCCTAATAAAAAATAAAGCCGTCAAGATATATGGGCTTAGATTAGCTCCATTAACATGGATGATGTCTGGCTCGATTTTTTTCACCTCGATCATGAGTCTTAACATGGCTAGAATTGGAATAAAATAATATATCTTCCAAATCCGAAGAATGATGACTTTCGCATTCTCGTATACAAATATACTGTTTTTTTTACCAAACGAAACGACAAATAGCTTGATATCCTTAAATTTGCTGAGATGTTTTGCAAGATTAACAATATAAGTTGCAACGCCTCCATAGTCTTCTTCTCCAGGCCATTTTCCCAACATAATAATCTTCATTTAACTCACTTTAAATTGCAGTAAGTCATTATCTTAAGAGCATAATATTCTTTTAGTCAGCATACCTATGATCTTTTCTATTGAGCGCAATCAAACCTTAATAATTGTATATTCATTCAAATAAATATGTTCATCATTTCTGATTAATTTCTTGGCTAATGCTATGATACGTAGTATGCTCTTACCTCTCCAATATCATAAATCTTATCTCTCATATTCAAGAAAGTGATAAACTCATAGTTCGCGTAAGTAACCCTTAGTAATTTTCCTCCTGCCCCGAACAACGGAATCGTGAATCCATTCTCCAAATCGAACTTTCTTATCACCAATAATCCCGAAGAATACGTGCTTTCGTTCTCGGGATCTATAATTCCTGTCTTAAAAAGAAAAATGTATTTTGAGTTTGCCCGAACTATTTCGGGATGATGAGTATTCAAGAACTCACATGCCGTAATTTCTGATTGAGTCAATGCATTTCTATTTGATAGATTAATTGAGTAAATTTGGCTATTAGGATTAACTACAGGAGATGTTATCATAAAAAAAATTAAAATAGCCATAATAAATGAAACAAGTATTTTCATGTTGAAGTGATATCGATAAACTGATATTGCATATAGCGATACAGCCCCAGTTATCGCGCAAAGAACCTCAATAAATGCGAACCATCTATCAGGAAGAATATTCGGAGCCGATATCCCGAGCAAATACGGAATCGGCATAAACACTAATGCGATCAAAGCAATAACTGATATCCGTTCTTGAATGAATAATGATTGACTTATTTTTTGCCCACTACTTCTTATCTCTTTCAAAATAATGAAAGAGCCGAGTACAGAGATCCATAATAATATTGTCAATCCTAAGTCATAGAGTAATATATCCACCCAAGGAAGGGATGGTGAAAGTGTTGCTCTTTCAACGCCTGTGATATCGAACGAACTAAATGCACTTCTCAAAGATATAATAAATTTAGTAAAAATATCGTATTTTTCTACAACGGATATAGACCACCAGAAGAATAAGAAAAATGACATAAATGCTAGCATTATAGGAGAAATCTTCAAAGTCTTTATTTTGAGAAGATGCATAGAAATATAAATTATCAATGCTGTAAACAATATTATTACGGGAGCAAAAGGATGTGATAGCACGGAAGCAATAAAAATAATTACCAATAATACTCTCCATTTCCATTTAGATTTATCAGTTGGATTAATAAATAATAAAAACAAAATCATAATAAAAAATATCACAGCAAATGAACTCGGATAATACATATATCTCGGAAGAATAAGTTGATTCGAAAATGCCGCAATTAATAGCGATATCAATGCAATTTTATGATTGAAAAGTTTCTTCATTATTAAGAATATAAAGATCAGGAATGCTATTTGTTCTATTAATAATGCAACTTGGATAGTCTTTAAATCAATAGCACAAAACATATCGATTGTCGCTGATAAAATATGGAACAAAGGTGTACTCATATATTGCCCAGCATATGAAGGAATATATCCGTCATTATTAATTGCCTGTATCATTTCGATATGAAATGGTGCGTCATTTCCATATGCACTAGGAAAAAGAAAAAGGAAAGCGAGACTGATAAGAATAGAAGTGCTAAGAATCTCCGATATAATAATCAAACTCTGTTTTCTTGAAATCGTTTTTGGAAAGAGTATTTGAATCCCTATTATAAATATATTGCATCCTATCAGCAGGAAGAACTCAATAGGTATTGCATATAGAATATTCGATGTTTTGTATATCAAAATTAAAATTATAATTGAACTTAACCAGATAATGAAAGTGCTCTTGAAAAATCTTGCTGTATCTTTCTCATCATTAATTTTTCTCATATAACGATAATTCAAATGGATGGATGAAAGAAGACTGCCACATAAGAAAGCTAATCCGATATGTTCCCTATTATAATTAAAGATAAATGACAAAATAATTGATATCCCACCGCCAGAGATATATATTAGTGTTAATATTTTGATTAGGATATCAAGGCTTTTATACTCTATATTTTCCACCGCCCATCGATCTCATTTTAATTCTAAGTACTTCTGAAAGTCGCCGTTTTTGAAAATATTCAATAACCTCCATATCCTCTGATTGAGGTTCTCCTCTAATCAGAGATGATATATATCCTTGCATCATAGGAATAAATGCAAAGTGAGGCGGAAATTTATAGGAAATATATAATGAATTCAGCATTGCAAGAAAAGGATGATAGCCTAGCCAATACATAGATTTACCTTTAAGTTTGTAACCGTCCCAAAATCCTATTTTTGTGCCTCCTAACCTCGTTTTGACAAAATATACATTATCTACAACTTTTACCCGTAATTTTCTATTTAATGCTTTGATTAACAAAACTGTATCTGGAGAATATGAAATCGGATAGCCTCCAATTCGTTCAAAAAAATCCCTTCGATATAATCTTATATCATTTAATGCAGATATCAATCCGTCTTTTGAAGGTAATATATCAATATATTTCCCATTAATCAGCAGGCGCTGCGTTCCGCATACGAAGGCAAGTGAATCATCTTTAGATATTTCTTGCATGAGTATCTCAAAATAAGAGGGAATTAATCGGGTTGTTGCATCTATTTTTCCGATGTATTCATATCTAAATCCTTTATCAGAGGCTAATCTCTTCGCTGCAGAATAGGCTTCATTTATTCCTTGAGCAAAATTTCGATGACTATAGCCTGCATCATAAAACTTATTTTGCCTAACCAAATGGATCCAATCGTAATAAGATAATAATTTTTGGCACTCCTGAACGCTGTTATCAGTGCCGCTGTTGATAATCACCCATAATATTGGCCTTTTTGTTTGATTTATAACGGTATCAATAAGCATATGTATATATTGAGATTCATTCCAAATGGAAGTCAATAATATATAATTCATATTATATTCCTTACCTTCGTTATGAAATTTTCTATCATCTTATTATTGCAATTTCGAGGTATTTTTGCATCTATAACACGAACCTTTAATCTGTTCAGTTTATTGTACATCATATCCCAGTAATTTGAAATAATACTATTTGGAAATATATGAGAATATGCATTTAAATAAATTGGAAACTTATTCACTCTTTGAGATCGAATAAAAGATCCCCACATCTCGGCTTTATTATTATTAATTAATTTAAATATCGATTTCTCCGAGTTAGAACAATGAATTTCAATATCATTCATTCTGCATTCGACCGTTTCCAAATTGATTATCGCGCGTACCGGAATTTCTCCCCTTTCCCATATGTCCTTTCTTTCGTCATATTCATACAAAAGATATGGCAAGAATACAGCCTTATCCCAAAGTGTTAATTTTTCATCATCACGATTTCTAATAGTTCGCTGAGTTAATCTAGGGAAGAGTGGGAATGAAAGAGCCGTACTATTTTTTGTATTGATCAATATTCTATCGTCTCCTAATATCTTATAATTCATTTTTGAACTGGTCATAACAATGCTGGTCTTTAGGCTTCCTCCTCTTCCAAGAAAAATCCATGCATTATCGCCGTCCGAAATACCGCAACCATGAGCCAGAAAGAACCCCTCTAGGCCTAAGCTGATTTCAAGCATGGGCAAGAGCGCCTGATTCTGCGAGAGTAAATTGGGAGCAAGTATTCCATATATACCAGGCGATATCCCATAAAAATTAATAATTTTTTTCCGACTCTCAAAGCCATCAATCTCAATTTTCCATTTATCATCTATACAATAAATATAATTTTTATCAATAAGATATTTATGATCCACGAGAATCCCTGTATTATGTGACGGCGAAAATTTCCCAATTCTTAGCATTATGTTTGGTTCTTCGAATTTCTTATAAGTTTCGAAATATGAAAATGGAAAATCTAGTCCTGGAAGAATTGGCTTTCGTTCAAATGAAAGCGCGAAATTTAGAATATCATAAATGTTATAATATTTTATTAACATCTCTCTGCACTTTCATAACTAAGGTTATCGGTTATTTATATCATAATTATCTAATCGATCCTTTTCAATGAATCTCACAATTTTTTCAATCAATAGTTTATTGACTCCGACGGGCGCATCTATTCTATAATAAGGAATTCTATTATTAAGGTTGACCATCAATTTTTTTTTATATTCTATCCAATGCCTTGAAAATTCTGAATCCGGATAATAATAGGAATATTCTGCATTGAGTCTATCAAATTGAGGAAATTCCATTTTTTGATTAAATAGATTTCTTTGTACAAATTCCAAGAAATCAATCTTGCTAATACTTATGTTATTGTCTCCCTTTTTTGGTATTATGATAAAACCGCAATCAAGCATTGCTTCGTCTCCTATTTGATTGAAAATTCTTACGGGATCTATTTTTGTAAAAAATTTCGCATATCCGTTGGTTAACTTGAATGCAACTTCTTTCAATTTAAACAATCTTTGTTCACTCACCGTCATTTTCTTAATTATCTCAGAAGAAATATTATATGTAAATAGATTCAAGGGAGTCGAAAAGGCAATGATGTTCCCCTCATGTATTATTGTAAAATTGTCACTCATAAACTCAAATCCTAAAAAGGCCATACCTAGCGAAATAGTAGTCTTGCCACCTCCACCTCTTGAAGCAAACAGATAGCCATGATTTTCTTTTTTGACAGATGATGCATGAATTATTGGATATCCTTTTTTTAGTAATTTCAGGTGAATCATAAAATCAATTATATATCCTTGAATAAAGATTCTACCAAGTTCATTGCATTCAATATCAATTTTGGTTTCTTTCTCATTTAACCCATTAATTTGAAATCCCCATCTTGCACCCTTGTATGTTTCACAAGGAACACATATATAATCCTCCTTAAAATAGAATTTTCCATTGCCGCAATTGTAACAGCCATCAAGGTTAGGCCTATATTTACCGATGGTTAATATTAGATCATATTCTGGCGGGTCATCATAAATTAGAAAATTATTATATTGCTTTTCAAATGTAGAAAAAATTTTATTCAATTTAGATGTTCTATCTATTATTTTAAATTTAATTAGATTCTTGATATTGAACCGCATGACTCTTTCCATAGTTTTCTCACTTCTTTTGCAATTTTTCTTCCTTATCAAGATAATCGCGCAAGAATTTAATCAAACGGCCACGATCATATGGTAAATCATATTGTTTATAGATAAATGAAGTTTTTTGAAGACTCTCTATTGCCTGAGGTATCTCATTTACGGAATAGACAACCTTGACATTCGGAAATCCTTTCATTAATTCTGCTATCTCCTGTTGATGATTATCAAATGCCTCATCAAGATCCTTAGATCTCGGAACAATTATCATAGGTTTATTGGATTCTAACACTTCGATTATAGTTCCAATTCCTGCATGGGTAACAACAATTTTCGCTTTCTGAATAAGGGTCGAATAATACTCTTTTTCAATAAATTTGAAGTATTTTGAATGATGAGGTTTGTATTCTGTTCTTCCAATTATAATGATTATATTTTTACCGGTTTGACCTGCATATTCATCCATTTTTTGAATCAATCGGTAAAATGAAGAAGTCCCAGCTGTTACAAAAATAAAATCTTCACTGTTTTCATTAACATATGTATTTGATTGTTTCATAAAATTCAACTTAAGGATATTTCCCTCGTATCTTGCTTTTTTATACTTTCTTACGAGATCTTTCCACTGGACTAGCATAATGTCCACAATTGGCAATATAATTCTTGCCGTCATTGAAAGATTCTTTATCCGACAAAGACTTTCAATGAAAATTAATTTTCGGCGAAAAGGTTTTGCAAATATAAATATGGGAATAGCAATACCAGAACCAGTTGAAATAATAATATCTGGTTTTTCCCTAATAAATATGAGAATTTCCTCTGCAAATAAAACAAGTATTTGCCTGATATAATTCAATAGCTTAACCAATTTTTTTTTATTAATAGATGACACTACATAATTCTTGATAAAATATACTCTGTTTATATTGTAAGAAGAATTGCAGAGACTATATTTTGATAAAAATTCTTCTTCGTATGTAATAAGAAATACATCTTTATCTTTAAATGCATCACTAATTTTTAGCATTTCTGTAAGATGCCCACCTGAGGCACAGACTAAGCAAATCTTCATATAACGATTTCACTCCCCAGCTGTCTTAATCATTTCTTTAATTATAGCCTCATATTGTCCACCAATTATTTCCCATGTGAATTTTTTCACTATTATGTCTCGTGCAGTTTTGACCTTCATCTTTGCGATCTCAGGGTATTGTATCAAAAACCTGATGTCTTAAATATTTCGCCAAGGAAAATATTGGATATCATGAAGCGGCCAGATGAAGGAATATCGGAAGAAGCATCTCCGAAAAGGCCCGATATGAGACGCGATCATAATCAATCGTGAGACTAGCATATCC
>Ga0272448_1003191_pt1 | contig 19717 bp, 13 predicted proteins | sample YNPCB0191_FD_202220 | JGI IMG/M metagenome (GOLD analysis project Ga0272448, IMG submission 202220) | Hot spring sediment microbial communities from Yellowstone National Park, WY, United States - YNP-CB-019-1 | ecosystem: Environmental > Aquatic > Thermal springs > Hot (42-90C) > Sediment... | reverse complement strand
TTCCGGCCCACCCACATCTTCGTCACCCATCCCCGGGACATCCATCCCGACCACTGGACCACTTACTGCTTCACGCGCTACGCGCTGGCGACCATCGCCGCCCGGGGCGGCGACTGGGTCGCTGAGACCAACGTGTACGGCTACCTCGTCCACTGGCCGCGCTATCCGGCCCCGAGGCGCCGGGCCCCGGCCCTTGACCTCCTGCCGCCCCGGGAGCTCGTCAGCGACACCTCCCGGTGGATGAGCCTGCCGCTCACCGACCAACAGGCCGCCCGGAAGGAAAAGGCAATCCGTCTCTATCGCTCACAGGCGCCGACGTTCGACCGGCTGCTGCTGTCCCTGGCGCGCCGGAGTGAATCTTTCGAGGAGCTGCCGAACGCGGCTGCGGAGCCGGACGGGGCGCTCGAGTGGGCCGCCCCCACCGGCGGCCCGCGCGGCCTGCGCGGCGCGGAGGTCACGCGGCTCAGTCTCTCGGTTGGCGGCGACGGTCCTCAGACGGCCTTGGTCCGGGCCGCGGAGCCCGCTGTTCCCCGGGACGGCTACATCGCCGTGGACCTGCGCGCGTGGGATGACGCCGGCCAGGGGCAGATCACCACGGTCTATCTCCTGCCCGGCGGGAGAGCGGTGACGCGCCGACTCCATTCAGATCGCGCGCCCTTTACACCGGCGGCTGTTGTCCAGCAGGCCGGCGAGGGCCAGTACCGCGTTAGCGGCGCCTTGCTTCCGCCCGGCGCGGTCGAGCGTGGGGCGTTCGTAACGTGCTGGGGCAGTGTCAGGGACCGCATCGCCGCCCTGGCCGCCGCGGCTCTTGTGGCGCCGCTGGCACAGCGAAGCGATCGCGCTCGATAGGGGGTGTGCTGCCCCACGTCACCGTGCGCCGTCTCTGCTCGCGCGGGCGGGCACCTGCGGCGTCGCACGCGCTCGCGCAGGAGGCAAGCGCGTTGCTGGCGAAAGGACCGCCGATGCTCGCACGCATCGACAGTTGCGCGGTCCTCGGCATCGACGCCCATCTCGTGCGCACGGAGGTCGATGTTGGCTCCGGCATGGCGAAGGTCACCATCGTCGGCCTGCCCGACCTCGCCGTCCAGGAGGCGCGGGAGCGCGTCGCCTCCGCGGTGCGCAACTCCAACTTCTCCTTCCCGACCGGCCGGGTGACGGTCAACCTCGCCCCCGCAGACATCCGCAAGGAGGGGCCGTCCTTCGATCTGCCCATCGCCCTGTGCGTGCTCGCGGCCACCGAGCAGATCGCAGGCGATGACATGGATGACCTGGTGGCGGTCGGCGAACTGTCTCTGGACGGCTCGGTCCGACCGATCGCAGGCGTCCTGCCGATCGCCCTGGCGGCGCGCGCGGCAGGGCGCGCGGGGCTCATCTGTCCCGCGGACAACGTGTCGGAGGCCACCATCGTGGAAGGCCTCAGCGTCTATCCGGTCCGCACCCTGTGGGAGGCCGCCGAGGTCGTCGCCAACCGCGCCGCCCGAAAGCCAGCCCCCTCCACCGCAGGCGACTGGCAACTGTCCGATCCCGCCTACGCGACCGATTTCTCCGAGGTCAAAGGCCAGGCGCATGTGAAGCGCGCGCTGGAGATCGCGGCCGCCGGCGGGCACAACGTGGTCATGGTCGGGCCGCCGGGCGCGGGCAAGACCATGCTCGCGATGCGCCTTCCCACCATCCTGCCGCCCCTGACGATGGAAGAGGCGCTCGAGGTGACCAAGGTGTACAGCATCAGCGGCAAGCTGCCCAGCGGCGCCGGCCTCATCACCACCCGCCCTTTCCGCGCCCCCCATCACACGATCTCCGCCGCGGGGCTGGCCGGGGGCGGCTCGGTGCCGAAGCCCGGCGAGGTCTCGCTCTCCCACCACGGCGTTCTCTTTCTGGACGAGCTTCCCGAGTTCGGCCGCGATGCCCTGGAGGTCCTGCGCCAGCCCCTGGAGGACGGGGTCGTGAATGTCAGCCGCGTGTCGGGCGCGGCCACCTTCCCGGCCCGCGTAATGCTGATCGCTGCGCTCAACCCCTGTCCATGCGGCTACTACACCGATGCTACGCGAAGCTGCTCCTGCTCGCCCACCAAGATCCGCCGCTACCTCCAGCGCATCTCCGGGCCCCTTCTTGACCGCGTCGACATCCACATCGAGGTGCCTCGGCTGGCCAAGGAGGAGCTGCTCGGTGAGGCGGGGGGCGAGTCCTCCGCCGCCATCCGGGCCCGCGTGCGACGGGCCAGAGAGAGGCAGGCTCTGCGCTTCGGCAGCGATGGCATCTTCTGCAACGCCCACATGCGGCCCAGGGAATTGCGCGCTTACTGTCCCCTGAGCGACGACGTCCGCGCCTTCCTGAGCAGCGCGATCGACCAGCTCGGCCTCAGCGCCCGCGCATTCGACCGCATCGTCAAGGTGTCCCGCACCATCGCCGATCTGGACGGCGCCGACCAGATCGGCCTGGCGCACATCAGCGAGGCGATCCAGTACCGCGCGCTCGACCGCAAGCTGTGGGAGTGACCGTCGGTTATGCCTCAGGGCCGGGTCGCCTTGCCAACCCCTTCCGGCGGCGGCTATAATGCTCGAGTCGGAGGCCGGACCGCGACCCGGGGAGAAAGCCGGGCCGCTGCCGCGGCGCCGCGGGAAGCCAGCCATGATTGCAGCACACATGACCTGTCAGAGTGACATGCGCGCGGCGCACGCTGCGGGCGCACTTCCATGAAGCGCCAGACCATCGTGGCCGGCGCCAGCATCATGATGGTCGCCACCCTCTTCAGCCGCGTGCTCGGCTGGGTGCGCGATCGCGCCATCGGTCACTTCTGGGGCAACACCACTCACACTGATGCCTTCTGGGCGGCCTTCATGGTGCCCGACCTGCTGTACTACCTCCTCGCAGGCGGCGCGGTGGGGGCCGCCGTCATCCCCGTATTCTCCTCCTATCTGCGGCGCAAGGAGGAGGCCGAGAGCTGGCGCGTCGGCAACACCATCCTCACCCTGTTCGGCCTGCTCGCCGTCGTCGGCGTCACCTTGATCGTCGCGTTCGCTCCCGCGCTCGTGACGGTCGTCGCCCCGGGCTTCGGGAGGAAAGTCGGGGAGAACCAGGTGGCCGAATGTGCCGGCTACGTCCGGCTGCTCGCGCCTATGGTGGTGTTCACGGTCCTGAGCGCATTCATCACCGGCATCCTTCAGGCTCACCGCCACTTCACCGCCCCGGCGGCCGCCTGGCTTGTCTACAACCTCGGCATCATCGCCGGCGCGTTCGTCGGCGGCATGGCGATCAACCGCTACCCCCGCGACCCCGCCGGGCTCACCCTGCTGTGCATCGGCGTGGTGGCCGGCGCGTTCCTGCTGGTGGCGGTCCAGGTGCCCAGCCTGGTCGCGCGCGGATTCCGCTTCCGGCCGGCGCTGGAGCTGCACCACCCGGGGGTGCGGGAGATCGTGCGTCTGTTTCTGCCGTACATGGCCGGCCTCGCGTTCACGCAGGTCTGTCTGCTGTGGCTGCCCAGCTTCTTCGGCTCCTGGTTTCCGGGCGGCGTGACCAGCCTGCGCTATGCGAACCGCCTGGTGGTCCTTCCGTTGGGGCTGTTCGGGGTCGCGATCTCGACTGCTGTGTTCCCCACGCTGGCGGAGCGCATCGACGCGGGAGAGGTCGCCGAGTTTCGCCGGACGTTCTCTGCGTCGCTGCGGGCGGTCTTCCTGCTCTCGGTTCCCAGCGCGGCCGCCCTGATCGTGCTGGCCGGGCCCGTCGTGCGTCTGTTGTGGCGCAGCGGCCAGTTTGACGAGACTGCGGTGAGGGCCTCGACGTTCTGCCTGGTCTTCTACGCCCTTGGCCTGATCGGCCTGGGCGGGCTGCAGATCGTCAACCGCGCCTTCTACTCGCTCAAGGACGTCCGCGTCCCACCGCTGGTCGGCGCCGGCTACACGATCCTCATCGTGGGACTGGCCATCGCGCTCATGCGCACTCGGCTTCAGTACGCGGCGATCGCGGCCGCCACCTCGGTCGGCGCCAACGTCGGCCTTCTCGTCATGTTCGAGTTGCTCCGGCGCCGGCTGGGCCGCGTGGACGGGCGCGCCATCGCCTTATCCTTCGCTCGGGTGTCCGCCGCGTCGGCCTTGCTGGCGGTCGCGGCGCTGGCGGTCTCCAGGTGGGTGGGGGGCTGGCTGGGGGTGCCGGCGACGCACTTCGCCGCCACCGCGCCGGCCGTGGGACCGGGTGCCGGGCACGGCGGGGTGCCCCCTCCGATATGGGCTGTCGCGGCGCAGGTCGCCGCGAGCCTTGGCGCGGGTGGTATAGTGTATCTGGCGGCGCTGCGCCTGTTGGGAGCGGCTGAGCTGGTGAGCCTGGCGCAGGTGATCCGGCGGCGGGCCGCAGGCAGGCAGGCGGCGCCGACGGCATAGGTCAGTCCGATGGCGATTCCGGTGCAACAGCGAACCCGAAACTTCTGCATCATCGCCCATATCGATCACGGCAAGTCCACGCTCGCCGATCGCATCCTCGAGTACACCCACACCCTGGGAGAACGGGAGATGCGCGAGCAGGTCCTGGACCAGATGGACCTCGAGCGCGAGCGCGGCATCACCATCAAGGCCAGCGCCATCCGGCTCACCTATCGCGCCCAGGACGGGCAGGACTACGTGCTCAACCTGATCGACACTCCGGGGCACGTGGACTTCACGTACGAGGTGTCGCGGAGTCTCGCGGCTGCGGAGGGCGCGCTTCTGGTCGTCGACGCGGCGCAGGGCGTGGAGGCACAGACTGTCGCAAACGCGCACCTCGCCCTCGAGCAGGGGCTCGAGATCATCCCCGTCATCAACAAGATCGACCTGCCCAACGCCTCCCCCGATCGGACCCGCGTCGAGATCGAGGAGATCATCGGGCTGGAGGCAGACGACGCGCTGCTGGTCAGCGCCAAGATTGGCACAGGGGTGCCCGAGGTGCTGGAGGCCATCGTGCAGCGCGTGCCGCCGCCCGCGGGCGATCCGGAGGCCCCGCTTCAGGCGTTGATCTTCGACTCGCACTTCGACCCGCACCGCGGCATCGTCTGCTACGTCCGGGTGCGCAACGGCCGCATCGCCGCGGGGACCAAGATCCAGATGATGGCGACCGGGCGGCGGTTCGAGGTGCAGGAGGTCGGGGTGTTTGGCCTGGGGCTGTCCCGGGTCGACGAGCTGGCCGCAGGCTCGGTGGGGTATGTCATCGCGGGCATCAAGGAGATCGGCGAGGCCCGTGTTGGGGACACCATCACCGACGCGGCCAGACCCGCCTCCAAACCCCTTCCCGGGTACCGGCCGGCGAAGCCGATGGTCTTCTGCGGCATCTATCCCTCGGAGAACGACGACTACCCGCTCCTGCGCAGCGCGCTGGAACGCCTTAGCCTCAACGACGCGGCCCTGCTGTACGAGCCGGAGACGTCGGTCGCCCTCGGGTTCGGGTTCCGCTGCGGGTTCCTCGGGCTGCTTCATATGGAGATTGTGCAGGAGCGCCTCGAGCGCGAGTATGGGCTCGACCTGGTCGCGACCGCGCCGAGCGTGGCCTACCGGGTGCACACCACAACAGGTGAGGTCGTGGAGGTTGACAGCCCGGCCAAGCTCCCGCCGCAGGACAGGATCGCGCGCATCGAGGAGCCGTTCGTCCGCGTCACCATCATGACGCCATCGGCCTACGTCGGCCCCTGCATCGAGCTGTGCCAGGACCGGCGCGGCGAGTACGAGTCCATGGAGCACTCTCACACCGACCGCGTCGTCATCACCTACCTGCTGCCGCTGTCGGAGATCTTGCTCGAGTTCTTCGACCAGCTCAAGTCCCGCAGCCGCGGCTATGCCTCCATGGACTACGAGGTCATCGGCTACCGGGAGTCCGACCTGGTGAAGCTCGACGTGATGATCAACGGCGACCCCGTGGATGCGCTGTCGGTGATCGTCCACAAGTCCGAGGCCCAACACCGCGGCCGCGTGCTCGTCGAGCGCCTTCGGAAGGCCCTGCGCCGCCAGCTCTTCGAGATCCGGATCCAGGCCGCGCTTGGGTCGCGCATCATCGCCTCCGAGCGCATCGCCCCCATGCGCAAGAATGTCACCGCCAAGTGCTACGGCGGCGACGTCACCAGGAAGCGCAAGCTCCTCGAGCGGCAGAAGGCCGGCAAGAAGCGCATGCGCCAGATCGGCAAGGTCGATGTCCCCCAGGAAGCCTTCCTCACCGTCCTCAAAATCGCCGAGTGAACGCCCGGGCGACCTGAGCGTCTACCTCCATTTCCCCTTCTGCCTCAGCAAGTGCCCCTACTGCGACTTCGACTCGGTGCCTCTGTCAACCGCCGGCGGGGAGACGGCCGCGCGCCGCTACCTCGACGCGATGGCCATCGAGATGGACATGCGCGCTGCGTCGCCAGAGTTCCTCGGGGCACAGCTCGCCACCGTCTACTGCGGCGGCGGAACACCGACCACGCTGCCCCCGGAGTGGCTCGCCAACCTGTTGGCGCGCCTGCGCCTGCGTTTCCCATGGGCGGCCGACGCGGAGGTGACCGTGGAGGCAAACCCGGGCACGGTGAGCCAGGCCGGGGTGCGGACGCTGCTGGGCGCCGGCGTCACCCGCATTAGCCTGGGTGTGCAGTCTTTCTCGGATGGTGTACTGCGAACGCTTGGGCGCGCACACACCGCGGCCCAGGCCCGCGCCGCGGTGGAGGCGATCCGCGCCGCCGGCTGCCAGAACCTGAACCTCGACCTCATTTACGGCTTTCCCGGTCAGACGGAAGCCGAGTGGGGCGCCAGCCTCGAGGAGGCTGTTGCGTGCGGCCCCGAGCACGTGTCGGTCTACGCACTGTCGGTCGAGAAGGGCACGCCGCTGGCCGCGGATATCGAGGCCGGGCGCGTCGCCCCGCCCGACGACGACCTCGCCGCCGCGATGTACCTCCGCGCAGCGGACTCCCTGTCGCGGGCCGGGTACGAGCACTATGAAATCTCCAACTTCGCGCGCCCGGGACGGCAGTGCAGACACAACAGGAGATATTGGCTTTCCGCCGAATACGTGGGGTTGGGATGCTCCGCACACTCCCACCGGCGGGGCATCCGGTGGAACAACTGGGGCGGCCCAGAAGTCTATACACAGTGGGTGGAGCGGGGCGTGCTGCCCGTGGAGCGCGCCGAGGCGCTCGGCCCCCGGCGGCGGCTCGGCGAGATGCTGATGTTGGGGCTGCGGCTGGCGGAGGGAGTCTCGGAACAGGAGCTTGCCAGGGCATGCGGGTTGGACGTTCGGGAGGTCTTTGGTCGAGAGATCGCGCGGCTCTGTCAGGCGGGAATGCTGTTGGCCGACGCCGGCCGACTGCGCATCCCGCAGGATCGATGGCTGCTCTCCGACGAAGTTCTGTCACAGTTCGCGGCCTGACAGCGGTGCGCTTCGGTCGGCCGGCGCGACCCGCGTGGCGCATTCTGCAGCTTCGCTCGCTGCGGCGAGCGACGGGAAGGTGGAGGCAATGATGCGTGCCAAGTCGGTCTGTCTCGCGGTTGTCGTCGTTGGCGCCCTCGCGGCGCTGGGGGCGGCGGTGGGCTATGGACAGATCATCTCCCTGGTGGGCCCCGAGAAAGAGGCGCTGATTTACGACGGCGACCTCGCTATGGACTCCGGCGGCATCGAGATCACGCCGTGGGGCAGCGGCAAGGCGGAGGCCGTCTACGACGAGGCCTATGTTGGGCCCCGCGTGCTCAAGATCGAGTCGCAAGGCCCCTACCAGGGCGTCGTGCTTCACCTCAACCGGCCAGCCGATCTGAGTGAGTTCGTCGCCTCCGGCTGCGGTTACCTCGATCTGCGCATCCTGCCCGGTCAGCCGAAGCGAGAACGGGCCCAGGTGAGAGAGCAGAGCCGCCTGGGCGCGGGCGCTGGCGGCCTTGGCGGCCGCAGCACCAGCAGGCTCGGCGGGGGCGGCGGCCTGGGTGGTGGCGCCCGGGGCGGTGGTGGCCTCGGCGGCGGCGCGCGCGGCGGTGGCATGGGCGGTGGTGCCCGTGGGGGCGGCATGGGTGGTGGCGGTGGTATGCGTGGGGGCGGCATGGGCGGGGGTGCCATGGGTGGGGGCATGGGCGGCGGCGGGATGCGCGGCGGCGCCATGGGTGGGGGTGGCGGTATGCGCGGCGGCATGGGCGGCGGCGCACGCGGTGGGGGCATGGCTGGCGGCGGTGGCATGCGCGGTGGCATGGGCGGCGGCGGCATGCGCGGGGGTCCGGGCGCTGGCGCGACCAGGCAGCCTGGCGCGCCGGGCGCGACGACCGGCCGCGCCCCGGGCGCAGCGGCCGCGGCCGGCCCCAAGGAGCTGAACCTGCGGTCGGTGCGGGTCGTCCTCTTCACGGATGAAGGCCCCGTGGCGGCCGAGTCGCCGGTAGTCGGCACGATGCCCAAGGACAAGCGCGGGTGGTTTCCCGTGACCATCTCCCTGACACAGTTCCGCGGGATCCAGAACGTGAAGAAGGTCCGCGCGGTCGGCATCTTCGCGGACGAAGCGGACGTGTTCTACCTGGGACAGGTTCGCCTGCTGGTGGACCGCACGCCGGTGTCTCTGGAACTGAAGGCCGAGCCCGCCATCGCCCGCGTGGGAAAGGTGATCGAGTTCTCGGCCGAGACGCGCGGCGGGGCCATTGACCCGGACATCACCTGGGACTTCAACGCGGCGGACGGGCTCCAGGAGCAGGCCGTCGGCCCGAAAGTGAAGTATGTGTTCAAGGAGCCGGGCGACTACATGGTGACGTGCACGGTCAAGGATAAGGCCGGTGTGCGCCCGGCGATCAGCAAGGCCACCGGGGTTCACATCGAGGCCGCGAGTGAGTGAGCCCGCGGGGGCCCCGGAGGCGGAAGCCGCTGGCATGTCCGCCGCGAGTCGCTTCCGCGTCATCTGCGAGATCATAGAGAGCGCTCACTTACCCGGCAACCACCACCGGCTGGTGCTGGAGGCGCCGGAGATCGCCCGTCTGGCCCGTCCGGGCCAGTTCGTGCATGTGTGGTGTCACCCCCCGGAGCAGATCGACAGGCCGCCGTGCGCGGCCGTGCTCCGCCGGCCCTACAGCATCTCGCGGGTCTGGGGCCCGAACCGGATCGTGATCCTGATGCGCGTGCGCGGGGTTGGCGGGAGCCTGCTCGCGGCGCGACGGGCGGGTGAGCGGCTCGACATCATCGGGCCGCTCGGGCGAGGGTTCGCGGTCGCCGAGGGTACACGCACGGCGGTCGTCGTTGCAGGTGGCATCGGTCTGGCGCCTGTGCCGCTTCTGCTGGAGTGGCTTGCCGTCCACGGCATCCGCACCATCCTGCTGGCGGGCGCGGCCGATGACAGCAAGCTGCCTTTCCTCGTGGAGCGCCCGCCCGGGCGGCCCGCGACGCTCCCCGAGCTGGAAGAACTGGGCGCGGAGGTAACCTTCGCCTCCGAATCGGTCGAGGGGGTTCTTGTCAGTGACCTGCTCGAGATGCGCCTGAGCGAGTTAGCGCACGCTCACACCCAGGTGTTCGCGATTGGCCCGAGGGCGATGCTGAAGCGCCTTGCGGCGATCTGCGAGGGCTGCCTGGAGCTACAGGTTTCCCTCGAGGAGCGCATGGCGTGCGGGCTCGGGGCCTGCCGCTCGTGCGTAGTGCCGGCGCGGTCGGCCGAGGGGACGGCCTACAAGACGGTGTGTCGCGACGGCCCCGTGTTCGACGCGCGCGAGATCGACTGGGAGCGTCTGACGACCTGATGGCCCCCGACCTCACAGTGCGCATCGGCGCGATGGAGATGAAGAACCCCGTGATGCTCGCCTCGGGGATCTTCGGCTACGGTGATGAGTTCATGGGGCTCGCGCCCTACGGCGAGCTGGGCGCGCTCGTGCTCAAGACAGTCACCCTCTTCCCCCGCGCGGGGAATCCCCCGGCCTCCCGCACCGCCGAAACGCCGGCCGGCCTGGTGAACGCAATCGGCCTGGAGAACGTTGGCCTGGAGGCGTTCTTGCGGGACAAGCTCCCTGTCGCGCTGAGCTACGGCACACACATCGTCGCCAGTATCGCGGGCGACACCGCGCAGGAGTTCGCCGACTGCGCCAGGGCGCTGGACCGCGCCGGCGTGTCAGCCCTGGAGGTGAACATCTCCTGCCCGAACGTGAAGCAGGGCGGCATGGCGTTTGGCGTGGACGCGCAGGCCAGCGCCGACGTGGTGGCCGCTGTGCGCGCCGCCACCAGCTTGCCGATCATTGCCAAGCTCACGCCGAACGTCACCGATGTCGCAGCGGTCGCCGCCGCGTGCGAGAGGTCGGGCGCCGACGCCGTGTCGCTCACGAACACCTTCTCCGCGATGGTGATCGACCCCGAGACCCGCCGGCCCCTGCTCGCCGCCGGCACCGGAGGCCTGTCTGGCCCGGCCATCCGGCCGGCGGCCGTCTACCGCGTGCGCGAGGTGGCGGCCCGGGTTCGCGTGCCGGTGATCGGCATGGGCGGCATCTGGAACGCGTCCGACGCCCTCGAGTTCCTCATCGCCGGTGCCTCGGCGGTCGCCGTGGGCACCGCCCTCTACGCCGACCCCGAAGCGGGCCACCGGGTCCTTCGCGGCATCCGCGGCTACCTCGAGCGCCACGGCATCGCAACCGTCTCCGATCTGGTTGGCTCGCTGCGGTCCGCTGGCGGCTAGGCGTCGGGCGGATACGGACCCCCCTGCTGCATCTCCTCGCGGGCCAGTGCGTCAAGTCGGTCTGTCGCACGATCGTGACCACGTCGGCATCGACGGTCCCGTGCTCCTCCCGCACCGGCGCCAGTGCGACATCCTAAGAGCGAATGCCCAACTCCGGCGCACGGCGGATCCGCCTGGCGTATTCGCGGAGATCCATCGCCTTGCCGGTCTCCGGGACGGTCCCTTGGCAGCCCGCAACGGCAAGGCGACCAACGCCGCCCCGGGAACCGCCGTTAGTTACCTTGTCTTCGTCCGAGCTATCGAACAGCGCTCCACTGGGAAAAAGACATTGTCGCGGAGATTGACCACGAGGATAAAGCGCCGGTGCGGCCAAAAATGCAGCGCGTGAAGGCTAGAGGAGGGCGTCCGTGCTCGCTGCCACTATCGCCATGCTCATCATCGCGCTTGTGCTCGTTGGCTTCGCCTGGGCCCGCCACGTCCACGTCGAGGGACTGTGGCTGGGGCTCCGCATGTTCGCGTCCATCGTGCCGCTGCTGATCGCGGTTTTCGCCATCGCCGGGCTCGTTGAGGTGCTGGTTCCGAAGGAGAGAGTCGCTGGGCTGCTAGGAGACCAGGCCGGCTTCAAGGGCATTATCCTGGGATCGCTTGCCGGCGCGGTGACGCCAGGCGGGCCCTATGTCAGCTTCCCGCTCGTGGCGACCATCTACCACGCCGGAGCCGGGATCGGCACCATCGTCGCGTTCGTCACCGCATGGTCGCTGTGGGCGGTGGCGCGGCTTCCGATGGAGATCGGCATCGTGGGGCCGCGGGTCACGCTCGCCCGCATAGTGTCGACGTTCGTGTTCCCGCCCATCGCGGGCGTGATCGCGAGGACGTTTTTCTCGAACTTCGTGCGCTAGTCTGCGGCGCGCCCGAGGGGGCCGCGCGGGTGCCTCGCCCGCGCTGAGAAACTGGAAGGGGATTCACATGCCTGTGACACTGTACTGGAAGAGAGAGGGGCTGAACCGCGAACTGGTGGAGGCCCTGGAGACCCTGGCCGAGGAGTACCCGCTGTTAGAGGGAGAAGGCTCTCCGCAGCTTCATCTCACCTCGGGCGCCAGGGCGGGCTCGGTGGAGGTGCGCCGCGCGGACGACGCTGTGACCGTTCGCTACGGGACGCTGGCCGATGCTCTGCGGGGGATCGGCTGCGCGCTCGCCGGCGCCGTCCCCGAGGCGGGCGGGATCGTCGAGGCGAGCCCGTTCACAATGCTGGGCATCATGCTCGACTGCTCGCGGAACGCGGTCATGACGGTCGCCCACCTCCGGCGCTGGCTGCGCCGGCTGGCCCTGCTGGGCTACAACATGGTCATGCTGTATACCGAGGATACCTACAAGATCGACGGCGAGCCGTTCTTCGGCCTGCTGAGGGGCGCCTATTCGAGAGAGGAGCTTGCCGAGATCGACGCCTACGCCGCCCGCCTCGGCATCGAGATGATCGGGTGCATCCAAACCCTGGGGCACCTCGAGCAGATTCTGAAGTGGCCCGCGTACGCCGCGGTGCGCGACACCGAGCGCGAGCTTCTGGTTGGCGAACCCAAGACCTATGATCTGATCCGGAAGATGATCTCAACCTACGCGCACTGCTTCCGCAGCCGGCGCATACACGTCGGGATGGACGAGACCCACACCCTGGGCCGCGGCAGATACCTCGATCGGCACGGACACCGCAGCGGATTCGAGATCCTCAACGAGCACCTGGCCAGGGTCATCGAGATCTGTGAGGAGGCAGGGCTGAGGCCCATGATGTGGTCCGACATGTTCTTCCGGCTGGCCAGCGGCCGCGGGATGGACTTCGACCCTGACAGCGCGATCCCCGAGCAGGTGAAGCAGGCCATCCCGCAGGGCGTCGAGCTGGTCTACTGGGACTACTACCACGATGACGAGGACTTCTATCTCAAGATGCTCGAGCGCCACCGCCAGCTCGGGCGGGAGCCTATCATGGCCTCCGGGGTGTGGACTTGGCTGCGGCTCTGGCACGGGCGGGGGGACACCGAGCGGAACGCCGGGGCGTGCATCCGGGCCTGCAAGAAGGCCGGGGTGAAGGAGATCTTCTTCACCCTGTGGGGGGACGACGGCGGGTACTGCGAGTATGACTCCTCGCTGGCCGGGCTTGCGTTCGCGGCCGCGCAGTGCTACGGAGAGGACGAGCGGCGGCTGCGCGAGCGGTATGCGGCCGTCTGCGGTGCCGACTATGAGGAGACCTGCCTGGGATCGAAGATCGAGGATCACAGCCTGGGCGGGCGCGTGGGGCGCGAGGCATATATGCCGGCCTGCATGATTCTCTGGGATGACCCGCTGCTGGGCATCCACTGGCTCTCCATGAAGGCCAGGCACGGCGGCTATTGGGAAAAGGCCTGGGAACACTTCCAGGAGGTCGCCCAGTCCCTGGAGCCCCACCGGTACACTGAAGAGCCTGTGGATCTGGCCCATGCCTCCGCGCTGGCGCGGTTCCTGTTGGCGAAGATCGACTGCCGCCAGCGGCTGGAAGCCGCCTATGAAAGCCAGGACATGGTCGGGCTGGAGGCCCTCGCGGCCGACATCCCGGGGATTATGGACCTGGCCGATGAACTGGCCGCGAGCTTCCGCCGCCAATGGCTGCGGCGGAACAAGCCCTTTGGCCTCGAGGTCATGCAGACGCGACTGGCCGGTCAGCGCGCGCGGTACGCGGAGCTGGAGCGCGCGCTGCGAGCGGTGGTCAGCGGGGAGAGCGAGCGCATCGCCGAGCTGGACGAGGGGCTGTCGATCCCGAAAGGCGCCCTCTCCGGCCTCTGGATCTGGGGCGTGTACAGCCGACTCGCCACAAGCTCGTCGATCCTCTAGCGGCTGGAGGCGGCTGCGGCCGGCCATTGCGCTTGACGGAAACGGCCGATTCTGGTAGTCTACGCGGCGGACAACAAGGTTATCTCCGTACGGGGACCTTTAATCCAGTCCGGCGAGGCTGAGAAAGGTGAGCCCTGTGAGCAGAAGCAGACGCGCCGCGCCTTCCCTCGCAGAGGGGGAGGGCGTTTTTGGCGGCCGGGCGGGGCGCTTGCGCGACGGGGTCAGGTCGGTGATGGACGGCGACGACATCCGCCGCGCCCTCACTCGCATCGCACACGAGATCATTGAGCGCAACAAGGGCGCGCGGGACCTGTGTCTGGTGGGCGTTCTGACCCGCGGCGTCCCGCTGGCACAGCGCCTGGCCGCGCTGGTGCAGCAGATCGAGGGCCACCCGGTGCCGGTGGGGGAGATCGACATCGCCGAACACCGGGACGACCGACCGGCGCCCGGCGCGCCCTCCCGAACCAACATCAGCTTCCCGGTCGTGGGCAAGACGGTCGTGCTCGTGGACGAGGTGCTGTACACGGGGCGAACCGTGCGGGCGGCCCTCGACGCGCTGCTCGAGCACGGCCGGCCGGCTCAGGTTCAGCTCGCCGTCCTTGTAGACCGCGGCCATCGAGAGCTGCCCATCCGCGCCGACTACGTCGGGAAGAACCTGCCCACCTCCCGCCGCGAGCGCGTCACGGTCCACCTCTCAGATCCGGACGGCGAGGAGGCTGTCTACATCGAACGTCCGCCGCAGGAGCTAGCCCAGTGACTCTGGAACGGCGCGACCTGGTCTCGATCTTCGACTTCAGTGACCCGGAGGTGGAGGCCGTCTTCAGCCTCGCGGATGAGATGTCTCAGTACACGCGGGGGAAGCTTGGCCTCGCCGACGGCCTCATCATGTCCACCCTGTTCTATGAGCCGAGCACGCGCACGCGGCTGTCCTTCGAAGCCGCGATGCTGCGCCTGGGCGGCGGGGTGATCGGGGTCGCCGACGCGCGAGTGACCTCCGTCGCCAAGGGCGAGACGATCGCCGACACCGTGCGCATCATTGAGTCCTACGCTGACCTCATCGTGATCCGCAACCCCCTCGAGGGCAGCGCGCGGGTGGCGGCCGACTTTGCCTCCGTGCCGGTCGTGAACGCCGGCGACGGCGCGCACGAGCACCCGACCCAGACCCTGGTGGACCTCTACACCATCCGCCGGGCGAGAGGCGGCCTCCGCGGCCTGAGCGTCGCGCTGGTGGGCGACCTGCGGTACGGCCGGACCGTTCATTCGCTCGCCTTCGGGCTGGCGCGCTTCGGCGCGAAGGTAACCTGCGTAGCCCCCGAGGGCCTGGAGATGCCCGCCCACCTGCTCGCCCGACTCGAGCACGAATTCGGCTGTCGGCCGGCGCGGTACAGGAGCCTCGAGGAGATCGTGACGAACCGCAACGTGGTCGCACGCCGGCCAGGGGCCCAGAAGGCGCTGGCCACGGAGGTCCTGTCCAGCTTCGACGCGGTCTACGTCACCCGGGTCCAGCGGGAGCGGTTCGAGTCGGCCGAGGCGTACGAGCGGGCGAGGAACTCCTATGCAATCACCGAGGAGGTCATCGCCAAGGCGCGGCCGGACGCGCTCGTGATGCACCCGCTGCCGCGCGTCGACGAGCTCGCCTACGACATCGACAACGACCCCCGCGCGGTCTACTTCCGCCAGGCGGCCTACGGGCTCCCGGTGCGAATGGCCCTCATCGCCGCGCTGCTTGGCCGCCGGCCGGCGCGCGTCCGCCGGGCGCGCAAGGGCGATTGGCGGCCCCGGCCCCGCCACGAGGTGAACTTCCGAAAGCTCGGCGAGGTCCGCTGCCCCAACCCGCGGTGCGTCACGAACCACGAGAAGTACGTCACCCCCCGGTTCCTGCTCGTCGACTACGACGAGAGCGTCGTCGCCTGCGCATACTGCGATCAGGAACGACCGGCCCCCTACGGCCACGAGGCGCAGGAGTGACAGGCCTTTTGATCCGAGGCGGCAGACTGCTCGACCCGGGCGCCCACCTGGACGCGGTCGGCGACGTGCTGGTCGTCGGCGGACAGATCGCGCGCGTCGGGGCGATCCCGGCGGAGGGCGCGCAGGTGCTGGACGCGCGCGGGCTGTGGGTGGTGCCTGGGCTGCTCGACATGCACGTTCACTTGCGAGAGCCGGGCCAGGAGCACAAGGAGACCATCGCGACCGGCACGCGCGCTGCCGCGGCGGGCGGATTCGCGGCCGTTGCGTGCGAGCCAAACACCACCCCGCCCCGGGACACGCCGGAGCGGGTGCGGGAGGTGCTCGAGATCGCCGCCCGCGACGCGGTCGTCCGCGTCCTGCCGAAGTGTGCGATCACCCTCGGCCAGCGCGGCGATTCGCTGACTGACTTCGCCGCGCTGCGGGCCGCCGGGGCAGTGGCCGCCAGCGACGACGGGCTCTCGGTGGCTGAGGAGAGGGTAATGCGGGAGGCGACCGCCGCGGCGAAGCGTGCTGGTATGCCTCTTACTCTCCACGTGGATGGCCCGCGGATGGTCAGCCGCGATATCCGGCTGGCGGCCGAAGCCGGCTGGCCGGTCCACTTCTCACACGTGAGCCTGGCGGAGGAGGCGGAGCTGATTGCGGACGCCCGGGACCGGGGGCTGCCCGTCACCGGCGAGGCGACGCCCCACCACCTTTCGCTGTGCGCGGACGACGCCCCGCCGTCTGACAGCGACTACAAGATGAACCCGCCGCTCAGGACGGCGGCCGACCGCGACGCGCTGCGCGGGGCGCTGGCGTCCGGCGTCATATCGGTCATCGCATCCGACCACGCCCCCCACGCGCCCGAGGAGAAGGCCCGGCCCTATGAGGAAGCGCCGGCGGGAGTGATCGGACTGGAGACCACGATCGGCATCATCTGGACAGACCTCGTTCACGCCGGAGTCGTGGATGCAGGGACGGCGGTGGCGGCCATGACTGGTGGGCCGGCGCGGGTTCTGCGGCTGAGCTCGCCCGCGCTGCGCCCGGGCGAGCGGGCGGACATCACCCTGATCGACCCGGGCACCGAGTGGGTCGTCGACCCGGAGGAGTTCGAGTCGCGGGCTCGCAACTGCCCCTTCGCCGGCAGGCGGCTCCGGGGGCGTGCGGTTGGCACCATCGTCGCGGGCCGGGTTGCGATGTGGCAGGGAGAGGTCATCGAGTTGGGAGCAAGAGCGTGAAGGCGATCCTCGTGCTTGAGGACGGAACCGTGTTCGAGGGGGAGAGCATCGGCCGGCCGGGCCGGGCGCTGGGGGAGGTCGTGTTCGACACGGCCATGGTCGGCTACCAACAGGCTTTCACCGACCCCTCGTTCAAGGGGCAGATCCTGACGCTCACATATCCGCTCATCGGGAACTACGGCGCAAACGACGAAGACTTCGAGTCGCCGAAGTGCCAGGTGGCCGGGGTGGTGGTTCGCGAGCTGTGCGCCCAGCCCAGCAACTTCCGCTGCGAGGAGCCGCTCGGCGATTTTCTGTTTCGCCACGGAGTCGTGGGCATCTCGGGCGTCGACACGCGCGCGCTCACGCGCAAGCTGCGGACGGCTGGGGTGATGATGGGCGCCATCTCTACCGACGAGACGCCCCAGGAGGCGCTGGCGCGGGTGAAGGAGAGCCCGAGCTACGGCGAGGTGGACCTCGTCCGGCAGGTGAGCACGCCGACGGCCTACGAGTGGCGCCCGGGCCAGCGGCCGGGGGCGGCCCAGGCCTGCATCGACTTCGAGGATCGGCTCAGGATCGTCGCGATCGACTTCGGGATGCGAACCAGCATCCTGCGCAACCTCTTCGAGTTGGGCTGCCGGCCGATCGTGGTGCCCTGCACGAGCACCGCGGAGGAGGTCCTCGCGCAGCGGCCGGACGGGGTGCTGCTCTCTCCGGGGCCGGGCGACCCGGCGCGGCTGGGCTACGCGGTGGAAACCGTGCGCGGCCTGTTGGGGCGCGTGCCGATCTTCGGCATCTGTCTGGGAAACCAGATGCTGGGCTGCGCGCTCGGCGGGCGGACGTTCAAGCTGAAGTTTGGCCATCGCGGCGGCAACCACCCAGTCAAGGACCTCATGACCGGGCGCGTCCGGATCACCTCGCAGAACCACGGATATGCCCTGGACCCGGACAGCCTCCGGGGGACAGGCGCGGTCGTCTCCCAGATCAACCTCAACGACCAGACGGTCGAAGGGCTGGAAGCGGCCGACCTGCACGCGTTTTCGATCCAGTACCATGCAGAGGCCAGCCCCGGGCCGCTGGACAGCAAGGGGATCTTCGGCCAGTTCGTCCAGCGCATCCGAGAGCCGGACCGGTGGGAGGAGATCACCCCCGAGGTGCGTTGAGCGGTGGTGCACGTTGGAGTAGACAGGAGGTTGAATGCCGAGGCGCGATGATCTGAAGAAGGTGATGGTGATCGGGTCGGGCCCGATCGTGATCGGGCAGGCGGCGGAGTTCGACTACGCGGGCACGCAAGCATGCAAGGCCCTGCGCGAGGAGGGCATCGAGATCGTGCTCATCAACTCCAACCCCGCCACGATCATGACCGACGCGAACATGGCCGACCGGATCTACCTGGAGCCGCTCACCCTCGAGTTCGCCGCGCGCATCATCGAGCAGGAGCGCCCGGACGGGCTGATCGGCACGCTAGGCGGCCAGACGGGGCTGAACCTGTCGACGCAGTTGGCGCGCGCCGGGGTTCTGGACCGTTTCGGCGTCGAGCTGCTCGGCACGTCCCTGGACGCCATCGAGCGGGCGGAGGACCGCGACAGGTTTCGGCAGACGATGCGCGAGATCGGCGAGCCGGTGCCGGAAAGCGCGATCGTGAACACGCTCGAGGAGGCCGTCGCCTTCTCCCACACCATCGGCTTTCCCATCATCGTGCGCCCGGCCTACACCCTGGGGGGAACCGGAGGCGGCATCGCCTGGGACGAGGCGCAGCTGCGCGACATCTGCGCCCGCGGCCTGCGGGTGAGCATGATCCACCAGGTGCTGCTGGAGCGCTGCGTCATCGGCTGGAAGGAGATCGAGTACGAGGTGATGCGCGACGCGGCCGGCACGTGCATCACCGTGTGCAGCATGGAGAACCTGGACCCGATGGGAATCCACACCGGCGACTCCATCGTCGTCGCGCCCGCGCAGACCCTCGGCGATCAGGAGTACCAGATGCTGCGCACCGCCTCCCTGAAGATCATCCGCGCCCTCGGCATTGAAGGCGGCTGCAACATCCAGTTCGCGCTGAATCCCGAGAGCTATGAGTACTACGTGATCGAGGTCAACCCGCGCGTCAGTCGCTCCAGCGCCCTGGCCTCGAAGGCGACGGGCTACCCGATCGCGCGCGTGGCGACGAAGATCGCCGTCGGGCTGCGGCTCGACGAGATACCGAACGCGGTAACCCAGAAGACGCTTGCCTGCTTCGAGCCGACGATTGACTACATCGTGGTCAAGATTCCGCGGTGGCCGTTCGACAAGTTCGCCCTCGCGGACCGCACGGTCGGCACGCAGATGAAGGCCACGGGCGAGGTGATGGCGATCGAGAGGAGCTTCGAGGCGGCGCTCCTGAAGGGCGTGCGGTCGCTGGAGATCGGCGCCTTTGGCCTGCGCCTCAAGAACATCGCGCAGTGGGGCATGATGGAGATCGAGCAGTGCCTGCGCGAGGCGACGGACGAGCGGCTGTTCGCCGTCGCCGAGGCCTTCCGGCGCGGCCTCATGGTCGAAGAGGTGGCCGAACTGTCCCGGATCGACCGGTGGTTCCTGCACAAGATCAAGGGCCTCGTCGACCTGGAGACGCAGATCGCGGAGGCGGGCGCGGCCGGCCTGACGGACCAACTGCTCGCCCGCGCCAAGCGCATGGGCTTCTCCGATCACGAGGTGGCGAGCCTCGCGGGCCTGCCCGAGCAGCAGTTGAGACAACGCCGGATCGCCCTCAACCTCGTGCCTCCCTACAAGATGGTGGACACGTGCGCCGCCGAGTTCGAGGCCGTCACGCCCTATTACTACTCCTCGTACGAGCTGGAGGACGAGGTCGTGCGCTCCGACGCACCCCGGGTGATCGTCATCGGCGCCGGCCCCATTCGCATCGGCCAGGGCATCGAGTTCGACTACTGCACCGTCCACGCGGTCTGGGCGCTCCGGGAGGAGGGCTACCAGTCCATCATCGTCAACAACAACCCCGAGACGGTATCCACCGACTTCGACACCTCGGACAAGCTCTACTTCGAGCCGATCACGGCCGAGGACGTCTTGCACATCATCGCCCGCGAGCAGCCCAAGGGCGTCG
>Ga0272448_1003190_pt1 | contig 19728 bp, 17 predicted proteins | sample YNPCB0191_FD_202220 | JGI IMG/M metagenome (GOLD analysis project Ga0272448, IMG submission 202220) | Hot spring sediment microbial communities from Yellowstone National Park, WY, United States - YNP-CB-019-1 | ecosystem: Environmental > Aquatic > Thermal springs > Hot (42-90C) > Sediment... | reverse complement strand
AACGGAAAAAGAATGATTTTTCCGAGAGAACAAACGCGGGATGAGACGAGGAGCGAAAATCGGAGGATTGGATTAGCACAAAATACTTGACAGACCCTCGACCTGGGGTAAGCCCATAATGTATTCAGCACCCCCCACCCCATACTGGCGCTACGCCAATACATACCTCCCAATACAATGAGCGCGGTCAGCATGAGGTAGATTAACAATTGCAACCGCATTCGCCGTCCCAATACGCCGGAGCGGATCTCTTTAGTGAAGACCGGCAGTTCCAGGCGCTGACGGAGGCGCTCCCAACGTGTCATCTGGATTGGTTCTTTCATAATCACCGCTCTATCCTCCGCAGCATTTTCTTTGCTGATCAAATAAGCGCACAGCCAACATCACCATCATCCATGCCCCTATCAGCAGCATAGCGAACGTAATGGGAACAAAACAAACGTCCATGGGCGGGCGAAAGCTTGAGCGATAATCCAGCAGCAATAGCAATGCGAAACCGGGATTGCCGACACAACACCCCGGAGAGTATGTGATCTGGCTATGGATAAAATTGGGGAACCAGCGAAAAAACGCCATCAGCGAAAGAGCTAGAAACCCCCAAAGAGCCAATTGCAAGTTAATTGAGATCGCGCGCCGGGTGATTAATCCCAGTAACAATGCCACCAATGCGGCGACGGGTATCGCATACAGCAGCGAACAGGAGGTTGCTGCCACGAAATACACGCCATTGATATCAGGCGGATTCGTCAATACAATGATAAGACAGGCTGCGAGCAGAAATTGGATCAGTGCGATGCCTGGCCATGGGATCTGACGTCGAGACAGGCGCTGATAGATACTTTTTATGATAGACGTAACGATAACCAGCGGCAGGATTATCGCCACGGCATGAACGAGCGTAGAACCGATTGACTGATCATTGCCGGAATATGTTTCGCTGATGGTAGATAACAAGAACGGAATTACCAGCAACCATCCCAGGCTGATCAGGTATGCCGCCACCACGGCGGTGGCGGTTTTACGGAAGCGCACCGAGCAATACAAGCCGATGGCGCCGAACAGCACGGCCGTCGCCAGGATGATCGCCGCTGACCAGCCCACCTGCGCCGGCGAGACGCCACCGAAGATGAAGGCGATGGCCATCACAGGCAACGCGCAGAGCACAATTAGGACTATCACGCTCAACGCGGACAGCAGCTTTCCCAGGATAATTTTGCCGGAAGACATCGGCGTGAGCCATAGCGCCTCCAGCGATTGCTGCTCTTTCTCAGTAGTCACCACGCCGGCCGTCAACGCCGGTGTGATCAACACGATCAACCCACCTTCAAGGTAGGCCAGTATTTTAAATAATCCCTTGCCGATCTCCGCCAGGGCATTTCCGGTATTGGCCGAGTTCCAATTTTTGTCGATCAGCGAGAAACACTCAATTATGCCGACAATGACAGGGACGACCGTGCAGACAAAGAGCAAGATCGGCATGCGGTTTCCATGCATGCGCGCACGCATCTCTTTGGTGAAGACCGGCAGCTCCAGGCGCTGACGGAGGCATTCCCAGCGCGATGGTTCCGTGCTACTGTTCATCGGTCTTTCCCTCGCGTTCGGTTCAGCATGCCATCACCAAGCTGCATATCCAGCAGGCGCTCTGCCATCATCAGGGTGATCCAGGTGTAGAGAAGTAAGAGACCGACGGTGACCGGCGCCATCCAGTTGCTCAGTGCCTGGTCGAGATGCCACCAGAAATCATTCCCCCACTGCTCCAGCATGGCGATGATGGGATTGCCGAACAAGAAGATTTCCGCATTGAACGACCGCCAGAAACACATGGCCGAAAATACGATCATCGAGATGAGGATCGCGGTGGCCATCCAGACGGTGCGATGCATCCGTACGGTGAAGTGCCGGTGGAAGCGCCGCGTATAGACGATGGAGATCAGGCCGACAAGCGGGATGGCCATCACCGAGCCTATCATAGCCGCAGGTAAATATACACAGAAGGGTAACCAAATACTATCTGGGTACAGTAGCTCAGACGAGACGTCGCGATTGCTAAGCAAAGTAATTAAAGAGGGTATCAGAAACAGGTAACACAGGCAGATGATATAGGTGGCGGATACTGCGGTGATAGTCCTGCGAAAATTGATCGAGCAATACAATCCAATGGTACCACTGAAGAGCGCGGTGGCGAGGATCAGCGCCAGCGACCAGGCTATCTGCGCCGGTGATACCCCGCCGAAATACAATGACACCGCCATGACCGGCAATGTGCTGAGCAGGATGAGCAGCACGGAGCTCAATGCGGACAACAGCTTGCCCATGATGATATTGCGACTGGAGAGCGGTGTGAACAATAATGCTTCAAGCGTCTGTTGCTCGCGCTCGCCGGAAAACGTTGCGGCAGTGAGCGCCGGCGTGATCATCACCACGAATCCGCCTTCCAGATAGAAAAGCAACATGGATAAACCCTTGCCGATTCCCGCCAACATTCCCATGTTATCGGTAAGTTCTCCCCCATAGATATTGGACGGGAATTCGCAGCACAATACCACAGCAAGGATAGTGCTTGCCGTGCAGTAGAACAACAACATCGGCAGGCGTGTGTCGCGCATGCGCGCACGCATCTCTTTGGTGAAGACCGGCAGCTCCAGGCGTTGACAGAGGCGTTCCCAGCGCGATGGTATGCCGGTGACAATCGGGGTATCGCTCATCACGATACCTCCTCCGCCGGTTGCGGCCTTCCGCATCGGCGTTGCTTGTCCAGTTGCTGTTGGGCATAAATGAATAACATCCAGGTACTTAGCACCGGCAGTATCAGCGAGATCATCAGGAGCACGCTATTTGCAAAAGGAAATTCGGCGGCATCGGTATTCAAGAGATAAGCCGGCGCCCCAAGACCGGATAACAATATCAGCATCGGGTTTTCCGCTTCGTGTAATTTCGTATGAAGCGTAAGCAGGATGGCATCACAGTAGAGCGTTGTGACGGACCAGCAAAGCAGGAACGGCAGCCAGGCAAACGGGCTGCCTGCAACGCTGGTAAAAATGGCATAACCGATGCCGACCAGGATTGCGGCATAAATGATGGCAAGGCCGAAAGCGGCAAACAGGTATGTCCAGCTTGAGGGAGCAAGCAGGGTGACCACAAGGATTCCACAAATACACAGCAGCCCCCAGGCGGTGAGATAAGATGCATTAAGGCCGCGAAGCCGCGTGGCAGACGCGTTGAGCAGAATCACCGCGGCAACCACGATCATCGGGAGCGCAATCATGCGGAGCACCTGCGCGATCATGTCATTTTGCGTAAAGAGATCATCATTAGCGATCTGCATGCACAGAAACGAAGGCAAGGCTAACAAGAGAACGCTGATGATGTAAGCGACAACGATCGCAGTCGCTGGTTTGCGAAACACCGTCGAACAGAAGAGACCGATCATGCTGAACAACGCGCCGCCGGTTAACAAACACAACACAGTCCAGAGACAACGCTCAAGCGTAACACCGAAAAAGAGCACGATGATGATCACCGGCAATCCGCACAGCACGATCAATACACTCACGCTGAATGCCGAAAGCCATTTGCCGAAGAGGATGTTACGTGATGAGAGCCGAGTGAGGAAGAGCGTCTCCAGCGTTTGCTGCTCACGCTCCATGGCGATGCCACCGGCTGCGAATGCGGGAGCCATGATCGTCACCAGGATACCTTGCAGCAATGAAAGAATGGTAAATAACTCCGCGGCATGGATCACGGAGAACAGGAGCCCTCCCAGCGCTATGAAGGCGACTATGACCGTTACGATGAGCACAATGTACAGTGTCAACCGTGCACGTTTTCCATGCATACGCGCACGTATCTCTTTGGTAAAGACCGGCAACTCCAGGCGTTGGCGGAGGCGTTCCCATCCCGATAGTTCCGTGGTGCTGCTCATCGCCGTTTCCCTCGCGCTCGTTCCGGCATGCCATTCCCGAGCTGCAAGTCCAGCAGGCGCTCTGCCATCACCATGGTGATCCAGGCGCAGAGCAGGAGCAGGATGACGGTGACCGGCACCATCCAGTTGATCATCGCCTGCTCAAGTTGCCATAAGTCAAAGCCCCACTGTTCTACCAGGGCGACGATGGGATTGCCATATAGAAAGATCTCCGGATGAACAAACGAAGTGTAATAGGGATGTATACGCGAAGGGGGGGAGTACGTACATAACACCAAAATGGCAGCCATCGTCACTGATAATGCCGTGATCAACCAGACACCGATGTTTACGCGCACCGAAAAACGCTTGTGGCAAAGCCTCGTATAGCCGATGGAGAAGAGACAGACAAGCGGGATGGCGTAGATCAGCGCCAGCGTGAAAAGCTTGAGGAGATTGAGCATATCATTGGCATAGGCAGACAGGTAGATCATGAGGCCGACCACAAATACACTGAACGACCAGAGGATAATCTTGAAAGGCCTGGATACTTCACGATGGGTAAGGCGAGGGTAATAGGCGTTCACCGCGCTAATTGTGGCAATGGGTAAGCACAAGCAGAACAATACGGATAAGATGCATTGTGGTTGCACCAGATCAGATGAGAGATTCTGGTTATCGAACTGACTGCCGAGATACGGTACCAGCAGCAGATAGGCCAGGCAGATGACGTATGTCGCCACAATTGCGGTGGCCGTTTTCTGAAACCGGACTGAGCAATACACTCCGATTGCGCCGAAGAAGACTGCCGTGGCGAGGAGAAGCGCCAGCGTCCAGGTGATCTGTGCCGGCGACACGCCACCGAGAACTAACGCTATGGCCATCACCGGCAGTGCGCAGAGCAGGACGAATAGCACGAGGCCCAGCACGGAAAAGAGTTTCCCCATGACGATATTGCGGCTGGAGAGCGGGGTGAGCAGCACTGCCTCAAGCGTGTGTTGTTCGCGTTCCACAGAAATAATCCCGGCAGTGAGCGCCGGCGTGATTAGCGCTACCATCAGGCCTTCCAGGGAAGCCAGTACCCCGAAAACGAACTTGCCTATGGCAGCTGCCTGTTCCCCCGTGCTGTATTGAAGATCAGGCCGTATATCCGACAACCAGAACAGCATCAGCGTTGAAATAAGGATGGCGATGGCGGTGCAGATGAAGAGCAAGATAGGCGTGCGGGTTCCCCGCATGCGCGCACGCATCTCTTTGGTGAAGACCGGCAGCTCCAGGCTCATACCAGTGTCTCCTGCGATCCTACCGGCGTTCTGCACCCGCGCTGGCTGTCTAGTCGTTGTGCGGCCAGGACGACCAGCATCCAGGCGCCAGCAAACAATAGCAGGATGGTAAGCGGCGTTTCACCGTATGTCAGCCAGTCTGAAGTACTTCTCAGTTGCTCGAAAATAGCCTGCATGGCAATAACAGGATTACCCAGCAAGTACAACTCAAATTGCGAGCCGGATGTTGGTTGGTTTGCGCACAGCAGCAAGAAATTCACGAGGGCAACCGGCAACCAGAGCAAGATGATGACTCTCACTGATAGTAACCGGCGGGTTTTGCGGGTGTAGAGAATCGAGATGACAGCAATAAGCGGGATGGTGAAAATGCAGGCTAATGCAAAGATGACGACTAACGACAACACCTGGTCGCTATGTTGCATACAGGAGATAAAATAGGCGCTGAACAGCGAACCGAGCGACCAGAGAATCGCCTTGAACGGCCAGCAGGCTGGCCGATGGGTGATCTTTGGATATAGGAGCGTGACCACCAGAGCAACAACGGCAGGCAAGCCTAATGCCAGTATGAGCATACCCAGCATATCTGGCGTCAGCAATTCGTCGAACGTCACCCGCGCAGACGCAGCGACACTGAGCAGAAACGGGATCAGCAGCAGCCAGGCCAGACAAATAATGAACGTCATGACCTGCGCCGTGACGGTCTTTCGAAAACATACGGAGCAGAAGATGCCGATGGCGCCGAAGAATGCCGCCGATGCCAGCACCAGCAGAAACACCCAGATGATCTGTTCCGGCGCCACCCCGCCGAAGGCCAGCGTGATGGCCATCACCGGCAAGGCGCAGCCAACGAGCAGGAGCACGAAGCTGAGGGAGGTGAGCAGCTTGCTGATGACGATATTCCGGCTGGTCAGCGGGGTGAGCAGCAGCGTCTCCAGCGTTTGTTGCTCCCGCTCGCTAGAGATCGCCCCCGCGGTGAGCGCCGGCGTGAGGAGCGCAACGAGGCTCCCCTCGAGGCAGGCCAACAGCGTGAAGAGTTGCTTGCCGACTCCCGCGATGGCTTGCTGTGATTGCGGCCCGGCGATACTTGCGCCGTCCCAGAAGAAGAACAGGCCGAAGACGGCGGCAATGAGTGTGATCGCCGTGCAGGCGAGGAGCAACAGCGGCGTGCGGACGCCCCGCATGCGCGAGCGCATCTCCTTCATCAGCACCGGATTGTTCAGCAAGGCGTACATTGCTCGGCCTTCCTGGCACGGCGTGCCGGCACCAGACGGCGCTGCCGGGTGAATTCCAGCGCGGCATACGCCAGCATCATTATGGTGCCGGAGATAAGCAGACCGCAGGTAATTGGCACAAAGTGGCCGTACACCCAGTTGCGCGAAAGCACATATGGCGGGGCGAGCATTTCGAAAACAATAGCCATCATCGGGTTGCCGAGAAGTAAGCATTCCGAATTGCCGTTGAAGAGGCTGCGCACGGTGATCGGCACGCTCATATTCAACACCAGGCAGCAGACGATGGCCAGCGCCCAGAGAAGGAAGAAGAACAGCCGCGATACGGAGCGGCGGATGCAGAGCGAGGTGAGCAGGCAGATGAAGCAGATCGGCGCCAGTGTGACGATGGCCGTGAAGAGGAGCACGCCGAGGAGATACACCGGATTGAGCGTATGGGAGCCCATGTTGATCACACGGATAGGCATCGTAATGGTGAGGAACGGCACCCCGAAGAGCCAGGCCAGGCAGACGCTGTAGGTGAGCGCCATCGCCACCGGCGTCTTCGCCGCATGGATGGAAAAGAAGAGCCCAATGGCGGCAAAGAGCGTGGAGCAGGCAAAGATGAGCAGCGTGCACCAGGCGACTTGTTCCGGCGCCACCCCGCCGAGGATGAAGGCAATGGCCTGCACTGGCAGCATGCAGAGCAGGATGATCACGACGACGCTTAGCGCGGAGAGCAGCTTGCCCAGCAGGATATTCACGCCGGACAGCCGTGTGAGAAAGAGCATTTCCAGCGTCTGCTGTTCGCGCTCCAGCGTGATGGCCCCGGCGGTGAGCGCCGGCGCAATGAAGGCGCAGATGAGCCCTTCCAACTCCACCAGGATGACAAAGAGGATCTTCCCCAGCAGCGCCATCGCCGGCGGCGAATCGGACGGCGTGGACGGATCATGGAGTGTCGCTGGCATAAAATTGAGGACCAGCACCGCGGCAAGCCCGGCCAGCGCAGTGCACACCAGCAGCAGCACCGGCATCCGGTTGCCACGCATCCGCGAGCGCATCTCCTTCATCAGCACCGGCATGGCGAAAGACCGATTATAGTTCACGCTGGCCTCCTTGGGATTCAGGATGCAGGATGCAGGATTCAAGGTCCAAGCACGAAACCGGCGCTGTGAACAATGGTTTCACGCAAAGGCGCAAAGACGCAAAGATCATGCACCCGGCTGCATATCTACATACCTGCATCCTGCATCCTGCATCAACTCCTCACTGGTTTCGCAGCCGCATAAATTGCCCGATGGTCAGCACCAGCACGACCAGCATGCTGAAGAGGATGTAGCCCACGGTCACCGGGACGAAGTTGTTGGTGAGCCAGGGCGTGGACATGTTCGACCACGATGCGCCGGAGGTGATATATACTATGGCGGTGATCGGATTGCCGAGGAGAATATACTCAAAACTCGGCTTGATCGCTTTGATGAGCGCGGGAAAGGACGTGGACAAATAATAGACGCCGGCTGCCGAGAAGAGCAGCCAGAAGACAAGGTTGGCCAGCCAGGGAACCGGGCGACGGGCGATGACGATAAACAGCGCGCCGGCAATCATCATGGGGATGAGCGCGGCAATGAGCGCGGCACCGGTGACGAAGACATAGAAGGCCTGCGTATTGGCGGAATCCGCAAACAGCCCCATCATGGAACCGAGCAAGGGGATGGCAGCGAGCCAGGCCAGGCAGGCGACATAGGCCACCGCCACCGCCGTGGAGGTCTTCGCGTACCGCGTTGAGCTGAACAGGCCGATGGTGCTGAAGAGGCAGGCGGTGGCGAAGACGACCGTCGCCGCCCAGCAGAGCTGCGCCGGGTCGACGCCGCCCAGCAGGAAGGAGATGGCCACCACCGGCAGCGCGCAGATGAGGATCATCGCCACGAAGCTCAGCGCCGAGACGAGTTTCCCCAGCAGGATATTCAAATTCGACAGCCGGGTGAGCAGCAGCAGGTCGAGCGTCTGCTGCTCGCGCTCGATGGAGACGGCGCCCGCGGTGAGCGCCGGGGCGATGAGCGCGCAGAGGATGCCCTCCAGAATGGTGATCCCGGTAAACAGATTGCGCCCCACTTCCGCCATCTGGCTGTTCCCCGGACCATAACTCATGCTGTCCCACCCCGAGGTGCAGATGATGATGAGCCCGATCACGATGGTGATGGCGGTGGTGACGAAGAGCAGGATGGGCGCGCGTATTCCGCGCATGCGCACCCGCATCTCCTTCATGAGCACCGGCAACGAGAGACGAGTATACATGCGATCGAATACCGGCAATGAGTTGACGGCCATCAGTAATGCCTCCCTACGTACGTTCCCTGCCTCGCCCTCCCGCTTTAGCGGGAAAGAGCGAGGAGTAATGCAGTAACATCCAACTTATATACTTTCGATGCACCAGCGCTCACCCCCTTTCCCGATATAATCGGGAGGACCGGGGGGTTAGGCAATCTGCCTGCGCAGCCGGTGCAATTCGCGCAACGTCAGGCGATAGGCTCCCCAGGCACCCAGCAAGAGCAGGCCGATGGTGGCCAGGACGGACAACAGGCTGAACAAATCCGCACTGATGCTCGACGTCTGCTGGAGCGCGGTCTGGATATCCTGGACTTCTGAATTGGGCGACGCTCCCGTCAACACCATATACATCGATACCGCGGGATTCGCAAAGAGCCAGTAGTCGGTATTCATGATATCAAGAGCGCCGGGAAGGTACAAGAGCAAGCAGGCTACGCTGGCGAATGCTCCCCATAGCGCAATATTCGTCGCGCGGGCCAGGCGCCGGCGGCGGATGAGCTGTAGCAGCAGCGAGGTGTAGATGGTCGGCACGGTCGCTAACACCAGCAGCAAGAGGCTGGCCAGGATGACGGCAAACTCCGCATTCTGCTCGCCGGAATAGTTGTGATACATGCGCAGCAGGAGTACCAGCACCGGCATCAGCAGCACCCACCCCAGGGAGATGCAATAGGAGACGACGCTGGCGATGCTGGTTTTGAGGAAGCGCACGGAGCAGAACAGGCCGATCATCCCGAAACAGACGGATTGCGCCATAATGAGCGCCACCGCCCAGAGAAGCTGCTCCGGGTTCACCCCGCCGAAGGCGAAGGAGATGGCAGCAACCGGGATGGCGCAGAGGAGGATAACGACGATAAAGCTCAGCGCCGAGTAGAGCTTGGCGAGCACGATATTCCTGCCGGAGAGCGGCGTGAGCAGCAGCATCTCCAGCGTCTGCTGTTCCTGTTCAATGGAGAAAGCGCCCGCGGTCAGCGCCGGGGTGATGAAGATGCACAGCAGCATTTCCAGCGCCATCAGCCCCAGCATCAATCCCTTGCCGACGCGGGCAAACGCGACAGCAGATTGCCCGATGTCACCCCCCAGATCACTGCACTGCGTGATGATGATCAGCAGCCCGAGGAAGATGGCCAGCGCCGTGGCGACGAAGAGCAGGAACACCGCACGCACCCCGCGCATGCGCGACCGCATTTCTTTCGTCAATATCGGTAGCGTGAACTCGAATGGCGTTGACTGCCGTGCGCGCAACGAAAGCGGCATCGGTGCTCTCCTTTTCACCGTATTAATTCTGGAGTCAGGATTTCAGCTTCAGGATGCAAGTACCACCGACGCCAACCTGGCCTGCCGCTCCGTTAGGCCTGTCTGGTTGGCAAATAGGTACGCTGCCGATTAGCCAGGTCGATACTTGCATCCTGAATCTCATTCTTACTGCCCGCTGTTTCACTCATCACCTGAGTGCGCTCCCGAGGTTGCAGCAGGTGCTCCTGTTGCCGATGTGCTCGGTGCTGGATCGGCCGGATGAGTCGGCGCCTCAGTTACACCGGTGCCCGGTTGCCCGCTGTCGGCGGTCGGTGATGCGGTGCTTGATTTCTTCACCACAATCGTCACTTCGTGTGCGCCGGAGCCGAATTGATAGGTGGTCTCGACCTTGCTCCCGGTGGTGGAATTGCTATAACAGTAAAGCGAGAATGCTTTGTACTTGCCGCGGGAGATTGTCAGACTGGAGGTGCCGGGAATCAGACCTTGTGTCGGCAGCATATTGCCTCCCCTGCCGGAGATCACCGGTACCAGTGTATCGTTCTTTTCATTGATGAGCTGGATTACCGCGCCTTCGTCCACCGTCGCCGCTGTCCCGGTGGCAGCGTTATTCTCCGAAAAGGCGATGGGGATGCCGGCGGCCCCAAAGGCGAGAAAATCGCCTTCCTCGCCATTGCCATAGACCACCGCTGCCGGGTCGTCCACAATGAATTGCACATGCCCATCGAGGAATGAAGCGATATACCCGTTCCCATGACGCTGCCCCGCCACCGCATCATGCGAGGTCAGCATGCTGGCGCTGGCATCCGCGGTCAGAATAACTTTTGCGGTTTTATCGATGCTGCGCAGATTGATACCGTACAGGCCGGGATTCATCCCGTAGTTCGGTTTTCCCAGGCTGCCGTCTCCCGTCCCATTCGGGCAGGCAAAGATGGCCTGCGAATCGAGGTTGTCAACAATGGCCTTATGCCAGAGTGTGCCGTCGTCGACGACCCCGACAGCGCCAGGGAAGGTGTGGTCATGATTTTGCGCATATTGAATCAGCGCCTGGGACAGTGCCCGCTGGTTGCTCATACAGGTCGACTGTTTTGCGTCTTCACGGGCTTTTCCGATCACCGGGTATAAAATGGCGGCGACAATACAGATCAGGACAAGCACAACCAGAATCTCTGCCATGGTAAACGCACGTCGCATTCGTAAAAAAACCATAAACTCCCTCTCCAAAAAACAGATCATCGCTCTGACTATTCCCATTTCGACAAGGATCAATACGCTCATCAGTGTAACAGGGAAACGAATGTCTACTGCAAGATAGCAGCCAATCGGCGTATTGGCAAGAGGGGTAAGAAGATCGGGTGTCCCCTTGTCAGAATAGATTCATGCGCTTACTCATGCTCAACGACTGATTCAGGATGCAATCACTCGAAAAAGTCTCCGATAATATGATCTTCGCGTGAAACGAAACACCCGGTTACGGCCATGTGCTGTCTGTTGGGGCATCCGGGCCGGGCGCATTGTTCGATTGAGGTGGGATATGCTGGGTATGGCGGAGTTGCGTACCGGGAGACGGAATGGTGCCTTTGCGTACCGTAATAATCACGGGATCCTGTTGATCGCCGAATTGATACGTCGTCTCGACTGTTTGCCGGGTGACATACGCGGGAGGCCTTATGGAGAAGGCAGGAGCCGGTGAAGCTGGGTCGAGTGAGGCAGGTGGCTGTGAAGATGCCGGTGGAGCGACGGCGGAATTTGGTACGGTTGTTGACCACATGCAATACAGGTTGAACACGCGGGAGTGCTTGGGGGCAATGGTCATGGTGGCAAGCTCACGAATCTTGCCGATCTCCGCCGGTTGCATCCCGCCGGTGACTTTGATAAACGGTTTAATGGCCATGGCCGAGTCGTTATACAGCACGACCGCATCTCCCTCGTTCACCGTTTTCGATTCACCCTCGACCAGCATACTGCCTTTATAGGTGATGCGCGCCCCCGTGGCGCCGAAGGCAAATAACACGCCTTCATCACCATCACCCCAGATCATCGCCCGATCATCCTGCGGTACTGTCTCCAGGTGTCCATCGATAAAGGAGGCCAGGTACCCGCCGTGATGACGGGTTGCGTCGACATCGTCGCCGGATAATAACTGGTTGGTTTTCCCATCCGCCAGCAGCAATGTCGCGGAGGCGTTATTGATCTTCGACAAGTTCTGCCCGGTCAGGAAACCATTCATTCCATATGCCGGCTGGTCGATGCTCCCTGCGCGGAATGAGGATGGGCAGGTCGGCAGTTGGGGGAGATTCAACCGCATGGCGGCAGCCTGATACCATGCCGTATCTTCCGGATCAGCGAGATGCCCCGGGAACAGCCCGCCGTGATCCTGGACATCGGTCAATAAAGCCTGCGTAATTTGCATCAGGTTGCCCATACAGACGCGGCTTTGTTTCTTCGCACGCATGTTGCCGACAATCGGGTACAAAATCAGTGCCAACAGCAGCATTGCCACGACAATGATGATTACTTCGACCGGTCGAAATAGCGGGAAGGTCACATGGTTCATCTTTGCACGCACTCTCTCCGAAGTGGCTCTCCGGGTATCCGCTGCCGTCTCGTGACTCCATCCCACGATATTGCATCGTATACACGTATTACCGCTTCTCATGTAGATTGAAAGCATGCCCGTTGCCGAAACAAATGGGGGTGTGTCTGTAGGGGTATGGGCGATTCTACACAGGTATAGCATAATAGCTATCTATTTAAATAGCACGTACTATCCGTTATCTTCACGCGAAAGTTCAATTAATAGTTCACAAGTGAAGTAACTTCCGTCGTTATGTCGATGCGCTTAACCGGCAACGAAAACGAATAGCCCACGCATACCGACATCGGGTATAATAATAATCATGCGTTATCTCTGGTTGATATTCGTTGCCTTGATGGCCTGGATCTGGCTGGCGGGATGTGCACAGGCGCCGGCGACGGCGCAGAAATCGATGGCGGCTCTGCCCTTCGGCACAACCTGGCAGCCGGTGGCCCCGCACATCGCGGTGCGCTCACTGACATGGAATGCGGCCAGCGGCGCGACGCCGGTGGCGGTGGTGCGCGCGGATATCGCCCACTGCATGCTGAAAGTGGTCACCGCCTCCGGCAGCGCCGGCACGCAGGCGGAGACGGTGTGCCCGGCACACGGGGCGGCCATCAACGCCGGCTTTTTCGACGAACAGATGCAGCCCATCGGCCTGCTCATCGCCGCGGGCAAGCGGCTGAAACCGCAGCGAAAGGACGACGGCTGGGGGATGTTCCTCTGGCGCCCGGGCCATGCGCAGATCCTGACCGGCACGGCGCGCGTGCCCGCCGCCACCACCCAGGCGGTGCAGTGCAAACCACGGCTGGTGATCGCCGGCCAGGTGCCCACCTTCAAGCCGCAAAGCGCCACCCGCCGCTCCGCCATCGGCCTGGACGGCCATGGCCACCTCTACCTCGCCGCCACCGACGGCGCCCTCACCCTGGAAGAATGGGCCGCCTGCCTCCACGACGGCCTCGGCTGCCCCAACGCCCTCAACCTGGACGGCGGCCCGTCAACGCAATTAGCCCTGCGTGGGAAGGTGACCTACAGCATGACGGGGGCGGAGGTGCCGGTGTTTTTGACGGTGGCGGGGAAATAGAACTGCATAATTGAATTAGAGGTAATACTCACGTGCGCTGTTTTATGATTGGACTACTAACCATCCTGACAGGTCTCTGGTTATTGGGCTTAATCGGGCTCTTTACGTTGATCGACTCAGGCTCTTTATACAATGTGACTTACACTGGACTCGAACCGCTGACTAGATGGGGATTCGAGAAAACGATACTCGGCTTCCCAACACGAACTTCGATCGCTGTATACGATAAACCCGATCGGCATCAAGTGGGCAAACTCACCCACCCTGTTGACATTAAGCTGAATCGATTGAATGCAAATTGGCTTCAGGTAATAGGATCAGGGGTTGTTTTCGATAATAACAAGAAGAGCGAAGAAGCCTGGGTGCGGCGCGCAGATATTTCTTTTCAACCAACACCTTCTCTTAAACAGGCTCCAGCTAACACTGTTATCCAATCGATGCCCCGAGAAGGCATGTATACAGTCACACGTTTTTATAAAGATCGTGCCTTATATGGGATGTTGCTATATGGAATGAACAAAGAACAACCGATAGTATATGCCGCAGTATCCTGTGGAGAGTTCTCCTTCAAAGGCCGTAAACTACCAAATGGGCCATATGTGTTCGGTAACACTGCCCTGTTCTGGCAGCTTCGTCCCTATTGCTGGCATAGCGGTAAGTACCAGCGAAGCTTTGCATATATCCCCCAGGAGTTCAACCCGCTGTTCAAAAAATATCTTGCCACGGCATTCTGTCCTTTCGCCTTCCTGATGATGCTCATTGGATGCATCCCAGGCATCTTCCTCCTGCTTATCATTCGTCCTGATATCATAGCACGGGATGCCACGCCGACCCTGCTCGCGAAGTGCGCCTGGCCGCTTGCCATCGTCACGTTTGCAGTGGTGCTATTCGACGCGGTATGCGTCTACCGCGGTTATCATGCGGAGATGAGTTACTGCGTCGCAACAACGGTGCCCCTGCTCTTCGTCTGCATCACGCACCTGACGATCATTCAGATGCGCATGAAGGAATTGAAGCGCTCCCCTATTTCCTCCGTGTAGCATCAGCAGAGAGATACCTTCCCTATCCTGATTACTGTTGAATGTCGAGAGGCCGGCATGTTCAAATATCTCATCCTATAAAGTCTGGATTGCCATACCAGTGGTGTCATTGTGGATAACCTGCACTGTTTCGTATTTGCAGATACGGACAGTGAACTGTCAAGGAGGGATTGCACAATGACTGTATGGCGAAAAGTGCTTATCGGGATTTTTACGATCCTCACCATCGCGTGGGTTTTGCTCCTTTCCCTTGGGGTAGCTCTCGCTCTCAATGAAGGGTTATTTTCTCAATATAACTATCATGGCATGCAACCGTATACGCTTGACCAGCACACGGACATATTGTGGTATCCGAAAAATCCGCAAAGCATCCAATTGCCAACAGGGAGTGTGACCGTTCAGGATTTCAATGGCGATGGGAATCTGGAAGTCTTCAGGGAGGAGAGTGAAACTCACTCCGGTGGATTTTTCCCTTCCGGCCCCACACATTACTATTCATCGCTGTATGGCTTCCAGAACGGGGAGTTCGTACTCTATTTCGCTTTGAAATGCGACAGCGAGGAGTTAAAGCCGTATCGGCTACATCACGGCACATACGCTTTTACCAATCGCCCAATGGCCTGGCACTTCCAGGCCTACCGATTCCGACATGGGAATTATCAACAGTGCGTTACCTTCATTCCGGCAGCATATTCCCCGCTGCTCATAGAATACATCAATCTCGCCAATGCACTGGCATTGTTGCCAGGCCTGATCCCGGCAATTCTAGTCCTCCTCACTTTGCGGCCGGCGGTAGTGAAACCCAGGGCAACTTTCGACGATTTGGCCCATAGCCGCAGGGGTTTCGGGATTCTCACGGTAATTGTGCTGGGCTTTGATCTTTTCTGCTTTTACAATGGTTATCACCCCGGCATGGGCGCTTGTGTCGCAGCGACGGTCCCGTTGTTCTTCGTCTGCATCATGCACCTTGCCATCATTCAGGTGCGAATGAAAGCGCTAAAATTATGTTATAATACCTGACCATCAACTTATTTAACCCAGGAAGCGATGCTTTGGCGTCTACGGAGGACTCACCGATGGGTACGACCTCGCGCGGTTTGTTGATTGCATCCGGTCTACTGGCAATCGTCTGGTTTGTACTTCTCTTGGGTACATTCGTGTCTTTTTACTATGCGCACGGAAACACCGGGCTCAAGCCGTTGCACTCGAGCTATTCCGATACTGGTATTCCTGGTTACCTCAAGCATATCCCGGTTGCCGTATATGATCAGCCCAATGGACAGAAGCTTTCAGAGTTACGAAGCAGGTGGTCCATCGGCTTCCGCTTAAATACACAATCCCCTGATTGGTTGGAACTCACCAGGCCACTCATCGTCTTTGATCCCAAGAGCCGATCTGGTCACAGGGGTGTTGGTACATGGGTGAAACGTGATGATATCACCTTCACGCCGCCAAGACTCCTGGCCTCCTCAACCACTCCCGAGGGGGATATTGTGCAATATATGCCTGGTAGTGCCCGCTGTGTGGTTGCGCGGATTTGGCCGTTTCCGACTCCACATGATGAACATAATGAACTGGAGGAGATCTTTTCAGGCTTGCTGCTGTTTTCCGCGGATACTGATCAACCGCTCATCTATGCCGCGGTCTCCTGCACGGAGTTTTCATTCACAGCCCGTAAATTATCGAACGGCACCTATGCCTTCGGCAACGATGCGCTATTCTGGCAACTGCGCCCGTACTGCTGGCGGCATGGCAAATATCAGCAAAGCTTCGCCTATCTTCCGCAGGAGTTCAATCCCCAGTTGAAACGCTATCTCGCCACCGCCTTCAGTCGTTTCGCCTTCCTGGCAATGCTCTCCGGGCTCATCCCATGCATTTTCATCCTCCTCGCGCTCCGTCCGGGTATCGTTGCCGTGAATGCTACGCCACCCCAATTGCGCTTACATGCCCACTGGCTTGCGGCAATCCTCCTCGTGCTGGCACTGTTCGATGCGGTGTGCATATCTCATGGCTATCACCCGGAGATGAGCTACTGTGTTGCAGCGACTGTACCCTTGCTCTTCGTCTGCATCACGCACCTCGCCATCATTCAGGTGCGTTTACATAGTGCAAGCACTCAAGTGCGTGAGAAAACGGACTCAAAGGGTGGAGATGGGATGGGGAGTGATCTATGATGGAAGCTGAAATGCCGACCCGTTTTCCGAACGCGGTCGGCTACTCATTGAGGAAAGCCGAACAATGTCCACAGTATGGCGAAAAGTCCTTATCCTGGTTTTTACGTTGCTCACCATCCTCTGGTGCCTCCTTCTCTGCCTTGCAGTACCCTTGACACTCGATGAAGTATGGGGCAATGCATACAAAGGAATGCAGCCAGCAACGCTCACTAGGATTTATGCCACGCCTGTACGACCTATTATCCCGGTTTTTGACCAACCGGGTGGGAAAAAAGTCGATACGCTGAAGAAGGGACAGCTTACCTTTCGCAACTTTCCCATACCGGAGACTGACTGGGTTGAAATACAGCTACCTGGTCGTGAACATTCCTTTGTTCGGCGTGCAGATATCTCCTGGGATCCGAAGAACATGCAAGGTATTGCTCCTAACATTCAGGATTTCAATGGAGATGGGAATCTGGAAGTATATCGTCAGGATAGTAAAACTGACTCCGGGGGCTTTTTCCTTTCCGGGCCAACGTATTACAGGTCATCGCTGTATGGCTTTCAAAACGGAAAAATCGTCCCGTACTTTGCATTTGAAAATGCTGATGAGGAGTTGAACCCCTATCGGCTCACGGACGGTACATACGCCTTTGCCAACCGACCCATGATCTGGCGTTGTCAGGCTTACCGTTGGTATCATGGCAAATACCAACAACGCTTTACCTTCCTCCCGAGCAAGTATTTCCCGCTGCTCAATGAGTATCTGTTCAATCCTGTAAATTTGTATACCATGCTATTTGGTTTGATCCCGGCCATCCTGATCCTTCTCACCATGCGGCCGGCGGTGGTGGATGCAGAGTCATTTGTCGATAATATAATATTGCATAAGGAAGGCTTTATTTTCATCGCATCCATCACGTTGTTTTTTGATGGCTTCTGCTTTTATAACGGCTATCACCCCGGTATGGGAGCCTGTGTCGCAACGACCGTCCCGCTGCTCTTCGTCTGCATCACGCACCTTGCCATCATCCAGATACGCCTGAAAGAACTGAAGCGCGACGCCATTAACTGATCCACGCCATATCCACGCCAACCACCACCCAGTGCCCATGCTTCTTTTGCAGTTTCAGAGTATCACCATGCCCGGGGAGATCAACACGGACTTTGGCGGTGGTCGGAGTCATGGCGATGACGGCCAGGCCGAAGCTGTCGTAGTTCCCTGTATCGGCGGCGGTTAACGGCACCACCCAGCCGGAGTAGCCGCGGTATTGCTGTGTCGGTTTCGCATCGATGCGTGTATGCCCCTGCATGATAGTATCACGTTGAAAGAGCACGCGTGAGGAACCCGAGACGGCGAAGAGATAGGTGAATGCCGCCTGGCGAATGCGTCCTTTTTCATCCAGCGGGCGGTTGGGCATCAGTGGGCTGCCGTCCAGCTCGTCGGGGATGCCGTCGCGATCGGAATCGGCGCGGTTGGGATTGGTGCCCATGTACTTTTCCAACACATCAGGCAGCCTATCGTGGTCGAAATCTCTGGTGAAGATGGCAAGCGATTTCGTGCCATTTGCGAGCTGATGCAGCAGTTCCTCCGGCTTGCCCAGCGGGCCGAGGAAGATCGGCGGCTCCCAAGGCTTGCCGGTCGCACGGCGGGAGAGCAGCCAGATGCTCGGTGGGTTCACGCGGCGTTGCAAGGCGATTTGCACCAGCGCCCACTCCTTGCCATCCGCACCGGTCACCGTATAATCCGGCTTTGGCGGATGGTTGCCGGCAAAGATGTCGAATGGTATTGCGGAACGGCGGCGGCTTTCCGCCCAGCGCTCAAATTGCGCGATGGCAATCACCGCCTCCGGTGTGCCATGCTTCCCCAGCGCCAGCAGCACGCGCTGCTTCATCCACGGGTCCTTGCCGGGTTGCGTCAGGTACGTGCGCAGCCCACCCATCGCCTCCGGCGTGTTCAGCGCGATCAGCGCGTCGATGGCTTTGAACTTCGCCCCATTATCCTGAGAGCCGAGGAGGATGTCGACATTCTCCTGCACGCGTGGGTTGTCGAAGTGCGGCGTCTGTGCACAGAGAACGCGGACCAATGTGAGCAGACAGAGCGCAATGGTGAACAAGCGAAATCGCTGCATCTTTCCCTCCCGCCGGATATTACTGTATCAGACTGCGATACCCGCGAAAAAGTTCCATGTGATTGCCAGGCGATAGCAATGCCTTATCTATAACATATATCATCGCAGTTCTTTTCTCTTTCAATCATACTACCGCTATGACTTTGCACGCAGGAAAGCAGAGTTCAGGTTCTTCCCCAGTGTAACGATGAGCCAGTTCGTGATATATGGTACAATCAATTATCCCGAATTTGACTATTCACAGATGTATCGACTGACAATACACCTCTGCGCCAAGTAGAGTGAGGTAAATTGAACTAAATTTGTTTGTGATATTGTTCACAATGTATTGACACCAGGGCTTGCTTAGGGTATATTGTGAATAACTTCACTATTGAGGTTTCACCGCCATCGGCGGTAGTGTGATGAAAGGAGATTCCCATGGCGACGACGATTGAGAAAATGGAAGAGAAACTCCCGCGCAACGGGAACGGCAAGGCGGCCCTGCCGGCAATGCCGAACGAGATCGACGAGCTGGTCGCGCGCGCCACGCAGGCGCTGGCCGCGTTCGAGGGGTGTTCGCAGGAACAGGTGGACGCGATGGTGAAAGCGATGGCCCTCGCCGGCGTCTCTCGTCGCCTGGAGCTGGCGCGCATGGCGGTGGGTGCACGCAGACATTGTGAGGCCCGATGTTCTGAATGTTGGATATGATGGGTATATTCTGGGTACCCCCATTTATTTACCTGGGGGATTTCATGCCAACACCACGCCGTACCTTCGATGCCGCG
>Ga0272448_1003189_pt1 | contig 19729 bp, 20 predicted proteins | sample YNPCB0191_FD_202220 | JGI IMG/M metagenome (GOLD analysis project Ga0272448, IMG submission 202220) | Hot spring sediment microbial communities from Yellowstone National Park, WY, United States - YNP-CB-019-1 | ecosystem: Environmental > Aquatic > Thermal springs > Hot (42-90C) > Sediment... | reverse complement strand
CCGCCGCCAACTCCGCCCGTAGGGCCGTAACCTCACCCCGCAGGGCAATGACTTCTTGCTCTAACGTCATGCCCTAACTATACCATAACGAGAAGCTATTTGCCAGCCCTATTCTGAACAGATACCCACGGGCTTCAGGCAGCGGCGGCTACCGGCTCGTCGCCCACCACCAGGCCGTCGTGCAGGCGGATGATCCGCTGGGTCCACGCTGCTACCCCTGGGTCATGGGTCACGAGGACGATGGTGAGGCCTTCTGCATGCAGGGCTTGGAGGATGCCCATGATCTCCTGGCCCGATTTCGAGTCGAGGTTGCCGGTGGGCTCGTCGGCCAGGATGACCGAGGGCTTGTTGACCAGGGCGCGTGCGATGGCCACGCGCTGCTGCTCGCCGCCTGAGAGCTGGTTGGGGCGGTGATGCAGGCGGTCGGCCAGGCCTACCCGGGCCAGAGCCTCTCGCGCCAGGCGTGGCCGCTCGGCCACGCGCGCATAGACCAGGGGCAATTGCACGTTGTCGAGGGCACTGGTGCGTGGGATGAGGTTGTAGGATTGGAAGACAAACCCCAGCTTGCGGTTGCGGATCTCGGCCAGGCGGTCGTCGCTGAGGCCGCTGACGTCGGTGCCATCGAGGATGTATTGGCCGGTGGTGGGGGTGTCGAGGCAGCCGATGATGTTCATCAGCGTCGACTTGCCCGAGCCGGAGGGGCCCATGATGGCCACCCACTCGCCCGCCGAGATGGATAGGGAGACGCCGCGCAGCGCCGGCACCTCTACATGGTCGAGGTGGTAGACCTTGGTCACGTCGTGAAGGGTGATCATGGCGTTGCTCCTGGCCCAAGGGCCATCCGCGTTCTGCTGGCGCTCGATGAAGGCAGGGAAGCATCGTAACCACCATCACGACCGAATCCATTCTACTGCCAGGGATGGGCGTTGTCAATGGAGCGGAACGAGGAAAATACGGGGCATGCGCCTGGCTGTGCCCACTCTGCCGCGGCGGCGGGGTGGTGCGAGCCGCCAGCGTTGCTCATCATGCGGGTGGGCGCTGGCTGTGCCTGTCGACCACCGCCAACAGGTCATCGATGGCGAAGGGCTTGGCCACATAGCCCACAGCCTGGATCTCGCGGGCGAGGGCGGCGGCATCCTGCGCGGCGGTGAGGACCACGATGGGGGCGTGGCGGCCGGGGCGCTCGGCATAGGCCTTGGCGAATTCCCAGCCATCCATGATGGGCATGCGCATATCGAGGAGGATCAGGTCGGGCGGCCAGCGGTCGATGATCTCCAGGGCGGTGTGGCCGTCGGCAGCGGTCTTGACCTCATAGCCTTCATCGGTGAGGGCCAGGGCAACGAAATCGAGGATGGCCGGGTCGTCGTCGACTACCAGGATGCGTGCCTTGTCGGTCATGGTGCGCTCTCTCCCCCTGATGCCTGAGCGAGGGCGCGGGGCAGCGTGACGACAAAGCGGCTGCCCCCGTCCTCGGGGAACTCGGCGGTGATGGTGCCTCCGTGGAGGGCCACGATGCGCTGGCCAAGGTACAGCCCGAGCCCCAGCCCCCCGGCCGGCCGCCTGACACCGGCTTTGAAGAAGCGGGTGAAGAGCTGCGGCCGCTGTTCGGGTGGGATGCCGGCGCCATGATCGCGCACGGCGATGCGCACGGTGTTTTGGTCGGGCAAAGAGACGTCAATCTCTACAGGTCCGCCCTGGGGGCTATAGCGGATGGCGTTGTCCACCAGGTTATACAATACCTGCTCCAGCCGCGCCGGATCGACGTAGGCCGACAGCGACGCCGGGGCGTGCAGCGTCAGGGTATGGCGGGTGGTGCCCGCCTGCACCGTGGCGACCACGCGGCGGACGATGTCGACCACATCGGCCATCTGCCGGTTGAGGCGCAGTGTGCCCTGGTCGAGCTGGGAGATGTCGAGGAGTTGGTTCACCAGGCCCGCCAGCCGGTCAGCCTGGCGGTCGATGGTCTCCAGGGCGCGGCGGACCTCCAGAGGGTCGCTGATGCGGCCTTGCTCCATGCGCCTTATGATCAGTTCGGCATAGCCGCGCAGGCTGGTGATTGGGGTCTTGAGCTCGTGGGCTGCGATGGCGAGGAACTCGTCGCGCGAGCGCAGGGCAGCCTCGGCGAGCTCGCGCGCGTGCCGTTCGGCTTTCAGCAGCCGCTCGCGCTCGGCCTCGGCCTGTTTGCGCTCGGTGATGTTGCGGATGAGGGCGATGGCCTCGTCTTTCCCCAGGGGCGCAAAGCGTGCCTCATAGACCTGGTCGCGCCCGGCCACGTGCAGCGGGTACTCCAGGGTGACGACGGCGCGTTCGCTGAGAGTCTGCTGCAGGGCGCGCACGAACCGATCCCCCAATGGGGGCGGCAGCACCTCCTGCATGCGGCGGTTGAGGAACTGCTCTGGTGGCAAGTACAGGTCGGTGGCTGTGCCGGCCCGGTAGTCGAGGATGGTGCCGTCGGCAGCGAGGCGGAAGAAGATGTCGGGCAGGGCGCGGAACACCGCCTCTGCCTCTGCTGCGCGGCGCTCGAGTTGCGCCAGGAGGCGATTGCGCTCGGCCTCGGCCTGCTCGCGCTCGGTCACCTCGCGCTGCACGAACAGCCAGCCGCGGAAGGAGCCGTCGGGGGCGAGGATGGGGGAAACCGTCGATTCCCAGCAGGTGGTACCTCGCTGGGGCTGATCGCGGAAGACAAAGGGGTAGGCCCCGCCGCTGACGGGCTGACCTGTCTCGCGTACGCGGCGGAAGATGTCGGCCATCCGCTCCGGCCAGGCCACGATCACCTGGTCGGCGGGGCGGCCAACGATCTCGGGCAGAGGGTGGTGCATCTCTCGGGCAAAGGTCTGGTTGGCAGCACGGACAATCCGGTCGGCATCGATGACGGCGATGCCGTCGGGCGAGGAGGCGAACCACGATGCGAGCACATCGAGCCCCATGTCGGGGCTGAGGTCACGGATTTCCGCCCGGCCTGGAGACAAATCAGTCCTTTGGACCATCGCTTCTCCTGCCGCCTGCTCGCCATCTATGCTAGGCAGGGCACGGCTTCCTGTCAACTCGACATCGGCTCCCGGCCCCGGGCGGGGGCTTGGGGTCGCGCGGCCCCAGCAGCCGAGTGGGATGCCCCCTGACAGAGGGCGCTATCGGACGGGCGTCCGGTGGGTTGGCCTGGTGCAAGCCACACGAACTGTGCCCAGGCCTGGCTCAGTACGCCGAAAGGCCTACTGGCCTGTGCGCCTGTTGGCGCTCCTGTGTGGCCTATGCCTGTGCTATCCTATACGGGCCGATTGCCTGGATAGGAGAGCAAGCTCATGCCTGCTGGAACAAGCAAGGCCGGCCTGCCGCTGCGGCTCTTGCCCCTGGTGTTCGTCGGCCTGGCGGCCCTGGCCCTGGCAGCCGCGGCCGAGATGATTGCGCGCCCGGCCGTCCCGAGCGTTGGCGGCGTGGCGGCCGCCGGCGCCCCGGCCCCTGGTGCCCCCGCTGCAGGTCGATATCCCCTGCTCGGGCCACGCGCCGCTGATCATGGACGAGCTGAGGAAGGTGGATGGGGTCACCGGCGTGCGCTACCAGTTTCCGAACTCGTTCCAGGTCACGTACGATACGTCCAAGCTGACGGTGCAGCAGATGCTGTCCCTTCCGGTGTTCCGAGAGTTCCCGGCCAGGCTCAAGTGACCCCGCTGCAGGGGCAGGGCTTGCAGGTCGCAGCTTGTCACGCTGAGTACCCCAGGGTTCCGGGGACCCTGGGGTACTCAGCGTGACAAGCTGCGACTTGGGCAAAGCCATGTCTCCCCGGCAGCAGGTGTGGCACTACGGGGTGGCCTCAACGAGGATGAAGACGCCCAATGCCGACAGGCGCTCGACGCGGACGAGCTTGAGGCCGGCGGCGCGCAGGTTTTCGAGGGTGCGGCGGTTGATGTTGGCGCCGATGTGTCGCACCACCAACGGATTGAGGGCATCCATCAGGTGGCCGAGGATGGGGTTGGCAGCGCGGATGTGTTCGAGCAGGAGCACCCGGCCACCGGGCCGCACCACGCGGCGCATCTCGGCCAGCCCCCGGATGGGCTCGGGCACGGAGCAGAAGACAAAGGTGGCCACGGCGCTGTCGAAGGAGGCATCGGGGAACTCGAGGTGCTCGGCGTCCATCTCGCGCAGGTCCACTTGGAGGCCAAGGTCGGCGGCCCGGCGCCGCGCCTGGGCGAGCATGGCCGGCGAGAGGTCCACGGCGGTGATCTGCATGCCGAGCGGGTAGCAGGGCATGTTCTTGCCGGTGCCTACGCCCACTTCCAGCACCCGTGGCCCGCGCACCCTGGCCCACAGCCGCTGCCGCCAGGCGGCGAAAAGGAGGCGCTCCATCAGCGCCTCGCTGCGGTCATAGCGGGCAGCGAGCCGGTCGTAGCGCTCGCGGGTCAGGTCGGTCGCCGTCTGGCGGGTTGGCCTCTGCACGGGCTTGCCTCCGCTCGCTCTTGGGTTCCTCGCTGGAGTAAAGCAAGGCCCGTGCCACAGAACGTAGGCTGCACTGCACCCCTGGGCCGCAAGGGCCTTGACAGTTCTCTGGGGGTGTGGCATAGTCCACGGCGTTGCCTTGTTCTCACCAGCGGAGGTTCCGGGATGGCCAAAATCGAGGTGCCGCTTGCCGGCTGCCTGCGCCTGCTTGCGCCGGGGCCAGTGGTGCTGCTGACGGCCCAGTACCGGGGGCGGCCAGGGGTGATGGCGGCGGCGTGGCTGTCGCCCGCCAGCTATGCCCCGCCGCGCGTGGTTGTGGCGGTAAACCCCCAGAGCAATACCCACTACCTCATCTCCAAGAGCCAGGAATTCATCATCAACATCCCCGGCCGGCCGCTGGCGGAGCGGGTGGCCTACTGTGGGAGCGTCTCAGGGCGCGATGTCGACAAGTTTGCCCAGGCGCCGCTCACGGCAGTGGATGGGCACAGGGTGACTGCGCCCTGGGTGGAGGAATGCCTGGCCCATCTGGAGTGCGGGGTGGTCGAAGCGTTCGAGGTAGGCGACCATACCCTCTTTCTGGGTGAGGTGGTCGGTGCCTGGGCCGAGGAAGAGGCCTTCGACACGTTCTGGAAGCTGGAGGCCGAGGAGCTTTCTCCGCTCGTACACCTGGGCGCGGAGCACTATGCGCTGGTTAGCGGGAGGTTCAGCGCACGGGCGAAGCGCGAGGCGGAGACGTGAAACGTGAAGCCTGATGCACATCACGCTTTACGTTTTCCTCTCCCTCGGCTATAATGCGGGGCAAAGGTTGAGCGGATATCGCACCGAGAGGCATGACCCAAAGGGGCCGGAAGTGTCGCCTATCCTGACGACCAACACCCTCGACATCATCAGCCACTCCCTGGCCCAGACCCGCCGGCTGGGTGCCCGTTTGGGAACCCACGCCCAGGCAGGGGATGTGTACTGCCTGGAAGGCGAGCTCGGCAGCGGCAAGACCTCGTTCGTCCAGGGGATTGCCGAGGGGCTGGGCGTGAGCGCACCGGTTACCAGCCCCACCTTTGTCCTGGCGAACGTCTACCGCGGCGCGCCCGGCCGCCCGCCGCTCTACCATCTGGACCTCTACCGCATCTCGGGACCCCAGGAAGCCCTGGACTTTGGCCTGGAGGACTATCTCTACGGCGAAGGCGTCGTGGCGATCGAGTGGCCTGAGCGGATCCGAGAAGTCTTGCCCCCGGAGTACCTCTGGATCTCCTTCCGCTACCTCGATGCCACGAAACGCGGGCTGCTGATGCAGCCCAAGGGAGCGCGCTACGAAGCCCTGGTCGCCGGGCTGCAGCGCGAGATCTACGGGGGGAGAGAGTGATGTTGCTGGCGCTGGATACTGCGAGCCGTCAGGCCTCAGTGGCGCTCTACGACGAGCGGGGTGTGCGCGCCGAGACGAGTTGGTTCTCCAACGACAATCAATCGGTGGAGCTGATGCCGCGGGTGACAGAGATGCTGGCACAACAGGGGGTGGAGCCAGCGGGCCTGCGGGGGGTGACTGTGGCCATTGGGCCCGGCTCGTTCACAGGCCTGCGCATCGCGCTGAGCGTGGCCAAGGGGCTGGCGGTGGGGCGCGGCATCCCTGTGTTGGGCATTCCCACCCTCGATGCTCTGGCCCAGGCCCTGGTCGGCCAGCGCATGCCTCTGCGGGCCATCCTCAGCATTGGCCGCGGGCGCTATGCCATCACCGACTATCGTGTGGGCCGCGACCAGTGGCACCGTACTTCGAAGGACCGTCTGGCGACGCCGGCGGAGGTGGTGGCGGGCATCCGCGAGCGTACGCTCTTTGCCGGCGAAATCGATGCTCCGTTGCGCGAGCTCATCGAGGCCACCCTCGACGGTGTGGCGGTGCTTCTGCCGGCCGCTACCCAGTTGCGGCGGGCTGGCTTCCTGGCAGAGCTCGGCTGGCAGCGCCTGGTGCGCGGCGACCGCGACGACCCGGCCACCCTGGCGCCCATCTACTTGCATAGCCGGAGCACGCTCGAGGCCCCGGCGGTGGAACCCCAGGAGTGTGCCTGACTGAGATGATCAAGCTGGATATGGATGAGCTGATGTTCTACACCGAGCCGATGCAACAGTCCGATGTGGCCACGGTTGCGGCCACCGAGCGGCTCGTGTTCACCATGCCTTGGTCGGCCAATGCCTACAGCTATGAGCTGCGGGCCAACCCGCTCTCGCACTACTATGTGGCGCGGGCACGGGTGTTGCCACGCGGCCTCGATGAGAAGGGCCTCGACCCCTCGATCATCGGCTACGGCGGCTTTTGGATGATGCTCGACGAGGCCCACATCTGCACCCTGGGCGTGCACCCCGATTGGCGCCAACGGGGGGTGGGGGAGCTCTTGCTCTCCACGATGATCCGGGAGGCAGCCGCTCTGACTGCCCAGGTCGTGACCCTGGAGGTGCGCGTGAGCAATGTTGCAGCGCAACGCCTCTATGAGAAGTATGGCTTCATCCCGGTGGGCGTGCGCAAGGGCTACTACTCGGACAATGGAGAGGACGCCCTGATCATGACCACAGAGCCGATCCATACGCCGGCCTACGAGCGGCGCTTCAACCGCCTGCAGCGCATGTTGCGCTCGCGCCTGCTCGTGCATCAGCCCGCGCAGGCCTGAGGTGACGATGGAACGCCCCACCATCTTGGTCTCCAACGATGACGGGGTGCATGCCCCCGGGCTCGTGGTCCTGGCCCAGGCCCTGCGCGAGGTCGGCGATGTGGTGGTGGTAGCGCCGGAGCGCAACTGGTCGGCCGTGGGCCACACCAAGACGATGCACAAGCCGCTGCGCGCGACGCAGGTGGCGCTGCCGGGTGCAGAGGGCGTCGTCGCCTACCAGTCGAGCGGCTCGCCATCCGATTGCGTCTCGCTGGGGCTGCTGGGCCTGGCGGGCCGTCGGGTCGACCTGGTGGTGTCGGGGATCAACGATGGCGCGAATGTGGGCACCGACCTCCTGTACTCGGGCACCTTTGCTGCTGCCGCCGAAGCGGCGATCGCCGGGGTGCCGGCCCTGGCCATCTCCCTCGACGTCGGCCAATACCTCAACTACCGGGCTGCGGCGGCCTTTGCGGCGGGTCTGGCGAGGAGGGCTCTGGCCGCGGCGGCCAGGCAGCGCCCTGGGGAGAGGCCGTGGCTGCTCAACGTCAACGTGCCCGACCGGCCTGAGGGCGAGGTGGCCGGCGTGCAGGTCACGCGCCTGGGCACGCGCGTCTACCAGGATGCGCTGGTCGAACGGTTCGACCCTCGCGGCCGGCGCTACTACTGGATCGGCGGCAACGTGCCTACCGGCCTGGTGGAGGAGGGCACCGATATCGGTGCCCTGGCCGCCGGCGACATCTCGGTCACTCCAGTGCACCTCGACCTGACGGATGAGGAAAGGATCGACGAGTTGAGAGCGTGGGCGGCGCGAGATGGGTGATCAGGGGCACGTAGCGTGCGATACGTGAGGATCGCCGCAAGGGGCGGATGCACTCCGTGCTCCCCATCAGGCATCGCGCCGCGGAGGTGGTATGGATTTCTGGCAGGTGCTTCATAGCCGGCATGCTGTGCGCGATTTCGCGGCCGGCCGGGAGGTGCCAGCAGAGCTGGTGTCGGCCCTGTTGAACGCGGCGGTCGAGGCGCCGTCGGCCGGGAACCTGCAGTCGTGGCATTTCTACGTCGTGCGCCGCCCGGCAGCCCGCGCCGCGTTGGCCGAGGCGGCCTTTGGCCAATCGTTTGTGGCCGATGCCCCGGTCGTCATCGTCGTCTGCGCCGACCCGGAGCGCGCTGCGGCCCGCTACCGCGAGCGTGGCCGCCGCCTCTACACCTTCCAAGACACGGCGGCCGCGACCGAGAACCTGCTGCTCGCCGCCACTGCCCTCGGGCTCGGCGCCTGTTGGGTCGGTGCGTTCGACGAAGAGGCTGCGCGCCGGGCCATCGGGGCCCCTGCGCGGCTGGTGCCCGTGGCCATCGTCCCCGTTGGCTACCCGGCCGCCCCAAGCGCCCGCGAGACGGAGCGGCGGCCGGTGGAGGAAGTGACGACGTTCCTGTAGAAGGAGAGTGCCATGCAGACTGTATCCTACCGCGGCTGGCCCAACTGTATCCGCCTGGCCAACGGGCGTGTCGAGGTCATCGCCACCACCGATGTGGGGCCGCGCATCATCCACCTGAGCGTGCCGGGCGGAGAGAACATTCTGGGTGTGATGCCCGATGAGGCCGGGCTGACCGGCGGCGACGAGTGGCGCCTCTACGGCGGGCACCGCCTGTGGCATTCGCCCGAGGCCAAGCCGCGCAGCTACTACCCCGACAACGGGCCGGTCGAGGCGCAGTTCGATGGGGATACGCTGCGCCTGATCCAGCCGGTGGAGGCGACCACCGGCATCCAGAAAGAGATCGATGTTACCCTGATCGGCGACCAGCCGCACCTGGAGGTGCGCCACATCCTCGAGAACAGGGGGCTGTGGCCGGTGGAGCTGGCGCCGTGGGCGCTCTCGGTGATGGGCCTGGGCGGGGTGGCGGTGTTGCCGCAATCCGACTGGGCCACGCCCGACAACCTGTTGCCCAACCGCTTGTTGGTGCTCTGGCCCTACAGCGACATGCGCGACCCGCGCGTCGATTGGGGCAGCCGCTATGTGCTCCTGCGGCAGGACCCGCAGCGCAAACCGCCCTTCAAGGTCGGCCTGAACGCGACGGAGGGGTGGGCAGCGTACTACCGGCAGAACCAGCTCTTCGTCAAGTGCTTCGACTATGAGCCGGGCCTCGAGTACCCCGATTTCGGCTGCTCGGTGGAAGCCTACACTTGTGACCGCTTCCTGGAGCTGGAGACGGTGGCGCCTCTGGTGCTCCTGGAGCCGGGCGAGGCGGTGGAGCACGTGGAGCACTGGTTCCTCTACGATGAGGTGCAGCCGGTGGCCAGCGAGGAGGACGCTCGCACCGTTGTGGCGCCGCTGGCGGAGGAGTCACTGAGGAACATCACGCTGTAGGCGAAGGCTCGTCGGGCGGGCGCTGGCACCCCTCACGCACCAGGCTGCGCAGCCGGTCGATAGGCTCCCAGGTGCCTGTGGTGGGGTCCTCGTAGTACCAGTGCTGCCAGCCATTGCAGGGTGCGTTCTCCAGTGCCCGCCCCACCTGGTGGATCGAGCCGGCCACCTGGCCGCAGCGGATGCGGCCATCGGCGAGGATGGTCGCCGTGACCTGGGGGCGGCCGCGGAAGCGCAGCATCTGCCCCGGCCGCAGGAGCCCCTGCTCGAGGAGGGCGCCGAAGGGGATGCGCGGCGCGCTCTTGGGGCTGGCGGGGGCGCAGGGATCGGCGGGGTAGAGCTCGGGCGCGATGCCGTCGATGCGCTCGCGGGCCACGGCGATGTAGGCCTCGTCTCGCTCGATGCCGATCCAATGCCGGTGGAGCTTCTTGGCTACGGCGCCGGTGGTGCCGGTGCCGAAGAAGGGGTCCAGCACCACGTCGCCGGGGTTGGAGCTGGCGAGAATGACGCGGTAGAGCAGCGCCTCGGGTTTCTGGGTGGAATGGGCCTTGGCGCCGTTCAGCCGAATCCGCTCCTTGCCGGTGCAGAGGGGCAGGTACCAGTCGCTGCGCATCTGCAGGTCGTCGTTGAGCGACTTCATCGACCGGTAGTTGAACGTGTAGCGGGCGCCGCGCACCTTCTGCGCCCAGATCAACGTCTCGTGGGCGTTGGTGAAGCGCACGCCGCGGAAGTTGGGCATCGGATTGGCCTTGATCCACACCAGGTCGTTGAGGATCCAGTAGCCCAGGTCCATGAGGATGGCGCCGACGCGATAGATGTTGTGGTAGGTGCCGATCACCCAGAGGGTGCCGGTGTCTTTGAGTACGCGGCGGCAGGCCGAGAGCCAGGCGCGGGTGAAGGCATCGTACTCCTGCAGGCTGGCGAAGCGGTCCCAGGTGTCGTCGACCGCATCCACGCGGCTCATGTCGGGGCGCCAGAGTTCCTGCTGGAGCTGCAGGTTGTACGGCGGGTCGGCGAAGATGAGGTCCACCGAGCGCTCGGGCAAGGAGTTCAGGACCTCGATGCAGTCGCCATGGATGATCTGATCCAGCGGCAGCCGGCTGCGCTCCATTTCTCCCCCTGATCTGGCAGTTTCGCCCTTCACAACCGGCTATTCTACATCTTCTGCCGCTGTTTGGCGACCGGGCCCGGCGGGCCGAGCCTGGGCCGAATACCCCCCTCCCCAGCACCCCCAAAAACGCATTGACTGCCAGTTGACGACGTGATACGATACTCGTAAGAGTCCATCTTCTGCGTCGCCGTGGCACTACTCTTGCACAGGGCCTGGCGGGCCGCTTCTGGTGTTCTACACGCCCGTGTCCGATGGCAGGGCGACCCCTGGAGTCGCCCGACCCAGATTGACTCAGCAGCGGAGGCGACAGCGCATGGAGCTGCCTTCAGCCTTTGACCGATACCGGGCTGAGATCGACGCCGAGGTGCGCTCGGCGCTGGCCACCTACACATCCCCTCTGTATGCGATGTTGCGCTACCATCTGGGCTGGATCGATGCGCAGGGCCGGCCGCTGAATGGTTCGGCCGGCAAGGCGCTGCGCCCCACGCTGTGCCTGTTGGCCTGCGAGGCGCTGGGCGATGGGTACGCCCAGGCGCTGCCCGCAGCCGCCGCCATCGAACTGGTGCACAACTTTTCGCTGATTCACGATGACGTGCAGGACGATGACCGGGAACGCCGGCACCGCCCCACCGTCTGGGCGATCTGGGGCAAACCGCAGGCGATCAACGCCGGCACGGCGATGCGTGTGGTGGCCAACCTGACGCTATTGCGCCTGGGCGAGCATGGGGTGCCCGTCGAGGTGCAGCTCGAGGCACAGCGCCTGCTCGACGAGAGCTGCCTGCGCCTGATCGAGGGGCAATACCTCGATATCAGTTTCGAAGAGCGGCTGGACGTGGGCGTGAGCGAGTACCTGCAGATGATCGGCCTGAAGACCGGAGCCCTGATCGGCTGTGCGTTGGAGATGGGAGCGCTCTTGGGCGGCGCCGGCGCCCCTACGGTGGAAGCCTTCCGCAACCTGGGCCGCAACCTGGGGCTGGCCTTCCAGATCCGCGATGATATCCTGGGCATCTGGGGCGAGCAGGAGAAGACGGGCAAGCCCGTGGGGTCCGACATCCGCCGCAAGAAGAAATCGCTGCCCATCGTCTATGCCCTCGAGCGGACGCAGGGCGAGGCCAGGGCGACCCTCGTGGATATCTACCGGCGCGATGAGATCGACGATGGGGCGCTGGCCACGGTGCTCGACCTGCTGGATGGCCTGCGGGCCAGGGACGAGGCCCAGGCGCTGGCCTGCGCCTACTGTGGCCGGGCACTGGCCGAGATGGACCACGCCGCCCTCTCGCCATGGGCGCAGCAGAGCCTGGAAGAGATGGCCAATTTCCTCGCCCAGCGCGATTTCTGACTGTACTTGCCCATTGGGGCGTGGATCCCATCCAGGCATCACCGCACGTGACCGGAGCCCAACCTTCTGGGGGGTGTTGGCGGGTTGCCGGGTGTTGCCGGGTGTGGGTTGGACCATGTGCGGTTGTAGAACTGGCCCTCTCCCCGGGGGCGAGGGGATAGATTCACCTGCCCGCGCTTGAAGGGGGCGGGATACGGGCGGCTCGGAGGTGCGATGATCTTCCCGTGGCAACTCTCCCTGTCGCTGGGCCGGTATGTGGCCGGCAACCGGCTGCGGGGCAGGGAACGCTTCCCGCTGGTCCTGATGTTGGAGCCGACGCTGCGCTGCAACCTGGCCTGCAGGGGCTGTGGGCGCATCCGCGAGGAGAGAGAAGTCGGCGGGCGCATGCTCACGGCGGCCGAGTGCCTGGCGGCCGTCGACGAGGTGGGGGCGCCGGTGGTCTCGGTCACCGGCGGCGAGCCCCTGCTCCACCCCGAGGTTCGCGAGATTGTGGGCGGCATCGTGGCGCGCAGGCGTTTCGTGTACCTGTGTACCAACGGGATCAAGTTGGAGGAGTCGCTGGCGGGGTTTCGGCCCAGCCCCTACCTGAGCTGGGTGGTCCATCTCGATGGCTTGGCGGCTACCCACGACCGCATGGCCGGCCACCCGGGCCTGTTCCACACGGCTCTGCGTGGCATCGTCGCCGCCAAAGAGGCGGGCTTTCAGGTACGCACCAACACCACCATCTACAAGGGCATCGAGGCGCGCGAGCTGGCGGAGCTTTTTGCCCTGCTCCAGAAGCTGGGGGTCGATGGCTTGATGGTGGCGCCCGCTTTCAGTTATGAGAGGGTCGCCGAGGATGTCTTTCTGACGCGCGAGGCGGCGGCTGCGATCATGGCCCCCCTCTACGCCGCCCGCAACGCGTTCCGCTTCTGCCACTCGCCGGCCTACCTGGAGTTTTTGGCCGGCCGCCGGCCACTGCGGTGCACGCCCTGGAGCACGCCCACGCTGAGCGTCAAGGGTTGGCGCCAGCCCTGCTACCTGATCACCGACCGCTACTGCCGTTCGTTCTCTGAGCTCATGGAGAGCACGCCCTGGGAGCGTTACGGCGTGGGCCGTGACCCTCGCTGCGCCCACTGCATGGTGCACTCGGGCTTTGAGGCCAGCGCCCTCGACGCGTCGCTCGAGAGCCCGGCCGCAGCCTGGCGCACGATCCGCTGGAGCCTGCAATGAAGGCGCTGGTGACCGGGGCGACGGGGTTCATCGGCTCGAACGTGGTGCGGGCGCTCCTGGAGCGGGGCTACGAGGTGCGGGCGCTGACCCGCGAGGCCTCGAACCGCAGCAACCTGGCCGGCCTCGATGTGGAGCTGGCCATCGGCGATGTGCGCGAGCGGGCAAGCCTGGAGCGGGCCCTGGAGGGCTGTGACTGCCTCTTCCACCTGGCCGCGGCCTATGCTCTGTGGACGCCCGATCCACAGCCCATCTACGATATCAATGTGGATGGCACCGTCAACGCTCTGGCTGCTGCACGGGCCGTGGGGGTGCGCAAGGTGGTGTATACCAGCAGCGAATCGACCATCGGCATCGTGCGGAACGGCAGCCTGGGCACCGAGGAGATGTTCGTGGAGCCGGGCGCGCTCGCCGGGCACTACAAACGTTCCAAGTATCTGGCCGAGCAGGTGGCCCTGCGCGCCTCGGGTGAGGGGCTCGATGTGGTGGTCGTCAACCCGACGACCCCCATCGGCCGCGGCGACATCCGCCCGACCCCCACCGGCCAGATCGTTGTGGATTTCCTGAACGGGCGCATGCCGGCCTATGTGAACACAGGGCTCAACCTGGTGGATGTGGAGGACGTGGCTGCGGGCCACGTGCTGGCGCTGGAGAAGGGCAGGCCCGGCGAGCGCTACATCCTGGGCCACGAGAACCTGACCCTGAAGGAGATCCTGGAGGCTTTGAGCCGGGTCACAGGCCTGCCGGCGCCACGGCTGCGCATGCCGCTGTGGGTGGCCCTTGGCGCGGCGCACGTCAGCGAATTTGCCGCGCGACGGGTGACCGGGGGGTCGCCGCGCATCCCGGTGACCGGGGTCCAAGTGGCGCGGCACTTCCGCTACTTTGATTGCAGCAAGGCGGTGCGCGAGCTGGGCCTGCCCCAGACCCCCATTGAAGAGGCGCTGGACAAGGCGGTGCGTTGGTTCAGGGAGCACGGATACGCGCCGTGAGCAGGCGCAGCATCGTGCCGCGTGGCCGGCGGGGCTGCGAGGTAACATGCCTTGGCTACGGGAGGTGGAGCGGTGCTCACGACCCATGCGATCGAGCGGCAGGCCTTGTCGGAGGCGATCCGCAGGGCGCGGGCGTACCTGCTCGCCCGCCAGAGCCCGGGCGGCTACTGGGTGGGCGAGCTGGAGGCCGATGCCAGTGTGGCGGCCGGCTATGTGCCGCTGATGGTGCTGTTGCTGGGCCGCGCCGACCCGCAGCGCACCCGCGCCGCCGTGCGCTACATCCTTGGCCGGCAGAGCGCCGATGGCTCGTGGCCCGCCTACTATGGCGGCCCAGGCGACCTGGGGGTGAGCATCCAATGCTACTTCTCGCTCAAGCTGTCGGGGGTGCCGGCCGATGACCCGGCGATGCGGCGGGCGCGCGACTTTATCGTGGCCGCGGGCGGCATCCGCAAGGCCAATGTGTTCACCAAGGTCTGGCTGGCCCTCTTTGGCCAGTACGACTACCGGGGCGTGCCGGCGGTGCCCCCCGAGCTGATCCTCTTGCCCAGCCGGTTTCCCATCAACATCTACGAGTTTGCGAGCTGGTCGCGGGCGACGATTGTGGCGCTGATGGTGGTGCTCACCCTCAAGCCGGTCTGCCCCGTGCCCGAGAGCGCCCGCGTCGACGAGCTCTACGCCGAGCCGGCGGGCGAGCGCGCTGCCCGCGCGGGCAAGGTCGGCCGGCCCTTCAGTTGGCAAGGTTTCTTTCTCATCGCCGATCGCTTGCTCAAGCTCTATGAGCGGTTGCCGTTCAAGCCCTGGCGCCGGAGAGCGCTGCAGCAGGCCGCTCGCTGGATCGAGGCGCACCAGGAGGCCGACGGCAGTTGGGGTGGGATCATGCTGCCCTGGGTCTACTCGCTGGTGGCCCTCAAGGCACTGGGCTACCCCCTCAGCCACCCGGTGATGGCCAGGGGCCTGCGAGGGCTGGAGGGCTTTATCGTCGACGACGAGAAGGGCCTGCGCCTGCAGCCGGCCACTTCGCCGGTGTGGGATACGGCCTGGGCGATGGTGGCCCTGGCGGAGGCAGGTCTGCCGCCTGACGACCCGGCCCTGCGCCAGGCCGGGAGTTGGCTGCTGGGCCAGGCGATCCGCTCGGGGGGCGACTGGCAGGTGAAGAACCCGCACACCGAGCCGGGCTGCTGGGCTTTCGAGTTCGAGAACGACCTCTACCCCGACCTGGATGATACGGCGTTGGCCTGCCGCGCTCTGCAGCGCTCGCGGCTGCCGCAGGGGGGCGAGGAGGCCAAAGCCCAGGCCATCGGCCGGGCGCTGCGCTGGATCGAGAGCATGCAATGCAGTGACGGCGGCTGGGCTGCCTTCGACCTCGACAACAACAAAGAGATGCTGAAGCACGTCCCCTTTGCCGATTTCATGTCGCCGCTCGACCCCACCTGCGCCGACGTCACGGCCCACATCCTCGAGCTGTATGGCGAGCTGGGGCGGGGCGGCCCATCTCTCGAGCGGGCCCTGCTCTACCTGGCCAGCTCGCAGGAGGCCGACGGGGCGTGGTATGGGCGTTGGGGGGTGAACTATATCTACGGCACGGGGCTGGTGTTGGCCGCGCTGGGCGCCTTGCGCAACGCTCAGCCCCGCTCGCGGGCATCGGCCGAGCAGCAGGGCATCGGGCGGCCTGCAGCAGGCCCGCCGAGGGCATCGGGGAAGGCGGGATCCTCTTGGCGCTACCTGCGTTGGCGCAGCGAGCCGGGCGCGGCCGCGGGCAGCGCAGCGGCGGAGGGGTCGGTGCCGGGCATGATGGCGCGCGGCGCGGCCTGGCTCATGGCCCACCAGAACCCCGATGGCGGCTGGGGCGAGACCTGCCAGAGTTACGATGACCCCAGCGTGCGCGGGCAGGGCCCCAGCACCCCCTCGCAGACGGCCTGGGCACTGACCGGCCTGATCGCTGCCGGGCAGGCTGCGAGCCCTGCGGTACGGGCGGGGGTCGGCTACCTGCTGCAGAACCAGGCGCCCGATGGCTCGTGGCCGGAGCCTGACTACACCGGCACCGGCTTTCCGCGGGCGTTCTACCTGCGCTACGATCTCTACCGCATCTACTTTCCCCTGCTGGCCTTGGCGCGATACCAAGCCTGCCTGGAGCGTGAGACGGCGTGAGTGAGATCGATGATAGACTGTCGAGAGTCAGCCCGGCCGAGCGGGTGCTCTTGCTCTCCCACTGCCTGCGGCCCAGCCAGACCTGCCCAGGCAAGTTGAGCAAGCGTGGGCTCGTGTGCCCTGAGGATTGTCGGGAGGATTGCGTCGTGGGCCGGCTGCGCCTGGCGGCTCTGGCTGCGGGCTACAAGGGCGTATGCATCGCCTCGGGCGGGGCCATGGCCATCAAGTACGTGGCCGAGCTGCGCCCGCGGGGCATCGTGGCGGTGGCCTGCCACAAAGAGCTGGCGGAGGGGGTAGAGGCGGTGTTGGGCATGGCGCCTGACCCCGGCGAGGCGCCGCCCATCGTCGTCGTGCCGCTGACCCGCGACGGCTGCGTCGACACTGAGGTCGATGAGGCGCAGGCCCTCGCTGCCATCGCCCTCGGCTGCACGGGCCAGGCCGCCGGCGCCTGACGCCCGGCCCCTACCCGGAAGGGTTTGCCAGGCAGGCTGGCTGAGCCGTGGGCGCCCCGCAGGGCGTCTGGGTAGCTGCCGGCCACCATGCTCCGCGGCCTCCTGGCCCCTACCCCCTAAAGGTTCTTTTCCGGGCATGCGCGAAGCGTCATAGCCGGATGGGGGCCACTGGCCATGCGAGATGCGTATGCATCTCTGGTAGAGTTCTACTTCTTGCAGCGCCGGGCAAGATGTTGTATCGTAATAGGTGCCGGTTGCTCTGGTTCCGCCGCAGGTGCGGCTCTCGTGGGTTCCGCTGGCCTCGATAGGGCACGGCGCTGCCCAGCGCCAGGGATGGGGCCCGCGACTAGAACATGGTGGGACTACCATGGAAGCAATGGAAGGCCTGTTCCCCGACAGCGACATCCTCTTCCTGGTCCAGACGGCCATGCCCGGCCGTGACGACCACGAGCGGGTGGTAGCCCTGATCCACAACGACCCCGACTTTGTCGATGCCCTCCTGAATGACGAGCGCGTGCTAGAGCGCCTGACTGCCGATGATCAGGCCCCGGTGCGCGTCACGCCGCGGCTCTTCTTCACGGCCCTCCTCATGAAGGCCCGCAAAGACCTGCAGGCCGGCTCGTACACCGTGGAGCACCGCCAGCACCAGAAGGTGGCCATCTTTGACGCCCAACAGGCGGCGCAACTGCTCGCGGACCGCGCCGTGCGCAACTACCTGGCCGAGATGCTGGCCTCGTTCACTCGGGTGCGCAGCGTGAGCCGGCGCACGCAGGTGCGCAAAGGGGTGTGGCAGCGGCAGCAGTTCAGCGACCTCGATATCGACAGCCTGATCCGCTATGGCAACGCGGTGGGCAAGGAGCGTCGCTTCGACATCTACAAACGCATCGCCGACGTCTGCCTCTTCCTGGCTGGCATGTTCCCCGAGTACGTTGAGGCCCAGGCGCGCTATCCCTTCAGCCGCTTTGGCCGCAGCCTGGAGGACTATGAGCGGGAGGGCCGCGCGTTCTACGGCCTGGCTGCCGGGCATCAGAGGGCGCAGGACCCACAGTTGACCGCGGCCCTGGCCACCCTGGCGGAGAACTTTACCCTCGCCGAAAAGCCGCTCACCTTCGTCTCGGACCGCTACCTGCACCTGAAGAAGCACACCCTGTTCGACCTTTGATGGGCAAACGGTTTCGTACCGGGCGGGCGCGGCGCTTGTAGCCCGGTCCCCGGCCTGGCGAACCAGAGATGCCACCCTACATCACCAGCCCTGGCAGTTGCGCCAGGCTCTCGAGCACCAGGTCGGGCTGCCTGGGCAGTTGGGCGAGGCTCTCGCGCGTGGAGACTCCTGTGAGGACGAGGGCGGTGCGCATGCCCGCCTCCTGGCCCATGCGCATGTCGGTCTCGGTGCGGTCGCCCACGATCATGCACCGCTCCGGGGGCAGCCCGAGCTGCTGCAGGGCGACCTGCATCATGAGGGGTGAGGGCTTGCCGGCCAGCAGCTCCAGGCGGCGGCCGGTGATGTGCTCCAGCGCGGCCACAGTGGCGCCGGCATCGGGGATGGCGCCGCCGGCGACGGGGCAGGCCTTGTCGGCATTCGTGGCGAAGAAGCGGGCGCCCTGGCGCAGGGCCTGGTAGGCCAGGTTCAGCTTGGCATAATCCACGGTGCGGTCGAAGGCCACGACCACGGCATCGATGCCGGTGGGGTCCATCCTCTGCAGCGGGTCCTGCCGCAGGGGCTCCTGGACCACGGTGAGGCCGTGGGCGCGCAGCTCCCCGAGCAGGTACTCTTCGCCCACGACGAACAGGCGCAGGTGGGGCGCCGTCTGCGCCAGGTGGCGGGCGAGGACGATGGATGAGGTGATGATCTCATCCTCGCAGGTGGGGATGCCCAGGCGGGTCAGCTTGGCGGCATACTCGCGGCGCGGCGCCAGGGGCTTGTTGGTGACAAAGAGCACCCGTTTGCCACGCCGCCGTAGCTCGCCGACGCATTCCGCCGCGCCGGGCAGCAGGCGATCACTCAAGTAGATGGTGCCGTCGAGGTCGAAGATCAGGCCGTCGATGGGAAAACGGTGCTGGCTGCAGGGTTCCACAGGTCCTCCCACTGGGCTCTGGGGCAGAGAGCGGATTCACCCCCTCCGTTGGCGGTTCAGGGCCGGGCAGGGCAGCGGCTTGGCCTCTCCCTCACGGGGGGAGAGGGGCACGTCAGCCTGTCTGCTCCTGAAACCTTGCCGGAGGGGCGGACCCTAGCTTACCCGCCCCTCTCGCAAACTCCAAATGGGCGCGAGGGCAGTTCAGTTTGGCGGCAGACACGCGCCAGGAGGCTCCGAACTCCTCGCGCTGTGTAAGCTTGGCCGTACTTGCCGGGCTCCACAGCCGCGTCATGACGCCTTGCTGCGATGCAGCAGGGCATCGCGCACAGGCTTGCCCCCATCGGTGAACTACACCGGGCGCCAGAAGCGACTTGCCCGACTCTCCGTTGCCTCCTATACTTCGCTCAACCGGCGTGCGGGAGGTGTGTGGGATGAAGGCTACGGCGCAGGCGGGCGCGAACATTGCGTTTGTCAAATACTGGGGCGCGCTGGATGCGGAGCTCCACCTGCCTCTGAACAATTCGATCTCGCTCACCCTCGACCAGGCCACCACGCTGGTGACGGTCGAGTTCTCGCCGCATGTGGGCGAGGATGTGGGGGAGGATGTGATCGAGCTGGAGGGCCGCAGGGCCGAGGGGCGGCTTCGCGAGCGGGTGGTGCGCTTCCTCGACCACCTGCGGCGCCTGAGCGGCAGTCGCGATCGAGCGCGGGTGGCCTCGCAGAGCACCTTCCCCGTCGCCACGGGCCTGGCCTCTTCGGCATCGCTCTTTGCCGGCATGGCTGTGGCCGGGCTCGCTGCGCTGGGCCTGGCGCTGGAGCCGCGCGAGGTCAGCACCATCGCCCGCCTGGGTTCGGGCTCGGCGGCGCGCTCGGTCTTTGGCGGTTGGGTGGAGTGGGTGGCCGGGGGGCGCCACGAGGACTCGTACGCGTATCCCCTCAAGCCTGCCGACTGGTGGCCGGTGCGCGACGTGATCGTCATTGT
>Ga0272448_1003188_pt1 | contig 19729 bp, 21 predicted proteins | sample YNPCB0191_FD_202220 | JGI IMG/M metagenome (GOLD analysis project Ga0272448, IMG submission 202220) | Hot spring sediment microbial communities from Yellowstone National Park, WY, United States - YNP-CB-019-1 | ecosystem: Environmental > Aquatic > Thermal springs > Hot (42-90C) > Sediment... | reverse complement strand
TAATCCCCCCTCTCCCCTGGCCGTAAGGCCAAGGGGAGAGGGGGGATCAAGGGGGGTGAGGGGTTAATAAAAGCCGGTGAGCGCAGCCAGTCTCAGCCGTTACGGCACTCTGGAGGTACGGTTTTTCGGGACTTTGGGCTTCTGCCCCCGGTACGATTTTAAGAGACTTGACACCAGCCTCGCCTCAGGCCGCACACCAGCCCTGGTATCATACCCATCCCCGAATGAAGGTTATTTCCAGCAGCACCGCTTCCAGGGTCGGAGCGGGAGCATCTACGGCTTGATCTGCGACATGTTTGTGCTCCCTGGCGCGTTGCGACCGGTGACGAGCATTGTCATACCTGAAAATCAGCCGATGATCTGCATCCTGATCTCCCGGAGTCGGTGCAACTTCTCCCGGAGTCGCTGGGCCAGCCGATACTCGCCCGCCCACTGCACGTATTCGTCATCTCCTCCCTGAAGGTCCTCAGCCACCATAGTGGAAATGAAATATTCGGAAGTTACACCATACCTCTCCTCAAATGCCCGTAAGCGCTGTTCCGCCCGTTCCAGAGCCAGTTCAAGCCGCGTGATTTCACTTTCAACAGCAGAGCGGACAAGGGATAACAACTCGCCTGATTTCTGAACCGGGTGTACGTAAAGGACGCTCATCGCTTTTGCCTCCTCTGGTCAGGAACACTACCCGCCCCACCACCGGAAATCCACATCCGGGAAGACTTTGTCCAGTTCCCACAGTTCTTCGGCCAGGGCGCGGTCGGGGCGGCCGGCCTCTACGCTGGACATCAGTTCCTCAAACCGCTCCACGTGCGCGGTGAAGCGCTGGACGGCGTACTCGCGCGCCTGCCCGGTGGTGACCAGGAAGGGCCAGTCTGAGGCCTCCAGGAGCAGGAGTTCCCGCGCCGCCTGGTTGAGGACGAAGGCCTCATCGGGGGTGGCGCTCTCCGCCTTTTCCCGCGCGGTCCGGCTCATCCGCGCTTCGCATTCGTGAATGGGCGTCCACATCCAGTGGGTCTCCGGGTTGTCCCAGGTCCAGTGGCCGCCGCCCAGGCCCCAGGAACTCTCGGGAATCGCCAGCACCTCTTCGGGCGGGTACGCTTCCAGGTACTGGCTGGCCGTCATCAGCGCCACCCGGTCGGAGCGGGCCAGCAACCGCAGCACTTCCCGAATCCAGTCCACCCCCTCAAACCACCAGTGGCCGAAGAGTTCGGTGTCGTAGTTGGAGGCAATCAGGCCGACCTGGCCCGTCCCGGCGTGGTACTGCTCCAGCAGGTCGGCCACCAGCCAGACGAAGTGGCGGGCGTGCTCCCCAACTTTGTACTGCGCCCAGTCGGGGTGGTACCAGTCCTTGAAGGCCAGGTCCACCCGCGCGCCGGTGACCCGCCAGTACTGGAGGCCGGAGCGGTGGTCTTTCTTGTGGAACTCCCGGTAGTCAAAGTCGCCGGGGTAGCCCCAGTCGGCGGACCAGACCTGCATGCCGGTGCGGTTGTTGCGGCCGATGGCGGCCACCCCGGAGTGCTCGCTCACCACCCCCGGGGTGGTGTTGACCACGTAGTAGGGCCGATAGGTGCTGCGGGGCTGCTGGGGCGCGGCCAGTTTCTCCAGCGGGAGGACGTAGCGGCGGACGATGGCGCCGTAGGGGCCGATGGCCTCCCCCGCCGCCTTCCCCACCGGACGCCCTCCCTCAATGGCATGGGTCTCCACGAAGAAGCAACCCAGCCCCTCCTCGGCCAGCAACGTCTCTATCCCGGCGCGGACGGTGCCGTCGGGGGCGATGTAGGCGGGGCGGTAGGCACACTCCGGGAGCCAGATGGCCCGCGGGGCCCGCCCGAAGTGACGGCGGTAGGAAGCGATGCCGGCCTTCAGTTGGCCGCGAATCGCCGCGTCGGTGCCCAGGAGGGGGAGGTAGCCGTGGGTGGCGGCGGAGGTGATGACTTCTATCACCCCCGCGTCCTGAAGGCGCCGGAAACCGCCCAGCAGGTCCCGCCCGTACCGACGACGGAAGGAGTCCAGGAGACCAGAGTACCAGTCCCGGTAGAAGGAAGCCAGGTACGCCGCATGGGGGTTCTCCTCCTCCTGGAAACGGGGGATGTCCGCCTCGGCGGCCCGAATCCGCTCCTCCACATAGGCCTCAAAGTGGTCCTTGACCAGGGGGTCCGCCAGTTGCTCGCAGAGGATGGGGGTGAGCCCCAGGGTGAGGCGGACCGGCAGCCCCTCCTCGTGGAGGTCGGTCAGGGCGTTGAGGAGGGGGATGTAGGTCTCGGCCATGGCCTCGTGAATCCACTCCTCGCCGTGGGGCCAGCGGCCGGCCATGCGGCAGTAGGGCAGGTGGCTGTGCAGGACGAAGGTGAATGCGCCGACGGGCATGAGTGCCTCCTTCAGAGATTCCTAACCGCAAAGGGCGCGGAGAGCACAGGGTGCGGGATGTAGGATGCAAGATACAGGATAATCTTTCCCCCTCTGCGTTCTCCGCGCTCTCTGCGATGAAAATCAGCGATAATCCTCCCGCTGCGGATGCCAGGCGTCCAGGACGAACGTCGGTTCATCCAGGACGACGGCTTTATGGGGCACGCCGGAGGGGACGCAGACTCCGTCCCCGGCGCGCAGGATGCGGGTCTGGTCACCCAGGGTGAACTCCAGCGCGCCCCGGACGACGTAGGTGATCTGCTCGTGAGGGTGAGCGTGTTCGGGGAGCACGCTGCCGGGGGCAAACTCAAAGAAGGTGACCATCGCGTGCTCCAGATAGACCACCCGGCGCAGGACGCCGGGCATCACTTCGGTAGCGGGGAGTTCGCTGACGGTAAAGAAATCCATTGGACAACCTCGCCGTTCTGTACCTGCCGAAGCGCCTGCGCCAATGCCTCCTCAAATCCAGCAATTCGGAGAAGTTCTTCTGTTGCTTCAGCGCTTTCCCTGTCCTCCAGATAGGCCAGAAAGTCGCTGGCAACCCGAAGCCGTTCCAGAGAGAGAGTGCGCAGGCGACGCTCCAGTTCCTTCAGCAAGATTGGTCTTGATTGAACCGCGCTCATTATCCCTCCTTTCCCACCAGCAGACCCAATGCCTTCACCTGATGCGCCGCGTGGAACGAACTGCGCACCAGCGGGCCGCTCTCCACCCAGCGGAAGCCCATTTCCAGCCCGCGTCGCCGGAACTCCTCAAACTCTTCCGGGGTGTAGTAGCGGTCAATGGGCAGGTGACGGCGGGTCGGCTGAAGGTACTGGCCGATGGTCAGGATGTCCACCCCCACCCCGCGCAGGTCAGCCATCACCGCCAGCACCTCATCGGCGGTCTCCCCCAGCCCGACCATGACGCCGCTCTTGGTCAGGACGTCGGGGGCCAGCCGGCGGGCATTCTCCAGCACCGCCAGCGACCACTCGTAGCGGTTGCGGGGCTGGACACGCGGGAAGAGCCGGGGGACCGTCTCCACATTGTGGTTCAGGACGTCGGGGCGGGCGTCCATCACCACCCGCAGCGACTCCGGGTCGCCCTGGAAGTCGGGGATCAGCACTTCTACGGTGCATTCGGGAATCCGGGCGCGAATCTGCCGGATGACCTCAGCGAAGGCCGAGGCGCCGCCGTCGGGGAGATCGTCCCGGGTGACCGAAGTGATGACGGCGTGGGAGAGGCCCATAGCGGCCACCGTCTCCGCCACCCGCCGGGGCTCGTCCGGGTCGGGCGGCGCGGGGTGTCCGCTGCGGACGTTGCAGAAGCGACAGGCCCGGGTGCAGGTATCCCCCAGGATGAGAAACGTGGCCGTGCGCTCCTCCCAGCACCGCCCGATGTTGGGGCAGTTGGCCTCCTCGCAGACGGTATGCAGGCGCTGGGTCCGCATCAGCCGCTTGAGGCGATGATATTCCGGCCCGTCCCGGGGAGGCACCCGCAGCCACTCCGGTCGGCGCCGCAGACCGGCAGCAGGAGACACTTCCGAAACCATGCCCCACTCCCCTTCACGCATCACGTTTCACGCATCACGCTTTACGTTATTACGCAAATTCCACTGGTCGGATACGGGTCTCCGCGTCCAAGAACTGAGCCAGTTGTTCCCGGAAGAAGAGTTGAACCGTCTTGGTCGGGCCGTGCCGATGTTTCGCCACAATAATGTCGGCGATGTGCTGTTTCTCCGTCTCCGGCCTGTACATCTCCTCGCGGTAGATGAACATCACGACGTCCGCGTCCTGCTCCAGGCTCCCGCTTTCGCGCAAATCTGCTAAAACCGGCCGTTTATCCGTCCGCTGCTCCACCGCGCGGGAGAGTTGGGAGACCGCCAGGACCGGCACGTCCAGTTCCCGCGCCAGACTTTTGAGCATCCGGGAGATGTAGGAGACCTCCTGCACCCGGTTCTCCACCCGCACGTCGCTGGTCATCAGTTGCAGGTAGTCCACCACGATGAGGTCCAGGCCGTACTCGGCGTGGATGCGCCGCGCTTTGGTGCGCAGTTGCAGGGCGGAGATGGCGGGCGTGTCGTCAATAAAAATGGGGAGTTCGGAGAGCACCCCGGTGGCCTGGACCAGGAGAGGCCACTCCTCCTCCCGCAGTTGTCCCAGCCGAAGCCGCTGGGCATCAATCCCCGTCTCGGCGGAGACCAGCCGCTGCACCACCTGCTCGGCGGACATCTCCAGACTGAAAATGGCCACGTGCTTGCCCAGCCGGGCCGCGTTGCGGGCGATGGAGAGGCAGAGGGACGTTTTGCCCACGCCGGGCCGGGCCGCAACGATGATCAGGTCCGATTTCTGCAGGCCCCCCAGCAACTTGTCCAGGTCTATGAAGCCGGTGGGCACCCCCAGCGGTTCTCCCTGGTGAGTGTACAGGTACTCAATCCGGTCGTAGAACGGTCGGACCACCTCCTGGATGGGCACCAGGTCCCGGGTGATGCGCCGCTGGGAAATGGCGAAGAGGGACTGTTCCGCCCGGTCCAGGACCTCGCCAATGTCCTGCCCTTCCTGGTAGGCCAGTTGGGCGATGTCGCTGGCCGCGCTGATGAGGCGGCGGCGGATAGCCGCTTCCTCCACGATTCGCCCGTAGGCCTCCACGTGGATGGCCGTGGGGACAGTATCTATCAGACGGGCCAGGTAGGCGACACCTCCCACTTCCTCCAGAATCCCCCGCGCTTCCAGTTCGTTGCGCAGGGTCACGAAGTCCACCGGCTCCCGGCGCTCGTGGAGGGCCAGGATGGCCTCGTAAATCCAGCCGTTTTTCTGGATGTAGAAGTCCTCGGGGCGGAGAAACGACGCGACCCGGTAGAGCGCGTCCGGGTCTATCAGCAGGGAGCCCAGGACGGCCTCTTCGGCCTCCACATCGTGGGGGATGGTTTTCTCTGGCGCGAGCATATCTCTGAAACCACCAAGACACAAAGACACGAAGAAGACACCCTTGAGGTCTCCTTTGTGCCTTCGTGTCCTCGTGGTGACTCTTAATGAATGGGCAGGTCGTCCAGGTTCAGGCCGCGCAGGAACTCGTCAAAGGCGGATTCTTCTTCCTCTCCCTCTTCGCCCAGGTCCTGCTCCGGGATCACACCCGCCGCGTCCATCACCTCTTCGGCAACGTAGATGGGAGCCCGGGTGCGAACCGCCAGGTTCATCGCGTCGGAGGGGCGGGAGTCCACCTCTATGGTCCGACCGTTGAGACTGATGACGATGCGAGCGTAGAACGTGTCGTCCCGCAATTCGGAGACCACGATGTACTGTACCACGCCCCCCATCGCCTCAATGACGTTTCGGAGAAGGTCGTGGGTCAGCGGGCGGGCGACCGTCACCTGCTGGAGTTCTATGCTGAGGGCCTCCGCCTCGTACGGGCCAATCCAGATGGGGAGATATCGCTCCGCCCCCAGTTCCTTCAGGAGCACCACCCGATGTTGGGACATCAGGCTGACCTGGATACCGGCAATTTTGACCTCAATCATCTTACTCCTCCCCCGGATAGCCGGAGCGCAAATGCGGGCTGGTGTTCATTATACCACGACTTCCCTGGTTGACAATTTCTCCGGCATCGGTTATACTTTTCTTCGGGTTTTTTCGGTCAGGGGCAAGCCCCAGGGTAGGGGCAAGCCCTGCCCCTACAATGGTTGTAGGGGCAACCCTTGCGGTTGCCCCACCCGGGCAGAGGCAAGCCCTGCCCAACAGCATCCGACATCATCAGGAGGTCACGTCATGGAGAAATGGGAATGCATGGTTTGCGGCTACGTGTATGACCCCGCGAAAGGCGACCCCAGTCGCGGAATTCCTCCCGGAACCCCCTTTGAGGCCCTGCCGGAGGACTGGACCTGCCCCGATTGCGGCGCGACGAAGGATATGTTTGAAAAGGTGTAGACGGACCGGCATTCTATGGACCGCTATGTCATCATCGGGAACGGCGTCGCTGGAGTGACGGCGGCGCAATCCATTGCCCGCGCCCAGCCAGGGGCCGACCTCCACATCTACGCGGCGGAGCCGTACCCGTACTACCGCCGCCCCCAACTCCCGGATTACATCGCCGGAATCGTCACCGAAGCCGACATTTTTTACCGCCCCCCCGAGTGGTACGACGCCCAGGGCATCCGCGTCCATCTGAACGCCCCGGTGGTAGAACTGGACCCGCAGGCCCACTGCCTGCGGCTGGCCGACGGCACCGCAGTCCCCTACGACCGACTCCTGCTGGCGACAGGCGGCCTGGCGTGGATGCCGCCCATAGAGGGGGCCAGACGTGCGGGGGTCTTCACCCTGCGCACGCTGGATGACGCCCGCGCCATCCGCCAGTTCGCCCAATCCGTCCGCCGGGGCGTGGTCATCGGCGGGGGCCTGCTGGGGCTGGAGACGGCGCGGGCCCTGCGCGCCATGGGGCTGGAGGTGACCGTTCTGGAGTTCGCCCCCTACCTGATGCCCCGCCAGTTGGACCGGGAAGGGGCGGCGGTGCTGGAAATGTTGCTGCGGCGAATGGACATCCAGACCGTCACCAGTGCGGTCACCGAGGCGATTCTGGGGGACGGCGCGGTGCGGGCTGTGCGCCTCAAGGACGGACGGGAGTTCCCCGCCGACATCGTGGTCTGCTCCACCGGTATCCGCTCCGACGTGGCGCTGGCCCGCCAGGCCGGCCTGATGGTGAACCGGGGCGTGGTGGTGGACGAACACCTGCAGACCAGCGCGCCGGACGTCTACGCGGCCGGGGATGTGGCGGAGGCCGGGGGCATCGTCTACGGCATCGTCCCTGCGGCCATAGAGCAGGCGCGCGCGGCGGCCGCCAATATGGTCGCCCCCGGCAGCGCCACCTACTCCGGCACGCTCCCCGCCACCACCCTCAAGGTCGTCGGCGCGGAGTTGACGTCGCTGGGGGAGTGCGTGGCCGAAAGCAATGACCTGGTCCAACTCCGGCGCGCCGACCCGCAGAACGGCCGCTACCGCAAACTGGCCCTGCGGGACGGCCGCATCGTCGGGGCCATCCTCCTCAACGAGCGGGAGCACACCTCCCCCATCCGCCAGTTGATGGAGCGTGGCACCGACGTTTCCGCCTACACCGAACTCCTGATGGAGGAAAACCCGAACTGGAGCCGGTTGATCGCCGCCTGAGGAGAACCGATGGGAGAGAAGACCCAGCGCAACCTCTATGAAGCCTTCGTCGGCGAGGCCAAAGCGCACCGGCGGCTGCTGGCCTTCGCCCGCAAAGCGGAGGAGGAGGGATACCCGGATGTTGCCCGTCTCTTCCGCGCCGTCGCCTACGCCGAGGGCATCCACGCCGATATGGCCCTGCGGCTGATGGGCGAGGCGGTCGTCCGCTCCACCGAGGAGAACCTGCAATCGTCCTTTGAGCGGGAACGGTTCGCCAGCGGCATCGCGTACCCCCGCTTCATCCAGGAGGCGGAGGAAGAGGGCGACCGGCGGGCGGCCCTGGTCTTCAGCCGGGCACGGGACGTGGAGGAGGCCCACGCGGCCCTCTATAAGCGGGCCATCAGTTGCATGCTCCGGGAGGAGCCCTGCACCTACTACGTCTGCGATGTCTGCGGCTATGTGGCCGAAGGCGAGCCCCCCGATGAGTGCCCCGTCTGTGGGGCGAAGCGGGAGAGGTTCGTGAGGATAGAGTGAAACGTGAAACGTGAAGACGTAAAACGTGAAACGTGAAAGGAGAGATATGGCAGTGTTTACAGCAGCAGAGGCGGTCAATATGGCGCTCCGGATTGAGCAGACCGGAGAGGCCTTCTATACGAACGTCGCCCGGAAAGTCGGCGACCCCCAGGTCAAGGCGGTGCTGGAGGACCTGGCCGTTCAGGAACAGCGGCACTACAACGCGTTTATGAAACTGAGCGGGTACGTCTCGGAGCCCCCGTCCCATTCCCAGCAGGAGTGGGAGGAGTACGCGCAGTACCTGCAGGTGGCCGTGGATAACGCCATCTTCGCCGGTCCGGACAAGGCGCTGGCACTGGCGGAGTCCATCGCCGACCCGCGGGAGGCGCTGCGCATGGCGCTGGGGTTTGAGAAAGACACCCTGCTCTTCTACTACGACCTGCGGGAAATGATGCGCGAGGCCGACCGGTCCGTCGTCAACGAGATTATCCGCGAGGAGAAGGCCCACGTCCGGCGCCTTGCGGGCCTTTTGGGCGGCGCCAGGGGACAGGCATAGCATCCGGTGACAGTCACCTGCAAGGGTGACTGTCACTCTTTTAGGGAGGTGGTCTTGAAGGGACTGATTCTGAGCGGTGGCAAGGGCACCCGCCTCTACCCACTGACCTACACGCGCGCCAAGCAACTGATCCCGGTGGCAAATAAGCCCATCCTCTTCCGCGTCATTGAGGCCATCCGGGACGCCGGCATCACCGACATCGGCATCGTCGTCGGCGACACCGCCGAGGAGATCAAGGCGACCGTCGGGCGGGGCAACCGCTGGGGCGTCCGGATCACCTACATCCACCAGCCCCAGCCGTTGGGCCTGGCCCACGCGGTCAAGGTGAGCCGCGACTACCTGGGGGACGAGCCCTTCGTGATGTTCCTGGGAGATAACGTCATCCAGGGCGGCATCACCGAACTGGTCCGCCAGTTCCAGGAATCCGACTGGAATGCCCAGATTGTGCTGACCCGCGTGGAGCACCCGGAGCAGTACGGCGTCGCCGTCCTCAACGGCGAGGGACGGGTGGTCCGGCTCATTGAGAAACCCAAAGAGCCGCCCTCGGACCTGGCCCTGGTGGGCATCTACATGTTTGACCATCACATCCACCAGGCCGTGGACGAAATCCAGCCGTCCTGGCGGGGGGAACTGGAAATCACCGACGCCATCCAGTGGCTGGTGGAGCACGACTACAAGGTCTTCCCGTACATCCATCGGGGCTGGTGGATTGACACCGGTAAGCCCGGCGACATGCTGGAGGCCAACAGTATGGTGCTCCAGGAACTGACCCCCGTCATAGAGGGGTTCGTGGACCGGGACTCCGAGGTGGATTGTCGGGTGACGGTGGAGAAGGGCGCGGAGATCATCAACAGCGTGGTGCGGGGGCCGACCATCATCGGCGAACGTTCCCGCATCGTCAACTCCTACATCGGCCCGTTCACGTCCATCTATCACGACGTGGTGGTGGAGAACAGCGAGATTGAGCGCTCCATCGTGCTGGAGAACAGCGTCATTCGCGACCTCCCCGCCCGTCTCCAGGACAGTTTGATCGGGCGCAACGTGGTACTGACCCGCTCGCCGATGAAGCCCAAAGCGTTCAAGATGAATCTGGGGGATTACAGCCAGGTAGGAGTGCTATAAAAATTGTTTTTATGGCGGCGGCCTCCGGCCGCCGCCGCAGAACCCTTCCTCACATCGGAGGGAACATGGCCGCAAAAGGTATGGTCATTATAGACGAAAACCGCTGCAAAGGATGCGGACTCTGCGTATCCGTCTGTCCGGTGCACATCCTGAAACTGGCCGACGGCCGCTTCAACATCCGGGGCTACCAGCCTGTGGAGGTGACGGACCCGGAGGCCTGCACCGGATGCGCGATGTGCGCCACCATCTGCCCCGACGTGGTCTTCACCGTCTACCGCCGGAGGGCCCGTCGGGAGCAACCGGCCGCCGCTCCGGCGGCCAGTGAGTGACCGGGAGGAAGCGCCATGGCGAAAGAACTCTGGGAAGGCAACGCCGCGATTGCTGAGGCCGCCGTCCGGGCAGGAGTGGAGGCTTTCTTCGGTTACCCCATCACCCCTCAGACGGAGATTCTGGAACACCTCTCCCGTCGCCTGCCCGAACTGGGACGGGTCTTTCTGCAGGCGGAGAGCGAAGTGGCATCCATCAACATGGTCTACGGCGCGGCCTGCGCGGGCGCGCGGGTGATGACCTCGTCCTCCAGCCCCGGCATCAGCCTGATGCAGGAGGGGTTCTCGTACATCGCCTGCTCCGAAGTGCCCGCCGTCATCGTCAACATTATGCGGGGCGGGCCCGGGCTGGGGAACGTGGCCCCCTCACAGGGGGACTACTTCCAGGCCGTGAAGATGGCCGGTCACGGCGACTTTCACCCTATCGTCCTGGCCCCGGGCAACATCCAGGAGGCGATAGACCTGACCGTCCTGGCCTTTGATCTGGCCGAGAAGTACCGGACCATCGCGATGGTCCTGGCCGACGGCTCCCTGGGCCAGATGATGGAGCCCGCCGAAATGCCGCCGATGCGCCCCGTCCGCAAGCCTGAGGAACGGCCATCCTGGGCCCTGACCGGCGCCCGGGGCCGCCAGCCCAACATCATCACCTCCCTCTATCTGGTAGAGGAGGTCCTGGAACAGGTCAACCTGCGCCTGCAGGCCAAACTGCGGGAAATCGCCGCCAACGAGGTCCGCTGGAAGGAGTACTCCACCGAGGACGCGGACCTGCTGATCGTGGCCTTCGGCACCGTGGGCCGGGTCTGCCAGACCGTGGTGCGGGAGGCGCGGGAGAAGGGGCTGAAGGCCGGGCTCCTGCGCCCCATCACCGTCTGGCCGTTCCCGTCGGCCCGCATCGCCGAACTGGCCGAGCGCGTGCGGGGCATCCTGGTGGTGGAGATGAACGCCGGGCAGATGGTGGAGGACGTCCGGCTGGCCGTGGAGGGTCGCTGCCCCGTTCGCTTCTACGGCCGCATGGGCGGCATCATCCCCCTGCCGGATGAGATTCTGCCGGAGTTGGAGAAAGTAGACAGGGAGACAAAAAAGTAGACAAGAAGACAAGGATACAGGGCAAGGGGCTGCGATGCTCCCCGGATTTGAATTCTCCGCCCATGCGCAGGACATGCTTCAGGAGCGTCATATTCTTGAAGAGTGGGTATGGCGCGCTCTCTCCTCTCCAGATCGGCAGGAAATAGATGCAAGCGGGAATATTCACTATATCAAAGCAATCCCCGAACATGCCGGACGGTTCCTGCGGGTGATTGTGAATCCAACGACAAGGCCTAAACGAATTGTGACGGTCTTCTTTGACCGTCGTCTGAGGAGGCAGCGATGAGGTTAAAAATTGATCGGGAAAACGACGCCCTGTACCTCCGGATAGATGAGTCGGCCATTGTGGAATCTGAGGAGGTTTATCCGGGCGTCATTCTGGACTTCAACGCGGAGAATCAGGTGGTTGGAGTAGAAATTCTCCATCTGAGCGCCAGGGTCGCGCCGGAAAAACTCCGGGTGTTTCAGTTTGAAACCGCCCTGGCGTCGCCGTAAACGCGCTGACTGAAGTCACCCTTCCTGCGCCTGCGGCCGATGGTCAGCCTCCGCCGACCCTCTCTTTCGGGACACCCAAGGTGTCGGCGAAGGCCGACACATGGCACGAAGTGCCCATGGAGGACGATTTCAATCGGTTGTGGTTAACGCCGGAACCGAGGAGGTACCCAATGACAACCGAAATCCCTACCGATATGGAACTGGTCTACAAATACCCGGAAAGTCTGACACCGAAGTTCACCCACTACTGCCCCGGATGCACCCATGGCATCATCCACCGGCTCATCGCCGAGGTGATTGACGAGTTGGGGGTTCGGGAACGGACCATCGGCGTGGCACCGGTGGGGTGCGCGGTGCTGGCATACGAGTACTTCAATATGGACTTCTGCGAGGCGGCCCACGGGCGGGCCCCGGCGATGGCCACCGGCATCAAGCGGGTCAGCCCCGATAAGGTCGTCTTCACCTACCAGGGCGACGGCGACCTGGCCGCCATCGGCACCTCGGAGATCATCCACACCGCCAACCGGGGGGAACTCATCACCACCATCTTCGTTAACAACGCCATCTACGGGATGACCGGCGGGCAGATGGCCCCCACCACCCTGCCCGGACAGGTCACCACGTCCTCCCCGCGCGGGCGGAATGTGGAGACGGCTGGCTGGCCGATGAAGATGGCCGAACTGATCGGCATGCTCCCCGGCGCGGCCTACGTCACCCGTCAGGCGGTGCTGGACGTGCCCGGCATCCGGCGCACCAAGAAGGCCATCAAACTGGCCTTCCAGGTCCAACTGGCCGGCCTGGGCTTCTCTATGGTGGAAATCATCTCCACCTGCAACACCAACTGGGGCATGTCGCCCGTGGACGCGCTGGAGTGGGCAAAGCAGAACATGGTGCCCTACTATCCCCTGGGCGACACCAAAGTGGCCGAGGGCGTGCGCGCGCTGATGGAGAAATCGTAATTGCGCTGAATGAAGTCGGCCTTCGCCGACCTCACCTCCCCCGGCGGCTGCGCTGCCGGGAGGGGTGAGGCGTACCCAGGGAGGACGATTTCAATCGGCCTGAATCAAGAAATCGTAGCGCAGGCCAACAGGCCTGCATTGAGGGAGGCAACCCATGCAGGAAGAAATCATCATCTCCGGCTTCGGCGGCCAGGGGACCCTCTTCGCCGGACAGGTCCTGGCCTACGCGGCGATGGATGCCGATTTTCACGTCACCTGGATTCCTTCCTACGGCCCGGAGATGCGGGGCGGGAAGGCCCGTTGCACCGTCATCATCTCCGACCAGGAAATCGGTTCGCCGCTGGTCCGCCGCCCCAGCGCGGCCATCGTGATGAACATCCCCTCCTACGAGGCGTTTGAGCCGATGGTCAGGCCCGGCGGCATCCTGGTGGTGAACCAGTCCCTCATCCCCCGCAGGAGCGAGCGCACCGACATCCGCGTCCTCTACGTCCCGGCGTCGGACCTGGCGGCGGAGATGGGGAACGTCCGGGTGGCGAATATGATCTGCCTGGGCGCGCTGGTGAAGGCGCTGGGCGTCCTGCCGCTGGAGGCGCTGGAGGCCGCACTGGATAACCATCTGGCGGAACGCCACCGGAAGTGGCTGCCGCTGAACAAAGAGGCGCTGCGCAAAGGCGCCGAGTTCGCCTGATCATTTGACCTCACACAAAGACACAGAGACACAAGGTATTTTTGTGCCCTTTGTGTCTCTGTGTGAGGTGTATCCGGTATGCACGAAAGGAGTTTCGCATGATTGTCGGCATTCCCAAAGAACGACGGGAACTGGAAATGCGGGTCGGGTTGACCCCCTACGGGGTGAACCTGCTCACCCGCGCTGGCCACGTCTGCTACGTGGAGAAAGGGGCTGGTGAGGGATCGGGCTTTTCGGATTACGACTACGAGCGGGCCGGGGGCCGCATCGCCTACTCCACCGAGGAGGTCTACCGGCGCGCCGATATGGTGCTGAAGGCCGTCCGCCCCACCCGCGAGGAACTGGAGTGGACCCACGAAGGGCAGATTATCTGCGGCTTTCTCCACCTGGCGGCGGCCCGTCGGGAGACCGTCCAGATGATGCTGGACCGGGGAGTCGCGGCCGTTGCCTACGAGACGATAGAAGAGGACGACGGCACGCTGCCCGTGCTGCGGACGATGAGCGAAGTGGCCGGGCGGATGGCGCCGCAACTGGCGGCGACCTTCCTGCAGAGCAACTGGGGCGGACGGGGCGTCCTGCTGAGCGGCGTCCCCGGCGTCCCGGCGGCCCGGGTCGCCATCCTGGGTGCGGGCGTCCTGGGGACCAACGCCGCCCGCGCCTTCTACGGCCTGGGGGCCACCCTCTACATCCTGGACCAGAACCAGGAAAAACTCCGCCGCATAGACGAGATGTTTGAGGGCCGGGTCACCACGATGGTGGCCTACCCCTTCAACATCGCCCGCGTCGTCCGCTTCGTGGAGGTCCTGGTGGGCGCCGTCCTGGTGCCCGGCGCCCGGGCCCCCGTGCTGGTCACCCGGGAGATGGTCCGCTCCATGAAGAAGGGCGCGGTCATCCTGGACTTCAGCATAGACCAGGGCGGATGCGTGGAGACCAGCCGACCCACCACCCTGCGGGACCCCGTTTTCATAGAGGAAGGGGTGGTCCACTTCTGTGTCCCCAACGCCCCCGGCGTGCTCCCCCGCACCTCCACCCACGCCTTCAACAACGCCGCTTGGCCCTACATCCGCCACATCGCCGACGTCGGGCTGGACCAGGCCATAGCGGATATGCCCGCCCTGGCCCGGGGGCTGGCGCTGCGGGAGGGCAAAATCGTCAACGAGGCCCTGGCCGCTGCCTTCAACGCATCCAAACCTCACGGAGTATAAGGAGGGCCCAATGCCCAACGGATGGAGCCGGATTTACGAAAGCAAAGTCACGACGGCGGAAGAGGCCGTCCGGGTCATCAAACACGGTGACCGCATTTTTCTGACCGGTAACTGCAGCGTCCCCCAGGTCCTGATGAAGGCGCTGGTCGCGCGGGCGCGCGAACTGGAGAACGTGGAAATCTGCCATGCCCTCACCGTTGGGGCCAGCGACTACGTCGCGCCGGAGATGGAGGGGCACATCCGCGCCAACGCGCTCTTCATCGGCCCCAACGTCCGCAAGGCCGTGCAGGAAGGACGGGCCGACTTCACCCCCGTCCTCCTCTCCGAGTTCACCCTCCTCTTCCAGAAGGGCATCCTGCCGGTGGACGTCGCCTTTGTCCACCTCTCCCCGCCCGACGAGCACGGATTCTGCTCCTACGGCATTGAGACCGGCCTGACCAAGACGCCAGCCGAGGCCGCGCGGATTATCATTGCCGAAGTCAACCCCAACATGCCCCGCTGCCTGGGGGATAGTTTCATTCACGTCAGCCGGATAGATTATATCGTGCCGGTGGACTACCCGCTGATGGAACTGCCGATGAGCAGTGGGGAGCCGTCGGAGACGGTGCTCCGCATCGCCCAGTACATCGCCGAGTTGGTCCCCGATGGCGCGACGATGCAGATGGGCATCGGCGAGATTCCGGACGCGGTGCTGCGGTTCCTGCGAAACAAAAAAGACCTGGGCGTCCACACCGAACTGTTCTCCGACGGGGTGATTGACCTGGTGGAGGCCGGAGTCATCACCAACGCCCGCAAGACCCTGCATCCGGGCAAGATCATCGCCGGATTCATGCTGGGGACGCGGCGCCTCTACGAGTGGGCCCATGACAACCCCATTATTGAGTTGCGACGCACCGAGTACGTCAACGACCCCTTCGTGATCGCCCAGAACTACCGGCAGGTGGCCATCAACTCGGCCATAGAGGTGGACCTGACGGGGCAGGTTTGTGCCGATTCCATCGGTCCCAAACTCTACAGCGGCGTCGGCGGGCAACTGGACTTCATCTACGGCGCGTCCCGCTCCGAAGGCGGGGTGCCCATCATCGCCATGCCCAGTACGGCGACGATGAAAGACGGCACCCTGGTCAGCCGCATCGTCCCGATGCTCAAGCCGGGCGCGGGCGTCGTCACCACCCGCTACCACGTCCACTACGTGGTCACCGAATATGGGGTGGCGGACCTCTACGGGAAGACCATCCGGCAGCGGGCCCAGGCCCTGATTCGTATCGCCCACCCGGACTTCCGGGACGAACTGACCCGCGCGGCGAAAGAGTTGAACTACCTGTAAACAGCCGTCAGGGGTTAGGGGGTCAGGGGTTCGTCTCCCCCCTGACCTCTACCCCTCCCCTCCAATTCCCTGCCCCGAAAACTCCGTCTGAAAAACGGAACGTGCCAGGCACTTCTGGAAGCGTATGGGACGTTCGGAAGCGGCGTCACCTCCGACCTGGACGGCAACCTGTGGTTTGTGGACTTTACGGGCAGGGGCACCGCCATCGTGGATATGGGCGCGTACGAAGTTCAGCGCCCGCTCCCTTATCATATCTACCTGCCCCTGGTGATGAGAAATCGCTGAGGAGATTGCCGACGGTTTCTGACCGCAAAGCGCAAAGGTCTTCAAATTTCTTTGCGTCCTTTGCGCCCTTTGAGGTGAACATCTACGCCGAACTGCGTATGCAACAGCAAAAGAGCGCGGCAGATCGGGCGTTTCTCGTGGCCGGGACCCTCATCCTGCTTCTGGCCGCCGCGCTGCGGCTCCCGGCCCTGGGGCAGGTGCCCCCCGGCCTCTACCACGACGAGGCCTACTACGGCCTGGACGCGGTGGACGTCCTCCGGGGGCACCTGCAGGTCTACTTCCCCGCCAACAACGGCCGGGAGCCGCTCTTCATCTACCTGGCCGCCGGGATGATTGGCCTGCTGGGGCGGAGCCCCTTCGCCCTGCGGCTGACCTCCGCCTTCGTCGGCCTGCTCACCGTCGCGGCGACGGCAGCAGCGGGACGGGCCCTCTTCTCCCGTCGTGTCGGCCTGCTGGCGGCCGCGGTCCTTTCCGTCACCCTCTGGCATGTCCACCTCAGCCGGGTTGGGTTCCGCGCGGTCACCCTGCCCCTCATCATCGCCCTGACCCTCTGGGTGGGCGCGCGGGCCGTGCGGACGGGCCGGTCCCGCCTCTGGCTGGCCGCCGGTGCCCTCTACGGCCTCTCCTTCTACACCTACACCGCCGCCCGCTTCACCCCCGTCGCGCTGGGGGTATGGGGTGCCTATCTGGCCCTCACCTCCACCCCCCGGCCCCCCTCCCCCTCTCCCGCCTGGCGGGAGAGGGGGAGGGGGAAACCGCCGGAGACGGCAGGGGATGTCCTCGCCTCTCCCCCTGCCTCCTCCCCTCTCCTGACCAGAGGTCAGGAGAGGGGAGGAGGTGGCGGCGAAGCCGCCGGGGGTGGGGTGAGGCCCCTCGCCCTGGCCCTTCTGGCCGCCGCCGTCGTCCTCACCCCGCTGGCCATCTACACGGCCCTCCATCCCGACGTGGTCCTGGGCCGCCCCGATCAGGTTTCCATCTGGAATCCCGCCATCAGTGGCGGCGACCCCTGGGGCACGCTGGGCCGCCACCTCCTGCGCACCCTGGGGATGTTCTTCGTCCGCGGGGACCGCATCTGGCGGCACAACGTCCCCTGGCGGCCCGTCTTCGGCCCCCTGCTGGGGGCGGCGTTTCTGCTGGGGGTGGGGGTGGCCCTCACCTCCTCCCCCCTGCCCCCCTCCCCCTCTCCCGTGGGACGGGAGAGGGGGAGGGGGAAGCCGCCGGAAGCGGCGGAGGATGTCCTCACCCCTCCCCCTGCCCCCTCCCCTCTCCTGACCAGAGGTCAGGAGAGGGGAGGGGGTAGCGGCGAAGCCGCCGGGGGTGGGGTGAGGAAAGCCCTCACCCCCTCCCCCCCGCCCTCCTCCCCCTCTCCCACTTGTGGGAGAGGGGGAGGGGGTACGGGGGTAGGGGTGAGGGCAAAAGCCCTCCCCCTCCTCTGGACCGCCGTCATGGCCCTCCCCACCGTCCTGGCGGAGGACGCCCCCCACTTCCTGCGCGCGGTGGGAATGCTCCCCGTCCTGGCCTTCCTCCCCGCCCTGGGGCTGGACGCGTTGATGCAAAATCCACCACAAAAACACGAAGACACGAAGAAAAATCTTTATCACTTTGTGTCTTCGCGTCTTCGCGGTTCTCCAATCAGTGTGGTGGTCAGCATCCTGGCTATCGGGCTGGAACTGGTGAGCGGGGCACGCGCGTACTTCGGCCCCTACGCCCGCAACCCGACCACCGGGTACTGGTTTGAGCGGGGCGCGGTCGCCCTGGGGGCCGACATCAACCGCTTCCTGGGCGTCGGCTGGTCGGGGGAGGCATCGCCCCTCACCCCCACCGCCGGGCCGGAGGGAGTGGTCTATCTGGACCCCCTGCTCTGGGAGGACTGGCCGCAGGTCCGGTTTCTGGTGACGGCTCCGGATCGGGTGCAGGTGGGGCTGGAGGCCCGGAGTGAGCCACGAAGCGAAGCGGAGTGGCGCCCCACCGCCGTCTTCCTCTGGCCCTACGGCGACTGGACCCGCGCCTGGGCCCTGCTCCCCCACCCCGCGGCGATCACCGTGCTGGAGGGCCCCCTCTCCCAGCACGACCGGGACACCGGGCCCTTCACCACCTACCTGGCCTTCCTGGCGACCCGTCCGGGCCCCGCCGCCCCACCCCAGGCCCGCCTCCAGGGCGGCGTGGAGTTCCTGGGAGCAACGGTCATCCCTCAGGAGGACGGCGCGGTGCGGGTGCGGCTGCGCTGGCGGGCCACTGCCCCGCTGGCCGGAGAGTACGCCGTCTTCCTGCACTACCGGCGGGACGGGCAGACGGTCGGGCAGGGGGATAGCCCGCCGGCCGGTGGCCGTTACCCCACCCCCCTCTGGCAACCCGGAGACGTCCTCAACGACGACCACATCGTGCCCGGCGTCGGCCGTCCCCAGCCAGGCCGGGACGAACTGGTCTTCGGCCTCTGGAACCCCCAGACCGGGGAATACCTCTCCGTGTTGGACGAGGCCGGGAACCCGGCGGGGGTGGAAATCATTGTCCCGGTCCGTTAGACCTTCATCCAGATGCCTTTGTAAAACTTTTTAAAGAGGACCCCCCAATGAACACCCACGAACTGATCGCCTATCTGGACGAATACCTGCGTGTGCGGGAGATAGAGGACACGTCCCAGAACGGCCTGCAGGTGGAGGGGCCGACGGAGGTCCGGAGAGTGGCCTTCGCCGTAGACGCCTGCCAGGAGGCCTTTGACCGCGCCGTGGCCGAAAAGGCCCAGTTGCTCATCGTCCACCACGGCCTCTTCTGGGAGAAACCGCAGCGGCTGGTGGGGCCGCTCTTCCGGCGGGTGCGGACGCTCATCCTGGGCGGCTGCGGCCTCTACGCGGCCCATCTGCCCCTGGATGCCCACCCGGAGGTCGGCAACAACGCCGAACTGGCGCGCCAACTGGGGCTTCAGGACATCCGCCCCTTCGGCCAGTACCACGGGGTGGAGATTGGCGTGGCGGGCACGCTGGAACCACCGTTGCCCATCCCCACCCTCATCGGGCGGTTGATCCAGATTCTGCACGTCCCCCCTGTCCGGGTCCTGGCCCACGGCCCCGCCGAGGCCCGCCGCGTGGCCGTCATCTCCGGGGACGCCGTCTCCATGCTGGAGCAGGTGGCGGAGGCCGGGCTGGATACCTTCATCACCGGTGAGACCCGCCATCAGGCCTTCCACCCCGTCGCCGAACTGAAGATGAACGTCCTCTTCGCCGGCCACTACGCCACCGAGGCCGTGGGACCCCGGGCCCTGGCCCGTCATCTGGAAGAGAAATTCGGCCTGGAGACCGTCTTCCTGGACGTGCCCACGGGGATGTGACACGGGTGTGTCCCACTTTTGTCGGGCCTGGCCGCGTTGTAGGACAACTGCGAGCAGTTGTCCTACAACTTTGGGACACACCCTGTGTCGCTGGATGGTTGACGGTATCCCCCAGGTCGGTTATAATACGGACGACAGACCACAGACGACGGACAAGTGCTAACGGCTCACGGCTCACGGCTAACGGCTCACTATGTGGGAAACTAGCCACCTGACACTTTTAAGCAAAGAAAGTTGACCAACAGCCTGGCTCCTGTAAAATAGACTTCATCCGAAGTCTATCTCCCACACGAGGAGGACAGCGATGTTGGCCAACCATCTGTATTCT
>Ga0272448_1003187_pt1 | contig 19733 bp, 7 predicted proteins | sample YNPCB0191_FD_202220 | JGI IMG/M metagenome (GOLD analysis project Ga0272448, IMG submission 202220) | Hot spring sediment microbial communities from Yellowstone National Park, WY, United States - YNP-CB-019-1 | ecosystem: Environmental > Aquatic > Thermal springs > Hot (42-90C) > Sediment... | reverse complement strand
TTTGTCACCTATGAAAAAGTTTGTCATCAATTTGTCACCTATGAAAAAGTTTGTCATCAATTTGTCACCTATGAAAAAGTTTGTCATCAATTTGTCACCTATGAAAAAGTTTGTCATCAATTTGTCATTCCTGCGGAAGCAGGAATCCATTCCTAGCGATTACCCAATTAACTTTTCAAACTCCATCAAAGAAAAAAATAAGAAAAACCCTTTTTCAAAAAAGAATAAAAAATCGGAAAAGCCTTAAAATTATCCACTTGAAAAAGAAGAATTCCCAAAAATCCCCCGGAAACTAAAAAAGTCTTTCTTGAGATTTCTCTATTCTATCAAAATGACATCTAAATGTCACCCTGAACGAAGTGAAGGGTCTCTAATAATTGGAAAAGAAAAATTACAAAAAAGCCTCCCTTTGGAAAAGAAGAACCCCAAAAAGTCTCCCTTTGGAAAAGGGAGATTTAGAGGGATTTTATAACCAGAAAAGTTGAATTTATATCACGATCTACTTCATAACGATCATTTTTCTTATAGCCGAGAAGTCCCCAGCTTGTATTCTGTAGAAATAAACACCACTTGCAGCAGGGATGCCGAATTGATCTTTTCCGTCCCAATATGCCGCTTTGTCTGGCGTCGCATATATGCCAGCTTTCTTATGTCCGATGTTCAATTCCCTTACAAGCCTGCCAACGCTATCATAGATGCTGATCTTGACTTCACCATCATTTTTCAGAGCAAATGGGATCCATGTCTCTGGGTTAAACGGGTTAGGATAATTCTGCATTAGGACATCAGCTTCAGCAGCCTCCTTCTTCTCCTCAAATATCGCCTCTATAGTATGATCAGCTACTATGACCCTGAACTGATATGAAAGCAATGGACCCATTGAACGACCGTCAATTTTTACATCTACAAGCTTTGCATTATCATTTGGCTTCATAGTGAAAATTTTCATACCTGCATGGTTAACTTTTATCTCACCAGACGGAGTTATCGTTCCAGGACCGGTCGCTGTTGCAGTTATCGTATATGTGCTTACGCCAAAGGTCACAGAGATCGTATGATTTGCAGTTACATTAGTAAATGTGTATGAATTAGCTGCGCCAACAGAAACTCCATCAACCAAAATATCAGTAACTTTGAATCCAGTCATAGGGGTCATAGTAAATGTTTGGTTAGCACCATGATTGACGGTTACTGTTCCAGATGGAGATATGCTTCCATTAACTCCTGCACTCGCTGTTATCTTATATGTATCAATAGCGAAAGTTACAGAAATTGTATGATTTGCATCAACATTTGTGAATTTATAACTTGACACTGCACCGACAGATTTACCATCAACTTTTACATCTGCGATATGATAATTTTCATTAGCAGTGATCGTATATTCTTGTTCTCCGCCATAGTTTAAAGTCACTTCGCCAACAGGGGAGATCGTCCCATTATCACCTGCGGTTGCAGTGATCTTATATGTATTTATCTCAAACGTCGCTGAGATCGTATGATTTTCTGTCACATTTGTAAATTCATACGACCCCACGGCACCAACAGAAACCCCATCAACAACTACGTCAGCGATATGATAACCTGTATTTGGTGTTATTGTGAATTTCTGGCTTCCACCATGGTTAACTGATACCTCACCTGATGGAGATATACTTCCATTAGCTCCTGCTGATGACGTTATCTTATAGCTCTTTATAGAGAACTCCACTGATATTGCATGGTTTCTTGTAACATTGCTGAATGTGTAAGTATCTGTTATCCCTTCCGTAATGACACCATCAATCTTCACCATTGAAGCGAAATATCCCGGGTCCGGAGTTATAGCATAAGTCACACTTTGACCATGATTTACTTTTGTCTCACCTAATGGCGTTATAGTTCCCTTACCAACAGAAGAGGATCTAAGTATATAAACATTTAACGCAAACACCGCATTAATTGTTCTATTAGCTCTCACATTCGCAAATGTGTATGAGTTCATAATACCGACTGAGTTTCCATCAACGATCAAATCTTGAAGATAGCTTCCCTCAGCGGGAGTTATTGTATATGTCTGCACCCCGCCAAAGTTGACAGTGGTATCACCAGCTGGAGTAATCGTTCCAGAACCGTTGCCACTGATAGTAGCAGTTATCTTGAATGTCTTTATAGTAAAGGTTGCCGAGATCGTATGCGGAGCAGTGACATTTGTAAATGTATAAGTCGCCACTTTTCCAACTGAAACGCCATCAACTTTGACATCTGCTATTTCATAACCTTCCGCAGGGGTTATCGCAAAAGTCTGGTTAGAACCGTGATTAACCTTTACAACACCTAACGGTGATATGCTTCCACCAGTGCCTACACTTGAAGTGATATTATATGTGTTAATAGCGAACGTCGCCTCTATTGTTCGGTTAGCTGTAACATTTGTGATCGTATGTGAGGAAACAGCGCCAACTGATGCGCCATCAACCTTAACATCAGCTATGCTATATCCAACACTTGGAGTAATAGTAAATGATTGACTTCCGCCGTGCAAAACCTGAACCTGACCAGAGGGAGTGATCGTTCCACCAACACCAGCATTAGCGGTCACTGTATATGTCTTAATAACAAATACCGCCTCTATTGTCTGATTGGATTTAACATTATTAAATGTGTATTCTGGCACTGCACCAATTGATGTGCCATTTATTTTTACTTCTGCTATTTGGTATCCGACGTTAGGATTTATAGTGAATTTTTTGCTTCCACCTTCTATAACTTGAACCGTGCCAAATGGGGAGATCGTCCCACCTAAACCAGCAGTTGCCAATATATTGTATATCGGGGCAAAAGTTGCCGATATTGTATGGTCTCCTGTAACATTGGAGAAGGCATAAGAATTTACCGCGCCTACCGAGACGTTATCAACTACGACATCAAGGATAGCATACCCTGCATCAGCTGATATTAAGAATGCCTGATTTGATCCGTAATTCACTTGAACCTGACCAGAAGGCGTAATCTTTCCATTTGCCCCTGCGGTCGCAGTTATTGTAAGCTTTGTCGGCTCAAAAGTCACATTTATTGTGTGATTACTTCTGATGTCTGTTATCTTATATTTGTTATCAGTAGGAGTGACAACTTGTCCATCAACGGTAACCTGACTGACCAAATATCCTGTTGCGGGAATAAACGTAAATTCAGCATCTTCTCCATACTCTTTCAATACCGTTCCAGATGGAGATATAGCACCATTTGAGCCTGCGGTAGCAGTTATAACATATCTTGTTGTCTCAAAAGAAACATTGATCTCATAATTTTTACTGACGCTGGAAAGAGTATATTTATATCTCTTAGATGGATCTGACGGAAGTGAGACATCAGTTCTTGAGCCATCTTGATCCGTTATCCTTATCTTTTTTATAGAATATGCCCTATCTGGTGTTATTGAAAAAGTCTGATCTTTGCCGGGCAACACATGCACATAATCTCTTGGAGTTATTTTACCATTTTTACCAGCAACAGCATTTATTATAAAAACCTTATATCTAGCTACAACAGCATCAGCAGTTGTTTTAGTTACCACTAAACCATTGCTACCACATGCGACATAGGCATAACCACCGCTGATGAAAGAATCAAGAGCGGTAGGAATTGAGGTATACTCGTCTCTGACTCCATCAGCTATCCTGATCCTCAAAAAGTGACCAGTAGAAGTGGCAATGTAGGCATAGCCGCCAGAGACAAAAATCCTTTTTATAATCTTAAAACTAGAACCAGTGCTTTCTACTAATACATTATCTTTATAAAGTCTATCCTCATCACCATGATATACACTACCAGCAAAGACAGCATTCGCATCCGTAGCAGGATATAAATCAGAAACAGCACCAGTTCCATCATCTATCTTACGAACTTTAGTCTTAATAGTATAATAGATATTAGATCCCTCTTTAGAAACGTCAGTTATTTTATCATTTAAATTATAAGCTTGGTCAATAGCAGGATTCGCTGGGTCTGAGACATCTATCCTACCTAACCCATAATTTGTAGCGACATAAGCGAAATTGTCATTCCCACCGGATTGAGATACCGCAACCGCAGTCGCAGTAAGATCAGACGGGGTAGGCAAAGGAGCAGACAAAGTATATTTTCCAACTCTGACGAGCGGATTAACAAGACTGTCATAACGATTTATTATATATAAACCATCAGTAGCAGCAACATATACATAATTAGAAGTTACGAAAACCCCATTAGCATCTGAGTCCAACGCACAAGAAGCTAATTTAGTCATAGGGACATTAGGAGTTGGCGGATCGGGGATTACCGCGTCCAAAACTATTAACTCTCTACCTATGCATACATAAGCATAATTTCCATCAACCCATACATCGCGAACATCACCTTTGACAACAACAGCCATAACGGACAGAGATGAAAGAATAAAAAGAAGCACAATACAAAGCACTAATTGAATCCTACCGCTCATCTGAGTATCTCCTTTCGCATAAGGATAGCATTAAAAGAAAAAAACTTTATATAGAAACTTGCACTTAAGACTTACACGAAAAGCCTTATAAAGAAAGCCCTGTAAGTCGTTCAAATTATTGCTTTCTATAAAAACTAATAAAGATAATTTCAATAGACATACCTATATTGTTCTGCTTAAAATAAGCAGTGTCCATTATAACATAGCTAATATGCTGTGTCAAGAATATTTTAATGTCAAAATTTTGACTATATATAAAAAATAATAGAATAGTGCATAATAAATGCGAATTAGATTGACAAATGAACTATCTTATAACAATAATTAAAACTATTTGCCAAATTTTTGCCACACCATATCAGAAATCTGAGACCAAAAATAAAAAATTGGGACGAAAAAAATCGCCCCAGCTTAAAATAAATTAACTTTTTTATCTCAACTGATTATCTTGCTACGATCATCTTTTTTGTAGCAGTAAAATTACCAACTTTAATGTTATAGAAATACAAACCGCTGGAAACTTGCTCGCCATTTTCATTCCTGCCGTCCCAGTATGCAGAATTATACTTAGAGGTGTAAACACCAGGATTTCTATATCCAAGATCAAGTGTCCTTATAAGCTGTCCCTTTACATTGTAAATGCTAATGACAACATTGCCACTTTCAGCAAGCTTAAAAGGTATCCATGCCTCTGGGTTCATTGGATTCGGATAACTATCACCTAATTCATTAGCTAATGGCTGTGCAGACGGAGACCCTTTTGCACCGCCTAAGACATAGACTATGTCCAATATATCAACAACACCGTCACCATTAGCATCAGCGTCAACGCCATTATCCGCTTGGATCGCTATAAAATCATTTATATCAATAACACCGTCGCCGTTTTTGTCCCAGATACCCATATCTTTCTTGCCTTTTAGCATTGTGACAATATCAAGGATGTCAACAACGCCGTCTTTGTTGGCATCATAAAGCAAGAATTCATAAACCTTTAACTTTGCTCCCTGCAAAATAGGATTTAATGCTTCACCCAATATATTTACAAATAATGGACTGCCAAAATTGATCTCTGTTTCTCCAAATCCAATAGCTTCAAAAGTAACCGTTGCCAAAGTTCCAGCCCCAGAGACACCACCCGATCTTGTCTTATTAACTGATATTTTCGCTATGCCTTTATCATTATCAATAATTATCGGAAGCCATATATCAGCTTCTCCAACGTCTTTTGGTCTTGGTCTCCAGTCAGCAAATGATGCACGCTCTATTTTTGATACCTTGAGAATTGAGGGATCAAATGTTAAATCAAAAGAAAATTGGCTAAGCCCTGTTACATTCTCAATATTAATATCTAAGTCAATAAGATCGCCCTTTATTACTGGGTCTCTTCTGATCTTTTGAACGATAGAAACTATCAAAACGCCTTCGGTTTTAAATCTTAATGATAAATCATCTCTCGGAGAACCCTCAGCTACACCATTTTTATTACCATCTAAACCGACTCCACCGATCGATTTTGCTGTGCCAAATATCTTGACATTGAAAGTAGAATTATATCTTAACGGTTTAGTAGGAGTAAAAATCATAGTTTTATCAATCCAATTGAAAACACCAGAAATTACCTCGCCATTGGTATAAATAGCAGAAAAAGCCTTTTCAACAGACATTTTATCCATATCTTGATCAAAAGTAATATTAATTGATGATGTTATAGGAATTTGATCAATTTTTGGCGAAAAACTGACAACCTTAGGCGGAATAGCGACGACTTTAAAAGCTTTTATAAACTCAAACGGTTCACTCTTATTTCCAGCTTTATCAATATAAATTGCTCTGAGGTCATAATCTCCGATCGGATCAGAAGCTTTTGGGATAAAAACCGCTTTCCAACTTCCTAATGGTGAACTGCCGACATACTCAGCTGGTAAATTTGTCCAAGAACCATTAGTTGGTCTACATTGGATTAAAGGTATAAGATCAGATTCCTCATCTTCTGCATCTAACGCATTAGAGATTATCTCAATTTTTTCACCTTTATTGACTTTTGAGGCAGAAGGATAAAGATCAGTAACAACTGGCGAGCCAATAATAACAGATGTAGCTAATTTTAAGCTCAGAATGTCAATTAGATTTTGATATGGTAATTCAGCCATGGAAGACGTATCAATTGAGAACTCAGCATCTGGAATATCCGTTATTAGATCAATCTGATCAAAGGTCATAACCGTCACAGAACCGTCTTCTGTATCATAAATATCAACTTTATAAAGGTCCCAAGTTTTGTCAAGAACCCATAAATTTACTATCCAACCACTTTCAACTGATTCCAATTTGATAACATGAGCTGGTCCTCTGGGAGTAGGCTTTATCCCCTCATACTGATTATCAAGATCAGCCATACCAACAAGCAAACCAGCAGCTAAAAGCTTTAACTCGTCAATAGATGAGGGTAGCCCATCCAACCCTCTAAATGGAAGTTGCTCTATAGCACTTTTTATAATGGGGTCTATTACTGGTAAAACAGTATATATAGATTCATCACTAGAAGATACTATCAATTTATCCTTGTCTCCTAAAAATTTAATATTGCCAAAACCGCTAGAAAGATCAACCAACAAAAGATAAGGATACCTAAAAGATATACTTCCATTAAGCCAAACAGCCACTTTAGAAATACCACTGATCAGAAGATTAATATCAGAAGGGATATCAGAAGACTCTTTCATATTGGAAACATCAAGTTTCGCAGCAACCCTAACTTTTATTACAGAATTTGGAGTTTCTCCGTTATTAACCATCACCTCATATTGTTCTATCAAGGCAAGATATTTTCCAATAAGTCCAGCTAATATTTCCATTGGAATATGCGATGAATCTATCGTCGGAGGAGGTGATATTAATTGCGAATGACTGATACCAGCTGATAATAATGTAAAACAAACCAAAAAGACTAACAATTTTGCCTTCATATACACATCTCCCTTCTTCTTATTTTTTTGATAACCCCTAATAAATAAACCCTTACTAAACCGCTTCTGACCTCATTATAACATACGCAAAGACTATTTGCAACAGATGTCACTGAAGCGGACATGAGTTTGGACAAAAAAACTCCGACAAAAAAACTCCTATGAAATATAGCGATAATTTTAGCCTTCAAATTTCATTAAATCTTCCTTGATAACTCATCAATTGCAAGAAGGAGATCTGATGGATAAGTAGGACTGCTTGGGTCTAATGTTTTGCCATAGATACCTAATATCTCAATTTGAGCTTTTGCAGAAGCATAATCACCCATGTTATAATATGACTGTGCCAATAATAGACGCAGACTGCCCGCTTTTACCTTGTCATGTGGAGATTGATAATCAAATTTGATCGTCAAGGCTTGTTTGGCGGATGCAATAGCCAATTCATAGTTACCAGATATAAAATAGACTCCTGCTAATCCTGCGTGTGCATCAACGTTTTGTGGGTCTTTGGAAACAGCTTTCTTGAAATTATCTATTGAATCACTGATCTTGCCAAGTTTAGCGTTTGACCAACCAATGCCATTATACGCTTCTGACATTTCTGGACTCTTAGCAAGGGCAGATTGAAATTTGATTATCGCTGACTCATAATTGCCAGCAGAATACTCAATCCAACCCTGCTCAACGATCATTTCCGCAGTTACTACTACCGATTCTTGTTCATCTCCACCGCAACTGATAAACGATACGGTGAGAAACAATAGACCGATAAAAACATAAAATCCTCTCATAATTACACCCTTAAAAGTTCTTTGCATCAGCAAGTTATATAGTATCCTTATAATAACATAAATCCTACAAACTTTTCAATATCATCTCTTAACAGTCATTTTCTTTACACCTTCAAAATTATTAGCTTTCAGATAATAAAAGTAAACTCCCGATGCCACAGGAAGTCCAAATTCATCTTTTCCATCCCAATAAATCGCCCTATTTTCAACGACATAGTAGCCAGCAGACTTATAACCTACATCAATCTTTCTCACTAATTGCCCATTAGAATTATATATCTCAAGGCTGACATTAGAGCTTTCAGGCAATTCATAAGGGATATTTGTCCCTATAACAATAGGATTTGGATAGTTTTGTCCTAAGACAAACTTATCAGGCTTTGGGTCTGGCGGTGGTATATTAAATTCCCTCAATAATTCAGCTTTTCCCTCGTTATCATAAATGTCATAAGCCTTTACAGTAAATAGAACATTGCCTTTATAGCCCCTTTGAAGTTTAAGCATACCAGTCCAAGTTCTTTCAGCAATCTTTTTCATCTCAAGCTTAATCGTCTCTTCTTCGCTCAGCTTAACAGAGACTTCTGGCAACGGGTCTTTTAACTCCTCATCAGTCCTGACATTTACATCAACATAGGCATCATATACGGGATTGACGACAGCAGTTAAAACGAATTCTGGAGGCTTATTATCCAAAAGGAAAGAATCTGACTCTTTTATTTCTGAGTTAATTGAACGGTCATTGGCTGTCAGACGCAATTTACAATCACTAACAGCGACGTTTGGCTCATTTGAGTAAGACTGCCATATAAGGCTTAAACTCTTCGCAGGATTTACTCCATTCAATACACCAGAAGTAGAAGCTGATTTCCATATTCCGCCCTTTAATCTATATTCTAATTTAAGATCGCATACATCGTTATCTGGATCATCAAGATCAAATGTGATTTTAACGTCCTTTGTATTCCCAGACACTTTAATATTGGTAATACTTGGTGCTGAATTCCCTATTTTCACTTCTACTGATTTTGATGGACCATCAACAATTCCATCGCTTGGCGTGACTTCACATTTCCATACTTCGCCTTTTGCGGTCTTGCTAAAATGAACATCTCGTGACTTAAGGTCAGGTTGAGCCACTCCGTTTTTATACCATTGGTATCTATATACGACACTGTCACCATCAGGATCAGTGCTTCCAGAAGGCTCACATACAAGAGTATCAAGCGTGGTCGGATTTTCAGGGGTTATCTTGACAACCGTAGGAATAGTCGGTGGATCATTTACAGGATCAACTATTATTGTTATATCTTTCTTCTCTGTTTTTCCGCCATCAGCATCTATTACTATTAATGTAATATCATCTTTACCGTTTTTATCGTGAACTGGCGTAATCTCTAAAACTTTGCCACGCAGCATCCTCGCACTGAACAGATTATTGTCAACACTATTTTCGTCAAGGATCCACGTCAAATTTTTTCCATTCTCATAATCATTTCCAAAATCGGTCAGATCAAACTCTCTGACAGTATCCTCTGTTACACGAAGGTCATCAAGACTGGAACTTATAACAGGCAAGCTATTATTTACTGTCACCAATCTATATTTTTCAAGCCAATCGCTCTCCGCCTGTGAGGAATCAACGAACTTTGCCCTAAAATCATAATCGCCAAGGACAGCATTAGCATCGGGACTAAAATTAGCCTTCCATTGTGGATTTGGCGATTCTACATACTCCACATTTAAAGGAACCCACGGAGTATTCCCAATCTTATAGCTGATCTGACATTTCAACGCAGGACCCGCATCAGTTTCATCAACATCCTTACCAATTGCAATTATATTCACAGCTTTACCTCTTGACACTTGGCTAACAACAGCAGAGATGTCAGAAGCAACAGGATTAGTATTACCTATGCTAACTATAGACGACGAAACAGGATTGCCAAAATCTATCCCGTCCCTTGGTGTAACAGTGCAATACCACCTATCACCTTTTACCGTAGCGGATGCAGGAACAACTTTCAAATTATGGAATTCTTGTTGATTGACGTTATTTTTATACCATATTACCTCTGTCCCGGATTCTGGATCGTTTTCTGTATCTGCATATTTATAGCTTACAATTAGATCATCAGTAGTCTTTGGATTTGCTGGCGATATAACCACATCGGTGACTTTTGGCTTGCCATTCCTTATCCTGAACTTGACGGAAGTCGCCAACTCGCTAAATGAAGTGCCATCGCTTGCCCTGACTGTATAATACCATTCTTCATTCCTCTTTGTTGCTGACGAAGGCAGTTTAGTAAAATTATCATAATCCGTTTGTAAAACGCCGTTTCTATACCATCTGATCTCATTTTTAGCTTCTTTGTCGCCATCTGGATCATTGAATATATAGTCAGCAAGTATATCATCATCAGTAGTTGGTTCCTGAGGTTGTGGGATTACAGTCGTTATCTTTGGGATACTATTAGCGATCACAACAGGTGCGGATGATTGCTCCTCACCAAAGAGACTGCCGTTTTTCGGCTTAACAGAGAAATTCCATCTTTCCCCTTTTCTTGTTGCACTTGACGGCAAAATTTTCAGATCGTTATACTCAGATTGGGCAACTCCATTCTTATACCAAGTTATCAGGCTTCCCGACTCAGGAATACCATTTGGATCAATATAAGTATAATTAGCAACTAAATTATCAGTAGTCAACGGATTATCAGGTTTTATAAATAAATTATTCACTCTTGGTATCGGATTGCCAATCTCAACTTTGTTAGAAGTTTGAACTTCCCCAAAATCAGAATCATCTTTCGGTCTAACAGTAAAATACCAGACTTCCCTATCTGATAAATCCTTGCTTGGCACTTTCTTCAAGCCGTCATACTTAGACATCAATATATTATTTTTATACCATTTGATCTCAGTTCTGCCCTCAGGGTCACCGTCAGCATCAAAATAGTCATAGCTTGCAACAAGATCATCAGTCCTAAGCGGATAAGGTGGCGACAAAACAACATTAGTGGCTTTTGGCGGAGTATTGCCAATGATCACCGACCCTGATTGTTTAAGCTCGCCAAATTGTCTGCCATCTTTAGGTTCAACTGTGAAATACCAAACTTGCCTTCGCGCAGTAGCATCTGACGGCACTATAAGTTGATCGTTATATTTTGTTTGAATAACATTGTTTTTATACCAAGATATTTTAGAACCGCTCTCTGGATCGTTTTCTGGGTCCACATATACATAAGAAGCTATAAGATTATCTGTGGTAAGCGGATTAGATGGCGATATACTTAAAGAGCTGACCTGAGGCGGAAGGTTAGCTATATACACCTTGTTTGATTGCACAGGAAGACCAAAGTCAAATCCATCTTTAGGTCTCACTGTGAAATACCACTCTTCCCCTGAAACAAGAATGTTTCCCGGTATAGTTTTAAGATTATCGTAATCTTTCTGATAAGCACCATTCTTATACCATTCTATTTTTGTTCCTTGTTCGGAATCACCATCAGCATCTTGATAACGATAGCTTGCAACAAGTGATTGACCAATTTTCGGATAATCTGGCGATAATTTAACATCAATAGCGGTTGGCGGAGCGTTGATTATGGTAACACTTGATGACTGCTGCATTCCTCCATAATCTTTGCCATCAAATACCTTAATTGTATAATACCATCTGTCACCCTTTGTTGTCGCTGAACTTGGAAGCACTTTCCTATTATCATATATTACTTGATGAGCCCCATTCTTATACCATTTAATCTCTGGTTGTCCTTCTTTATCGCCGTCAGCATCCACAAAAGTATAACTTACCTGAAGATCATCTGAACTCTTTGGCAATTCTGGCAATATCCTAAGGCTTGATGCAGATGGCAAAGAGTTATTGTTAATAGTAAATTTATTTGAGACAACGGTATCACCTGTCAAACTTCCATCGTTAGGAGTTACCCTTATTCTATAATCATCGGATTTATTTCCGAGTTCATCAGTCCTAGAAACCCATGTAAACCTTAATCCCTTTGTTGGAGAAATTTTCGTAGTAGGCTCAAGTGTTGTTGCTTTAACCCAATTTACTGAAGCAGTTCCGCCTTGATACTCAATCATAATATCACAGTTGTCATTGTCAAGATCGATAAGATCAAATGTGATAGCTATATTGCCTGAATTACCAGAAACAGTGAGATTTTCTATCTTAGGGGCAGAATTTGATATAGTAACACTTGCAGAGGTCATCGGAATACCACGATCAAACCCATCACTCGGCGTCACAATCACATGCCATTTCTCTCCCTTAGCTATGGCAAGTGGCAAGACCTTATCTGCTTCAGAAACGATAACCTTCTTAAATTTTGGCTCACCGTTCCTATACCATTCAACTTCTGTTCCAGATTCTTTATCATCATCAACATCGCGATAATCATATTTCACAGTCAGTTTTGCATCTGATCTGGGATTTGCTGGCAGAATTTCAACGCTTTTAAGGACTGGTGGAGAATTGGCTATCTTAACAACAGGTGATTTTACTGGATTGCCAAACCTTGCCCCATCCTTTGGTTTAACAATACAATACCATTCCTCACCTTTCAAGGTAGAGCTAGAAGGCAATATATTTTGACCAACACCTTTGAAATTTGATATTACGCCATTGCGATACCAAGTGAACTCCGTTCCCATATCCATTCCGCCATCTTCATCATAGAAATCATAAGTGACCACTAAATTATCAGAAGTGGTTGGATTAGGAGGATTTATCCTCAAATTAGACGCTATTGGTGGGATATTGTTATCAAGCTTGATAGGGGTTGATACTACTGGAATTCCCGAAGATGAACCATCATTTGGTGTCACCCTTATTCGGAAGATCACAGCTTCTCGGACATCTTGATCTTTGTTAGATTGCCATGTCAAAGTTATATGTCCCGGTAATAAACCTGTCAAAGGCTCTTTGATAGTGGCAGGCGTCCAATTACTAGCTAAACCGCCTTGATATTCAATAATTAAACTGCATGTATCGTTATTAGGATCGACCAGATCAAATGTTATTGGGACGTCTCGGAATCCTTCCTCAGGGACAAAAAGATTAGTTATTGAGGGCGCAACGTTGCCAAGCTTTACATGATTAGACTCTACCAAAGCGCTCGGGTCTGTCCCATCAGTAGTCTTGATTGTAAAATACCATACCTGATCTTTAAGAGTTGCAGTTTTTGGAACAGTAAATTTATCGTTATATTCTGGCTTTAAATTTCCGTCCATATACCATCTTACCTGAGTGCCTGTCTCAGGATCGTTATCTGCGTCAAGATATACATAGGACGCTATAAGATCGTCCTCAGATGTTGCATTCGTTGGCTCTAACCTGACATTGATCAATTGCGGTGGAGTATTTTTGATTTTAACAGGTGCGGATTGGACTATAGGACCAAATTCCTTGCCATCGCTTGGCTCAACTGTGAAATACCATTCATCACCCTTAGCAGTGGCAGAACTCGGCAAAGTTTTCAAATCCCTATACTCAGATTGCTCAGTTTTATTCCTATACCATCTGATTTTACTTCCGACTTCTGGATCATTGTTTGGGTCTTGATAAACATAATTTGCAAAAAGGTCGTTTGAAGTATTGGGCGATTCAGGGGAGATTTTAACATCATTAGCAGTAGGCGAATCGTTGTTATCAAGGGCGAACACCTGAGAAAAGCCTTCATCACCTTTATCCATATCATCAAAAGGCGTTATACCGAAGATATAATCACCTTTCCCCGACGGCTCATTTTCTTTGGATAGCCAAGTGACCCTTAAACCATTCGCTGGACTTACATTAGTGATAATATATCTCTTATCTGGTGACGATGCTTCCCTTATTATTGCAGCTGTCGGCTCTGCTGGAATTCTGCGATACCAAGTTCTAAGCTCACATTTATCACCATCTTGATCAACGAGGTCAAAAGTTATACTTATATCACCTGTTGAACCAACCGCCTTTACATTTTGAATATAAGGCTTTTGATTTACTATTGTCACAGGAATAGATTCTGCAAGTTCCCCAGTCCCACCTAATGCATCTTTTGGAATTATGGTAAATTTCCATCTTTCGCCCCTCTTTACATCAGAAGGTTGTAACGCATTTTTATTATTATGTTGTGGCTGAAGTATATACTGAGATGATTGTGGCTCGGCTTTATACCATCTGATCTCATGTGTGCCTTGTGGATCGTTCTCTGGATCGGAATAATCAAAAAGTGCTTTTACACCAGTAGTAGAAGTAGGTTGTAATGGCTGAAAACGAAGATTTCGGACACTTGGAGGGGCATTGTTAATCGTTATAATGCCTGAATTTCTCGGTTCGCCCTTTGTTTTCCCATCGTTTGGAGTGATAGAAAAAGCCCATTTTTCACCCCTAACGACAGTTACACCAAGTATTTTATTTTGATCGTTTTGAATTACTATCAAATTCCCAAAAGGGACGTTATTTTTATACCATTGTAGTTCGCTTCCCGCCTCTAAGTCTCCATCTGGATCAAAGAAGTCATATCCTGCTTTCAATTTATTCCCTGTAAAAGGCTCGTAATATGGGACAGGTTCTTGATTTGTGTTAGCATCTATCGTCCTTATCCTTAAATTTAACGCCTGAGGTGGATTATTAGATGCTGGGGGAGTATTATTAAGATTAACGGTTGTAGGAGCTGACCATTGACTATCAGAAGTCCCATCATTTGCTTTAATCTTGAATTGATAAGCACCTTGACCGCTTGGCTGATCTTGATATGCCTTCCAAGCAAGGCTTCTTGACCCGGGCAATACATTTGACACATCGCCGACAATTGTTGCACCTGACCATGATGTTCCATCTTTACTGTATAATGCTGTTATTGTGCAGGGATTATTCTCAGTATCCTGTAAAGTATATGCAACTTGGACATCGCCGTTCGGTCCAGATTGGATCGCAGAGTTTATGCTAACCGCAGGCGGTGTATTTGCAGGAGGACCGCCAGTTATCGCTAATGAAGTAACATTCCATACCGCCTGAAGATTTGCCGAAGTAAGTATTACTTCACCTAAATCTATGGCTTCAGTAGAACGAAGAGTAGCACTTATGGATTGTCCCGGTTGAATAGAAGATGGGGTAATTGATATAACAGCAAATTTACCCGGTGGCAATGACATAGCAAATCCGCTAACAGTGCTAGTCATACTTATTGTTTTATTGCCTGATGATGTATTGTTATACGTAGATGAACGAGTTTCTGTAACAGTTTCAGGAGTAATTCCGGGAAAGCTAATACTGGCAGTTAAGTTATAAGTCTCTAAAATACTATAAGTGCCAACCTCGGTTAGATTAACTTGTGTTGACCATCCACCAGCAGTATATTGAACAGGGACGTTTTGAACAACATTTGTCGGACTTGTAAATTTAATTGTCCCAGACATTGATGTAGAAGCAGAGATAACGATTTCAAATCCTTGTGGGATCGGGAAAATAGTGTTTTTAACTTCCTCATTGCGAGTTATAGAAATGGTTTTCGGAAAATCCGCATAAACAAAAGCATTGAATACTAAAAAAATTATTATAACTAAAAATAACGCTTTACCATATCTCATCATATACTTTTTCCTTCATTTTACTCCCATTCAATAGTGCTTGGGGGCTTAGAACTTATATCATAAACTACTCTATTAATACCTTTTACTTCATTGATAATCCTATTAGATACTCTGCCTAAAAGCTCATAAGGCAATTTAGCCCAATCCGCAGTCATCGCATCTTCGGCAGTAACAGCCCGAAGTGCGATCACTTGATCATAAGTGCGTTCATCTCCCATAACGCCAACGCTTTTTACAGGCAATAAAACGGCAAACGCCTGCCATACTTTATCATACATCCCTGATGAATGCAGTTCCTCAATAAATATAGCATCAGCTTGTCTGAGAAGGTCAAGTTTTTCACGAGTTATAGAATCTATAACCCTGACTGCAAGACCAGGTCCAGGGAAAGGATGCCTTTTGATGACTTTTTCTGGCAATCCTAACTCTTTGGCAAGTTTTCGGACTTCATCTTTGAACAATTCTTTAAGCGGTTCTATAAGTTTAAGATTCATCTTTTCAGGCAAACCGCCGACATTATGATGGCTTTTTATTGTTGCAGAAGGAGATTTTGATATTCCTCCACTTTCAATAAAATCAGGATATAACGTGCCTTGTGCTAAAAATTTGGCATCGCCAAACTTGGAAGCGACTTCTTGAAAAACTTCAATAAATTCCTTCCCTATAATTTTCCGCTTCTGCTCCGGATCAATAACCCCAGAAAGCCTTCTTAAAAACCTTTCACTGGCATCTACAAAATGTAAATCTATGCAAAGATCGTTCCTAAAAAATGCTATAACCTCATCAGCTTCATTTTTTCTTAACAAACCATTATCTACAAATATACATTTTAGTTGATCGCCGATAGCTTTATGAATGAGAACTGCGAGAACTGTTGAATCCACACCACCACTTACGCCACAAATCACAATATCATCCTTGACCTGCTCTTTAATTTCAGATAAACTATTTTGTATAAACGAACTCATAGTCCATATCGGATTACATTTACAAATTCTAAAGAGAAAATTTGCTATTATATTTTTTCCAAGTGGGGTATGGATAACCTCTGGGTGAAATTGTGACCCGAAGTATCCACGGGATACATCAGCCATAACCGCTATTGGTAAGGTATCTGTATGTGCCAAAACTTTGAATCCATCGGGAATATTAGAAACGCTATCTCCATGGCTCATCCAGACAGAAAAATTATCGGGGAGATCATAAAAAATATCGCTTTTAATGTCAACGAAAAGGTTCGCTAATCCGTATTCTCTTGTAAGTGTAGGTTCAACTTTTCCGCCAAGGAGATGAGCCATTAATTGCATTCCATAGCATATACCGAAAATAGGGATATTTAGCTTGAAAATATTCGGATCGCATAAGGGGGCGCCATCAGCGTAAACACTCGCAGGACCTCCAGAGAGAAATATGCCTTTTGGAGAAAGAGATTTAATTTCGTCTATGGAAACATCATAAGGCAATATCTTGCAATATACGTTGTTTTCTCTGATCCTGCGGGCTATAAGTTGGCTGTATTGGGAACCGAAATCAAGAACCGCTATTATTTCTGACGATAAAGATTTCATTAAAATTTTCTTAACCTTTAACTTTTAACCTTTAACTTTCAACCTTCAACCTTTAACTGAAAGTATATACGAATGAACCGTGAAGTGTCAAGACCGTTTCTATTGTCAAAAAACTGGCATAAATATTGCTAATCATTAGTTAAAAACATTCTTGATTTTGTGATCTGACTATGTTATACTTTGGCATTAAAGAAATCTATTTTAATAAAACAAAGACCTGTATGAAATTATAAAATGCCAAATGTAGCATTAAACATAAGCTTAGAATTATTTGGATTGTCTATTAAAATCTTTTAGCTCCGTCAGGAGCGGCATATTTCCCCATCATATTTCGCTCCGCTTCCGCTTTGTATTTTGGCGTTTATCGTTTCTATAAATATGGCGCCCCTTCGGGGCTAAAAACAACATTATCTCATATTAAAAATAACGTTTTTCCCTTAACTTAACGCCCATGGGATAAAGGGGGATTTTAAGACTTTCTTTCTATTAAAAACAAATTTGGTTAGCTAACAAAATCTTTTTAGCTTAAAATTGTCCAAAGTTTAATAACATTAAGGAGCAACCCTAAAAATGAAGCATATAATAATAACAATGGTCATAACCTTATTATTTCTATCAGGTTTTGCTTATGCAGGAAGTGTTTCAATTGACTTAAAAATGGTAAAGCAAAATCTTAATGTGGGTGATAACTTGCCCGTAGAGGTCGTTATAGACAAAGTCACAGATTTAAAAGGGATCAATATACTCATATCTTTTGACTCTACAAAGTTGAGATATGTATCCATTTCAAGAAATGCAGTAATAGAGAAATTCACAGAAGATATAATTCCTGACGTTAACGAAGCCAACACTAACGGTAAATTTGAGTATTTAGCGGTGCTTGAAGGACCCGGCTCAGGAATAGAGATTCCCGGGGGGACTATCCTAACTATCAATTTTTCTATAAAAGCCCCTGGCAACGTATGGGTAAAGTTGCTTCCAAACGAAATATCAATAGCTGATTCCACAGCAAACGCAATTCCTGCCAATATAGACCCAAATCAGCTTATAACAAATATCGGACAAGTTTTTGAGTTAACGGTTTTCAACTATCCAAATCCTGCTGATATTTCAGGTAAAACAACGATAAGATGTGTCTCTAAGGCAATTTTAGATGGATTAGAAGCGAGAATATATGATATATCAGGTGAACTTGTCAAAACGATTGAATATAGAGATTTCAATTCTAATCAAGCACCAATATATGAATATGAATGGAATTGCAAAAATGAAAAAGATCAAGACGTGGCAAATGGAGTTTATATCTTATGGGTAAAAGCTAAACTTGGATCAGATGAGAAAAATCAAACTTGGAAGATAGCAGTGCTTCGTTAATATTTGGAGGAAAACATGATGCTTAAAACATACATTATAAACAGCTTAGCAATCTTAACTGTATTAATATTCTGTGTCAATATTTATGGATCAGCAGGAGATGGAGGAGATGCTGGTGCATTTCTGAAAAATGGTATCGGTGTTAGACCAATATCAATGGGCAAAGCCTTTGTCGCAGTAGCAGATGACGCAAACGCAGGTTATTGGAATCCTGCTGGATTAGCAAAACTAAACCATCCTGAGATGAGCTTCATGTATTCCAATCCAATGAACTATGACATAATTGGTGGTGGAGGCGTTAAAGACATCGGTTATCATACTCTTAGCATAGCATATCCATCAAGCTTTGGATCAATGGGATTAAATGTCGCTTATCTGAGTGTGGGTGATATATTCGTAGTCAAAGATGCTACCGGACCAACTGGCGAAAAATTTCAGGATAAAGAACTCGGAATCATCGCTTCTTATGCAAATAGTATAACTGAACAGATTCAAATCGGCTTAAACTTAAAGTTTGTCAAACAGAGCCTCTGGGATAAAAAAGGGTCTGGAATGGGCTTGGATATAGGTGGTATATATGAACCGATGTATAACCTGACTTTTGGTATTATGCTAAATGATATTGTAAGCCCTAAAATAAAACTCATAGAGAATTCATATTCAATACCAAGAAAATTAACCGCAGGACTCTCTTATAAACTTATGGACGATAAGATACTTACTTCTGTAAGCGTTGATAAAGCAGGAGGGCGTTCACCAAATTTCCATATCGGCACAGAAGTTAGTCCTGTAAAAGACCTTTTCATCCGTGCAGGTTATACAACTGATACTGGCGAATTATCCGCTGGAATCGGTTTTCGCATATCCATTATTAGACTTGACTATGGTTTGGGACTTCTCAGTCTCGGCTCTACACATCGTCTATCATTTACTATGGCATTACAATAGTGGTTGAAAGGTTAAAAGT
>Ga0272448_1003185_pt1 | contig 19746 bp, 19 predicted proteins | sample YNPCB0191_FD_202220 | JGI IMG/M metagenome (GOLD analysis project Ga0272448, IMG submission 202220) | Hot spring sediment microbial communities from Yellowstone National Park, WY, United States - YNP-CB-019-1 | ecosystem: Environmental > Aquatic > Thermal springs > Hot (42-90C) > Sediment... | reverse complement strand
AGTCCCTTATGAATCCAGCCACACTCTAAGCGAGGTGCGCAATCTGTTCCGTGAGCATGGCATTGAAGTAATGCATATCAGCCCAGAAAGAATAATGAACAGTGATTTGATCTCACAGCTTTTATGGCTCTTTAATGGAAAAACATTCTTTTTTGTTTCTGGAATAAATCAGTAAAAATCATGAGAATATCTTTTCAACAATGCTTTTTATTTTCTCAGCGTCATATGCGAGTTTTATGAAGCGGGTCTGGCCCCTCGTCCCCTTACCCGAGGATGTGAGTGCAATCAGGCCGAGCATATCAAGGTCATGTAGGTACTCTGAGAACCATCTCGCGCTTCGCGGGGTTACTGATAAGCTCTTGCATGCTTTTGCATAGCTCTCATAAACTTCGCCAGACATAAACACATCTTGTCCTTCATCGCCGAGACGTTTGTATGAGCTCCCCTTGATCTGCAGCAATGAAATCCCGTACAGTGCGATTTGCTCGTGCTGTGGCAGTGTGGTTATCGCTTCAACAATCAAATCGTCATCAACGCTCCTGCGTGCGCTCTCAACATGCTTCTCAGTAACCTTGCTGTCCCCTTCTTCATTTGCAATTATGCCCGCCTTGTGGACGAGTTTGAGTGCGTAGCGCGCATCACCAGTCTCGCGTGCGGCAATTGCAGCAGCCATCCTGAGCGCTGCATCATCAATGCCATCCTTAACAAATGCGCTAGCACTCCTCTGCTTCACGATCTCGTAGAGCTGCGTTGCATTGTATGGCTTGAACATAACTTCTTTTTCGTAAAGTGCGCTCTTGCTTCTCGGGTCAAGTTTTTCCTTGAAGTGCAGTCTGTTTGAGATTCCTATTATTGAGACGCTTCCCTTTTCAAGTTCATCATTAATCCTTGTCATTGTGTAAACAAGGTCATCAACATCATTCACCATATCTATTTCATCAAGGGCAATGATCATGTGCATATTATTCTTTTCCACCCATTCAAGCATTGACTCGTAGAGTTTTGAGAGCGGGTAGCCCATCTTTGCATCATCCTTGCATACCTCATTTACAATTCTGAATATTATCTTGTATCGCGAGTCATAGATCCTGCAGTTCATATAGCGCATAACCGCATTCCTGTTCATCGCGTTGAACTTGTCCATAACAATCTTTGTGCTGCATGTTTTCCCAGTGCCGGTCTTCCCGTACAGGAACATATTCTTGGGCTTTGTGTTCTTGAGTGCAGGCGTAACCGTCTTCATCAGCGTTTCTATTTCTTCCTCTCTGTGCGGCAGGACTTCTGGGACATAGTGCGGAGAGAGGACATTCATATCCTTGAAAACGCCGTTCTTCTCCATGAGCTCCTCAAACGTTAACATCCCATAGCCTCCAAAAAAAGCACACATTTAAGCGCACAATACTTTAAATACTTAATTCCACTATTTGCATTTTATTCGTAAAATAGTGGAATTATAGAAAAAAATCAGATTACTCCTTAAGTATCTTACCAGGATTTCTTAAGATTTTTTCTATTACTTTCTCTGGGTTTTTGGTTGGTTTTGTCGTATAGAGCGGTTTAGATCCTTCAGGGTTTGGCAATGGCCATGGTTGTTTCCCAATCCTTTCAAGATCCTTGAATGTTAGTTCTCCGGGGCCCTCTTTATTTTCAGTTCTCTTGCTTACTCCTTTAATATGCTCACTCTTCTCATTATATACTTTCTGATCTGCTTTATTCTCAACCACTTTTAGCTCAAACTTATTTTCATACTTCACAACTGAAGGAGGCTTCTGGTCCGTATTTGCACAGTTATAGTTTGTTTCTACAAGCAGCATCATAGCAAATGCAGCGGCTATTTTTCCTACTTTTTCCATAATCTTATTTCTCTTTACAACCTCGTTTACCATATTTTCACCTATATTTATTTCGTAATCGTAGTATTTAAACATTTCTATTTGTAAAAAAGTTAATATTCTTGAGCACATAATATACTAATGGTGATGGAAAATGGAAAACAAAAGACATGTGTCTGTTGGAAGTGATAAAGATTTAGAGAAAAAAGTGCATCCACCTCTACTCGATAAGAAAAGTGAGAAATTTAAGATTCTGGTTGTGGATGATAAGAAAGAGAACATAATGGCAGCTAAGCAATTTTTTGATAGTTTGGGGAAGTTCTCGGTAGATTATGTTACTAATCTAGAGGATGCGAAGAAAAAGTTAGAGAGTGGGAACTATGTATTAGGTATTTTTGATCTTGATTTACCAGTAAAAGAAGGCGGTGATGTTGCTGAAAAGGCAGGTTTAGAGTTAGGCAAGATTGCTTGTGAAAAGGAGAATATGTTTTATGTTTATTATTCTGGTGGTTTCTTCCACAGGACCCCCGCGGACAACGGTCTTTACTTCTGAAAAAGATGTATTAGAAAATAAGGCTGACGTGTTGATAAACGATACTTATTCAAAGGACTCTCCTCAAGGCTGGAAAGAGTTGTATGAGAAGCTTGTTAATGTAGGGGAACCGACTCCAGAAGAGAGGGAAAAAATGAAGGAAAGCCTTAAAAGATATTATAGATTTACTGGCCTGCGGCCTCCAGCACTCCCGAAGATTCCGGATAAACGAGCGCTACCTTACTTCATAGATATAATAGCGGAAATAGCAGATGAGTTATAAAAGAGTGTAAACTTTTTAGAGAAAATCTCTATTCATATTTATATTATTTATTGCGGAAATAGTTTGCAGGTGGTACAATGGGTATACTGCAGAAATTTACTGACGCGCTCGGACTGGGTGGCAAGGACATGAATGTTCAGGAGTACCTTGATTCTGAAGACCTTGAAAACCTGGCTAGCGATGAGGAGGAGGCATCAGCTTATGTTAAGCCGGTTGCCCTCGAGAACACAGCAGTTCTTGCAGAAATCAAGAGCGAGCTGAACGCAGGCAACGTGATTCTTTTGAACATCACGCCAATGCTTAAGAACGAGAAGGTGCTCACAGCAGTTATTGATAAGCTCAAGGAGTACGCAAAGGAGATCCGCGGTGATATCGCAAGGATAGACAATGAGAAGATACTGCTGACACCCTCGAAGATGAAGATCGTAAAGAGAAGGAGATAATTTCTAATTTTTTTCCATTTTTACGGTGTGGGGAAGATGGAAATAAAAGAGCGTGTGTTAGAGAATAAGCTCACTCTTAACGGCAGTGAGAAGAATACAAAGGTCTTCCTGCGCATAGACCCGTTCACAGAATTTCCATCCTATATTTCTGAAGAGAGGGCGAGGCGCAAGATGCTCGTCCTGCGAACGCAGGTGCAGTACGAGAAGAATTGTGACTTCTGCAATCCCTATTTTAATACGCCCGAGCCGAGGAAGCATCACGAGGGCGGTGCGGTAAGCGTCCCCAATTATTTCCCATGGAGTATGGGGCAATTCGTGACAATCTACCCGCCATTTAAGGAGAATGGGAATGATGCACCGGTCCTGCACAGGCTTTTTCCATCAGAGCTTGAACAGAAAGACCTCACATCTATGATAGAGGCCCTGTGGGACCTTGCAAATTATTCATATTTTCTTGGTGCAGAAGCATACCTGTTCTTTACGAATTGGGGGCCGCTGGCCGGTGCATCGCGCCAGCACCCGCATTCCCAGTTTACAATGCTTGATTATGTATCTCCCTTATCGCTCTTGAAGATAGAGGTTGACCTTGCAAGAAGATACTACCTAAATACGGGGAAGAACATTTATGATGAGTATGTGCACATGGAAGAGGAGAACGGCGCACGCAGGATATTCTCGAATGAGAATGTGTATATAGGCGCTCCGTTTGCGCCCAAGTTTTCAGATGAAATACTGATAATCTCAAAGAAGCCCGTCTCATCCATTCTCGAGCTTGAGGTGCGCGAGGACCGGCTTTCAGTGATGCAGCCCGCGTGGGGCATATTCCCATTCCTTTACTTCTACAGATCCGTGATGAATTTCAATATGGTGTTTCACAATGCACCCATAAGCGAGATTAAGAATTCATCAATACACCCGAGCAAGTATTACAGGATGCACATTCACATCTACCCCAGGAAGAATGGCCTCCCAGTGGATATTGCAGGTGCAGAGCTTGGTGCATTGTGTTCAGTCCCTTCAAAACTGCCGGAGGAGACAGCGCATTATGCCCGTTTGTGGTATAGCTCGCCTTATCCTTCCGAGGAATACCTGCCTAAAAAGCAGGTCATCATTGAAGGCAAGCCAACAGAAGTTGTTGATGAGGAATTGCTCGACCAATTCAGGACGTGTATGCGTGCAATGCCCCAGCGCAAGTTTTATCATGTTGATGATAACACAGAATAGTGCAGTTCTTCACTTGTGGGATAGCTTCTTACACTAGCATTTTTCAGCGCTTTTTTTAGCAAACCTTTTCAGTACACAGATGATCGTGTGCAGTTCTTCATTTGTGGGATAGCTTCTTACACTAGCATTTTTTAGTGCATTTTTTTAGCAAACCTTTTCAGTACACAGATGATCGTGCGCAGTTCTTCACTTGTAGGATTGCTCCTTACAATAGCATTTTTCAGTGCGCGCTTGCATTTCACAGGATTAAGCAATTCCTTGCTTATTGCATCTACTGCCTCATCTGCGCACAGAAGCGCCTGCCTCATAAGACGCGGGCCCGCCCTCTCCTCAACAGGCTCATCACGCCATCTTAATCTAAATGCATATAGAACTATTGCAACCGCATTGGAAAGGTTGAGCGACTCGTAATCCCCGCTCGTTTCTATGTATATACTCTCATCACATTTCAGGAGCGTATCCTTATCCAAGCCGATGTCCTCACGCCCAAACACAATTGCAGTTTTCTTCCCCTTTATTTTTCCAATTGCTTTTGAAAGCGGTTTCGGCCTCACCAATTCGCTCTCACCTTTATGGAGTGATGCAGTTGTACCCACGATTGGGTAGCATCCTTTCACAGCCTCATCAAATGTTTTCACAATCTTTGCCTTTTTCAGTATGTCCACCGCGTGCTTTGCATATTTCTCCGCCTCTGCACCGCACGGGGCCTGTGGGTTAACCAGATAGAGTTCTCTGAACCCAAAATTCTTCATTACCCTGCACACCTTACCAACATTTGAATCGTACAATGGCTCAACGAGTACTATGCGCATCCATTCACCTTTTCAAGCTGTATCACAAAGATCTTCTCAAAGAATAGGTTCTTTTCTGCAACAACCTCCCATGTGTACCCGCTCTCCTCAGCAATTCTCCTGTATCTCTCATACCCCCTATCTGAAATCAGCATAAGTATCCTGCCATCATCCTCAAGGTGCTCCTTTGCATCGCGTATAAACCTCTCAATCACATCCCTGCCATTTTGCATATGCGTCCAAGAAACATCCCGCGGTTCACCCGCATCAAGATACGGTGTGTTGAATGCTATCAGGTCGAATTTGCCTTCCACATTGCTGAACAAATCGCTCACAATAAAACTGGCCTTCTTAATATCATTTCTCTTAACATTCTCCTTTGCATAATCCACAGCATCCTTATTGATATCTGCGCATACAATCTCTTCAGCACTCAATATGCTGTTTGCCTGCAGTCCCGTCCCGCATCCCATATCAAGAAATCTTCTGCATTTTATTCGTTTGAGCACATCCGCAAGCAGGTATGAATCATCAGACGGTTCGTATATGTACATCGGAGTGTTAATGAATGCATAAGTTAAAAAATTGCTCCATTCAGATTTTCTTGACTTCCCAGATATATCTTCCGCTGATGCCTACTGGTATAATCCTGAGCTGCAGATTGTACGGTCTTATATACTCATTAACTTTCTGCTCGGTATCAGCAGGCACTTCATCCACACTAGTCCACGTGCATACCTCTTTCGTTGCAATGCAGTCATATACCGTGTCTGCATCAACATCAGAGATGCCCATTTCCATTAGGTATTTCATATGCTCCTGTTTAGACATATACTCCACTCCTCCACATCACTATCTCACAAAACATTTTTAAGCACTATTTGTCGAACCCAAATTTTAGATTGATTTATAATTTCAATTTGCCTATAATCTTACCATATGCGCATTGCAATACTCGGCGATTTTCACTTCGGCTATGACAGGTTCTATGATGATTCCTTTGTGCAGGCGGAGGCCGCGCTGTCCAAGGCGCAGGAGGAGGCGGACCTCATACTCATTGCAGGAGATATATTTGATGCACGCGTGCCTAAGCAGGAGGTCATTGCACGTGCACTTGAATTGTTCACCAAACTGCACAAGAAGGTAATTGCAATTCCCGGCACGCACGAGAGAAGGCCGCACGGGTTTGTCAACCCAGTTGATATACTCGTAAAGGCAGAGGTGGTTGAGAATTGCCACGCCCGCTCTGTTATTTTTGAGAAAGATGGCGAGCGGGTTGCAGTGTATGGTCTTGCGGGGGTCCCGGAGGAATATGCAAAGGTTGCACTAGAACGCCTTGCACCAAAACCTGTTGAAGGCGCATTCAACATATTCATGTTCCACCAGAATCTCAAAGAGGTTATGCCCGTTGTTGAGCACGGCCTCACGATGGATGACCTGCCAGCAGGGTTTGACCTGTACATTGACGGCCACATACATTCTAAGTGCGAGCTTGAGAAGGGTGGGAAGAAGCTGCTCATACCGGGAAGCACGGTGATCACACAGGTTAGAAAAGAGGAGAAGGTGAAGGGGTTCTATGTGTACGACACAAAACAAAGAGTGCAAACCTACATTGCAATACAAACACGCCCATTCATCAGCATTTCACTCAAGCTGAACCCAGGCGCCTCTCTCAAGGAGCAGGTTGCAGCCCAGCTTTCCTCTCTTGACTTCTCAAAAAAACCCATTGTGCGGTTTGATATAGATGCAAATGGAACATCGCTTGATCAGGCAGAGATAAACAATTTGAAGGCCTCTTATTCCGAGTTATGCCATTTATTCATAAATGTAGATGGAGAGGAGCGGGAAGAAACATTTGCCAATCTTGAAGAGGTTGCGATGACAAATGTTTCAATACGCGAGCGAGGTCTTCTCATTCTCAAGAAAGTTGCTCAGAACCGCAATCTAAAGATAGAGGATGTGGAAGAGGCGTTTGAGATGGCGTGCGATGCGGAAGGGAGAGAACTATCAGACTATTTTATTAAGATTGCAAGCAAAAGATGAGTATGGCAGAGAAAAAAGAGGATAAGGGATTTTTTGAAAATCTTCAGCACGATTTCAGGAAAGGAATTGGTGACCTAACAATCTCACTGGATAACGGGCTCAACAATTCACGGGCGCATCTTGTACTGCTCGCGAAGTACACGGTTTTCACGCTTATTGTTGCATTTGTTTATGCGGCACTTATAGTTATACTTCCGGATATGGCGCAGTATCTTACATATACGCTTTTCATCCCGCTTGCTGTTCTCATCCTATTGTTTCATCACGAGCTGTTTTCGGTCCCGGTCAAGGATATCAACAGGTTTGCTTTCAATTCGCTTGCACTTGCAATATTCTTTCTTCTGATTTACCTGCCCCTCTCTTACACGCTCTCGCATCAAACTCCGGAAGGTGAACCGCAGTCCCCGCTTACAATCATCTCCTCAACGATTGCGATCTTCATCTTTGTGATCTTCCTGTTTATCCCCATATATTTAGTAAAGGCAGGTGCCTCCCCTTTGGGTGCGGTCAAGAACACATTCAAGTTTATGACCAAGAATGCAATCAAGGGGATGTTCTATGTAGTGATGCTGCTTATGCTTCTTTCAGTGCTCTCATCACTCCCCTCGCTGGTTGGAGTGGTTATGCTCTCCCCAGTCCTCTTTGTTTTTCTTTCTTATTGTGTGTTTGTATTTGCAGGTTCTTTCTGGGAGCGCTGTCGCAATGGTTAAAAAGATAACTCGTGAATTACATTTTGGGTGAACATATGGGTTTTGGAACATCAATTATAATCGGTGTCCTGTTAGGCATTCTGATAGGTGTGGTTCCCAGCATTCTTGGGTTGATCCCACTTTTGGGAAGTATCATAATAGTATGCAATTGTATATTATCTCCACTGCTCACTGTAATAGGTGGTTATCTCATAGGGAGTATGGGCAGGATAAGACCAGGTGACTGGGTCGGGCTCGCAATACAGAATGCAGTTTATGCATTTACAGCAACAATAGTTGGAACTGCAGCAAGTACACTACTCACTTTCCTGAACATTGGCGCAAATGCAGTAGGCGGCCAGCAGGATGTGGTGGGGCTCGGTATTACAGCAGGTGCAGGCATAGTGGGCCTTATTATTGGGTTCTTTGTGATGCTTGTGTTTACCCTCATATGTGGATTTATTGGAGGGGCAATCTACCTGCTAACTGCAAAGAAATAACTTCTTTTTTTTCAAATCTTATTTTTGTATTCTTGGAAGGGAATCAAGCCAAACAGCAAAGAAATAATTTCTCTTTTTTCAAATCTTTTCTTTTTATTCAGATGTATAATTCTTAGGATATGTCAAGCAATGCTATCCTGTGAATCTCCTTTTCAAATCTTTTTATTCATTTATGTATATTCCTAGGATATGTCAAGGCAAATGCTATTCTACGGGTTGGCCAACTTATTTCTCGGCATCGTTATCTTTGTGGTTTTCGCGCTTTACCTTCCAGGTATCATCTCATCCACAGGTGCAGAGTGCAGGGATGAAGGCATGTTCTCCTGTGGCTGGCTTGAATCCGTGGTGATGAACGTTGCAATACTCATAAGCATAATCGGTATAGTGCAGATATTGTACTGGGTATTCTTTGAGAAGGAAAAAGAGGATGTTCACATCACTGCCACCGCAGCAGTTGGCGGTGCTCCAGGCAGGTTTAAGGTATGCCCCAAGTGTCACGCTACCAATGACCTTTCTGCAAAATTCTGTTCAGAGTGCGGTGCGGATTTGCAAATTAAAAAATAGGGAAAAAGTAGAAATTTATTTTGAGTACTGCTCTGCAAAGTTTCCTATAATGGGCAGCGCATATTTCTCCCCGTTGTACGCTTTCCAGGTGAGCACAAGCACTAGAAGCAGGTATGCAAGTGCAAGAGGAAGCGTAATACAGGATAACAAAGCACCAATCCCACCAGCAAAACTCAATACAAAAGAGACCATTATCAGCCCAACCAGAACAACACAGTAGATTATACCTAAGATGAGCGCTTGCATTGAGTGGAACTTTACAAAGCTGTCCTCCTTTTTGATGAGGTAGAGCAGGACCGGCACAACAATAGTTCCGCCGAAAAATTCGCTTATTGCAGCGAACAGATTGCTATCATTGCTACCTTTAGGAGCTGTTTCCGCTGCGGGACCAGCCTTTTTAGGTTCAGGTTTTGAAGCTTTCGCCATATGTAACCACCTTTGCAAGTGATATGCATACAAATCTTTTTAAAGGAAAAATTGGGCCCAAGGTAAAACTTAGATCTAACACTCAAACCTTTTTCAGTAGTTCTTTCACAGCAGTAGTAGCATAAGCCCCTTTTTGGAGTTTAAATGAAAGTTTCACTGCATTTTTTGATTCAGCATCCTCAACCTTTAAATCCACGATGGGTGCAAACAGCGTTCTCCACCCGCCTTTTAGTTCGGCCTTCCTGAAATCCTCACTCTCAACACCGTATTTTTTCATGAGCATCTGCTTGTACTTATTGAGGATCTTGCACTCACTCCCAACCAAAGGCACAACCGTGAACTCTGCCCCCTCCACATTTACATCTGCAAACCCAAACCTATTCCTCCCGCATGTATATTCCCCCTCGAGCGGGCCGAGTTCGTTATTCGCTATCCTCATCTCCAGCTCTTCATTGAATAGGTGCGACTGGGCAGCGTTCAGGCACAACTTGAACACGCGCCAGTAGTGCTTAACGAACATTTGTGGGCCGTACCTCTTTGATTTCTCGTACATCTCGCGCTCCCTCCCCGTTCCAAACTCACAGCATTCATTCTCTGCAAAATATTCTCGAATTGCAGAGTCGTAATCCCCTTTTAGAAGGTGAAACCCCACGATGTGTGAATTTCCATGCATACTCCCGAACCGCTGCTCACCAAAGTAGTTTGGGAATTTATCTATTCTCTTTACATCCCTTGCACGGAAGTTGCATTCCCTTAGAATGATCTCAAACCTGTTCCCCACAAAATCCTCGCCTTTTATCCATCTATTATTCCTCCACGCACCTAGCACTTCAACATCCCTTATCCTCCCGATTTTCTCTTTCACGCTCTTAATTTCCTCTCTTGTATTAATTGAGAAAACCTGGTATGCAACAGCCGTCCTATCCTTGATCCCGCCATAATTAACCTGCTTCTCGCTTACGTGCACACTGTGTGCAATCTCTCTCGCAAGGTCAATAGTGTTCCAGTTGATCTTTTTCAGTGCAACCCATATGAATGCGCCCGCACTTTCATTAAATCCCGTGCATTCAGATGCAAGGCGCCCATCTGCAAGCATCTCATCAACCACAAAATCCTCTGGACTGCTCTTGATTTTTGCCTCCAATGCAACCACATCTTAATTCGCAATCGCAAAGTTTTTATGCTCTGCCTCTCCTAAAAAACCCGGTGATTTTTTTGGAAGCAACTACGGAGACCAAAGATGATAAAAAGGAACTCGTGCACATAAAGGAGAAATACCTCTCAGCAGAGAGGCGCAACATGTTCAGAAGGTGGAAACCCATTGAGCCCAACGAGTTGAAGTGCTATGATGAGTACATAAAGATGAAGCGGGTGTTTGATGATATCAAGGAAGATTCCCAGATCCCGCACATAGACCTCAAGATATCTTTGCTAAAACTTGCACTGATGGGCCTCTCCTACAAGGACGCGTATGAAGATGCAGGGCGCATACTCAGGCTACAATACAAGGGAAAGAACGAGCGCATTACACTCCGCATAATTTACGAGTTGGTGCGGGCTAAGAAAGATGAGAGCGAGTTCCTTGATTCAACCTAAAACACTAATTTTTCTCTCCGAAGAAAAACCTTCTCACTCTATTTATGGCTGCACAATTCTTTGATTCAACTAATTTTCTCTCCGAAGAAAAACCTTCTCACTCTGTTTATGGCTGCAATCTTTTCTGTGCGGTCTGCCCCGCTGAGTGCATTCTCAAGCACTTCAATCGTATTATCATAATCAACCCGTTGCACTGGGAATGGTATCCCATCTTTCCCGCCGTGCGCATATGCAAACTTCACAGGGTCCTCCCAAGAGATCTTCGCCCCGTAAATTAACTCTGCAGTAAGTGCAAGTGCTCTCAATGCGCTTGCGCCCACACCTTCCGTAAGCAGGAGTTCCTTGTAATCTGAGGGGTTTATCTCACTGATTTTCTGGAGCATTCTTCTATCTCTTTCACTTATATCTACCCTCTTATCTATCCAATGCCTCTCTGGCGCATTCCAGCTCTTGAGTGTGGTCTGCCCATCCCACACGATGTTTTCCTGTGCAATCTCCATGCTCAACTCTCGTATCTCCTCATTCTTCCTGCTCGCGAGGTTTAGGACTTTACTCTCTGTTCGCTCACTCATCAGGTCGCTGTGCGGGTCGCTAAACCAATCCTTCTCACAGGCAATACCCTCAGAAAGCCAGTGATATCTTCTCGCATATAAACCCCCGCGCGTGTTCATCCCCTGCTGTATAACACACCACTCGCCACCGCGGAAGATTACATTATGATGGTAAAGTGAGTACCCGTCCTGGACACATGCAGAATCAATCTTTGCAGTCATCCTGCTTATCTCCTCAATCCCATTAACCTCCCAGCACCCCTCCTGTTCAATCTGCGCAAGCTCCTGCTTTACACCCTTTGCAAGCTTGCCCTTCCCTCCAACCACCCGTATCCCCGTATCACTCTCATTAACAGCACTCTTGATTGCGCCCATAGTGGTGGTTGTGAGCCCGCTCGAATGCCAGTCAAACCCTATAACGCACCCGAGTGCCTGCAGAAAAAATGCATTCCCCATCCTTCTTATGAATTCCTTCTCACCATGGGTCTCAACAATTCCTAAAAAAATAAGCTTGGAAAGTTTTTGCATCCTCTTAAAAAGCCAAGGGGGGCATTTACCCCCGTGGAGAGGGAGTGTGGCCATACCACTCCTGTGCATAACCACACCATTTCCCTACTTATACATCCACAATGCCTTCCTCAGTAACACCAAATATGGCTTCACCTTCTGGGAGGTTTGGAGAATCCACGAGACGCGCAATCCTTTTCTCTGCCTTTCCTTTTCTTAGGTAAATCCTATAGGTTGCATTGTGCGCGAGGACATGCCCCCCAATTGGTGCGGTAGGATCACCGAACAATATATCCGGCTTGTCCATAACCTGATTGGTTATGTATACCGCTATATTGTACATATCAGCAAGCTTCTGCAACTGGTGCAGGTGCTTGTTCAGTTTCTGCTGTCTCTCACCAAGTGCACCTCTCCCTGTATAATCACTCCTGAACTGGGACATCATAGAATCCACAACAACAAGCTTGATATTCTTCTCCTTTATGATATCCGCTGCCTTATCAGCAAGCAGTATCTGATGGTCTGAATTGACTGCCCTTGCCACATAAATATTCTTCAGGACTTCCTTTGGGTCCATATTCTTTGCCTCAGCCATCTGCACAATCCTCTCGGGCCTGAATGTGGACTCTGTATCTATAAACAGGCATCCACCACCCAATCCCCCCTCCTCGGGAGGGAGCTGGACATTGACCGCAAGCTGGAACCCCACCTGGCTTTTTCCTGATGAGAACTTCCCGTAGAACTCCGTGATCGCCTGCGTTTCAATACCCCCTCCGAGCAGTTTATCAAGCTCTTTGGAGCCCGTGCTGAGTCTTGCGATCGTTTTCCTTCTCTCGAGTATCACATCTGCACTCTCAAACCCCATCTCAAGTGCATCGCGTGCACCTGCTATGGTCTTCTTTGCAGTTTCCACACCAATATCTGCAACCGCGCTGAGTTCGTGCGCACTTGCAGCTGCGATCTTCTCAAATGAATCATAGCCCGCAGACCTCAACTTCTCAGCGGTTGCCTTTCCAATCCCCGGAAGGTCTTCAAGTGTCTTAGGCTTCTTTAAAGAACCTTCCTTCCCGGCCCCGCTCTCTTCATCTTCGAGCTCCTCCACAGTTTCCTCCTCAACAAGTTCCTTTGGCATATAAACACCGCTAATGATTTGTGGCTTGCACCGTTTAAAAGGTTTTCAAAGGGGTTTTCCGATTTCCTTTTGTACGCACTATTATTAAATACCTTAATGCAGAAATTACAGATATGGCATACGAACAGAAAAATTTTGAGCATCTACTCGGCCTCCCGGGGTTCAGTGACACCCTTCTGAAAAACCATTTTGCGCTCTACAGCGGCTATGTGAAGAATTTCAATGCGCTTGTAGAGATTATCAAAAAGATGGGCGCCGATAAGTACGGGACACCCGAGTTTGCAGAGGTTAACAGGCGGCTTGGCTGGGAGTTTAACGGTGTGCGCATGCACGAACTTTACTTCGAAAACCTCACAAAGTCGTACAAACCACCCGAACAGTCAAGCAGAATATACAGAAAGATTTCTGAGGTGTGGGGCAGTTTTGAATCGTGGGAGAAGGAGTTCAGGGCGCTCGGTGCGATGCGCGGTATTGGCTGGGTAGTCCTCTATCACGATAAAGCCACAGGCCAGTTGTTCAATGTGTGGATTAATGAGCATGATGTGGGCCACTTTGCGGGTTGTACACCCCTGCTCGTTATGGATGTATTTGAGCACGCCTACCTCTCGGATTATGGGCTTAAGCGTGCGGATTATATCAACGCATTTATGAATGTGGTTGACTGGGTGCGTGTTGAACAGCGGCTATGAGCTGAGCATAATATAAGGGAATATAATAACTTTATTAATTTTTATACCGATTCTTATGCATGCATAGAGGGGCCCCAGGCAGGGGCGCATTGACAGTATTCCTAGTGTTACCTTTATTGCTATTCATAATTGTTTTGCTCGATCTGGGTGTAATGAATGAATCACTAAGCAATTCAAGCAACTCAAATGGCACCAGCATTCTTAATGAGAGCACTACAGCATACACAAATGAAACTGCACTCACTTCTTCAGGCATCTCAAATAACTCAGGCATTCTTAACGAGAGTAATACAACCTACACAAATGAAACTGCACTCACTCCTTCTTCAAGCAACTCAAATAACTCAGGCATTCTTAATGAGAGCAATACAACCTACACAAATGAAACTGCACCCACTCCTTCTTCAAGCATCTCAAATGGCACCACTACTCTTAATGAGAATACCTCAACTGTGCAGGGCCAAACTGAATTGGTACCCATAGAGGAGCTTAGCGATTTGGAACCTCAGGTTGCAGTAGATGGCAAGATCATTCTCCATAATAAGGAAAAGGCGCACGTAAAGGTTGATAAAAGGGTTTATGATAAGGTTGCCAAGGGCGAGAAGGCTCGGGTCATTGTGAAGTATTCAAAAGCGCAGGGCAAAGGAAATGATGCACTTGCACGCAGGAACCTTGCAGCATTAGACATTAATGTTACCGATTTAGCCACTCTTGCAACTTCTGGTGTAGAGGAGGTCTATGAGGATATCCCGATGTCCGTCTCGCTTACAGATGTACTTGCAATAATCAATGTATACCCGGTGCAGAATGAGGTTAGGATCTTAGGTGAAGGTGTTGGCATCTGTCTTCTCGATACTGGTGTTGACCCGACTGCTGTTGAGAATGTGGTGGGCGGGTACGATTTTGTAAACAATGATGAGTATGCACTTGATGATAATGGGCACGGTACCATGATGGCGCGGGTGATAAATACAGTTGCACCCGGTGCACTAATAATACCTGTTAAGGTCCTGGACTCAAACGGGAATGGCTATTCATCCACAATAATACAGGGTATAGATTATTGCATACAGCAGGCACAGGCATATAACATCCGTATAATCTCCATGAGTTTTGGTGGCGGGCAGTTTACAGGGTATTGTGATAACGAGCCGGTTGTGAGTGCATCTGATGAAGCATATGTGCATGGGATTACACCAGTTGCATCCGCTGGCAATGATGGCGCTTCGTACATAACCGCACCCGCCTGTGGCAGGAATGTAACTGCTGTGAGTGCAACAACCAAGGATGATGCGGTTGCAAGCTTCTCCAATATGAACGGAATGGTTGACCTGCTCGCGCCCGGGCAAGACATAATCATAGACCGCAAATTGCATTCCGGGACATCGTTATCCGCAGCAGTTGTAAGCGGCTCCTATGCACTTCTCTACGCATACAATTCCTCACTTTCACCTGCAGATGCAGAGCACTTATTCAAGACAACAGGCAAGCTCATTGAGTTCAACGGTGCAAATTATACGCGGTTGGATGTTTACAATGCAGTTATGCAGGTGTATACAGGTGAACCCACAAACCAGACAGTGAACGCGTCACAGCAGAGTGAGTACAATTACACATACAGTGCACAGGAGTATAACTCACCATACTATGCTGTTATTGCCTACCGCTCGAACACGGGCACGAATACGCTCAATTCACCCAAGATACGGTTCTGGAATTATACAGGTAATGGTGCATGGGGCAATGAGATTGAACTCCCGACAGCCGGCTCGCCGATACGTTATGCGGTTGTGAAGTGGTCTCCGATCTCATCAAAGATCGTACTCGTTACGCAGAGCGATGACGGTTATCTTGATGGTTATGTATGTATGGGCAACTGTACAAATGTGAGCAACTGGCAGGTAACTAATAACATTGGGCAGGTGTGGACAACTGCACCGGGAACTTCCTCGCGCAGGTTTGATGTTGAGTTTAGTTCGCTTAGCGGTGATGCAGTTGTTGTTTACAGTGTTGTGAGTGCAGTGACAACGCGCGATTTGGCATATAAAGTGCTCCCCGCAAGCACCTCAAGTTTTACAGGCATTACAGAGCAGTATATTGATGATACAGGCTATGGTACAGATCTTCAGTATACATGGGTCCGCCTTGCATCAAACCCCATAAAAGATGAGATGATTGTTGTAGGATTTGATGGTACAAATTCGCGTATAAATGCGTGGGTATGGAACGGAAGCACTTGGGGAAATCAAATAGCTATTTCCACCACCGCAACAGCAACCGGTGATTATGAAGCGCTTGCAGTGAGATATGCTGCTGATGGAAGTAAAGGAATGGCCATAGGTGGATATGGAACAACTGGAAATGTAAATACAAGGTATTGGAATGGAACTGCATGGTCAACAACGATCACTTTTGATATAACTTCGGGAAATCAGGATGTGCGATGGGCAAATCTAAAAGCCGACCCTGCAACTGATGACCTACAAGGGATTTTTGTAGACAGTGGGAGCAGGTTGGGTACTGCTTATTGGAATGGTTCTGCTTGGACAACAACACTATCTATTGATACCGCGGTAGATATTTCAACAGCAAGATGCGCTGATTTTGAGTGGGATGCAAATGGTAGTCAAGGATATCTCGTTTGGGATACAGATACTACAGGATCAACATTATCGTATATGCTTTGTAATCCGCAATGTACAGGTACAATTAGCACAACCTCAACATATGCGGGCACTGGAAGTTGGATAACACTTTACAGGTATCCGCATGTTGGATATGGTAATGCGCGCGACCTTGGGGTGCGCTTAAACGCAGCACCGAGCACGGGCTCATTTGTAATAAATTCATTAACACCAACATTCAGTAATTATGGTGATTCTGCAATCACAGCATCGCCTACAGTTGCAACCTATGAATCATACAGCATAGATTTCAAGAAGGATATAACACCGCCGAATATTACCTTTGTATCGCCCACGCCCGCAAACGGCTCAACAATCTATCCGAATAATTGGGCGTTCATAAATGTCTCAGTAGTTGATAATGTGAATGTATCCGTTGTAATACTTGAGTGGAACGGTACAACAAATTACACGATGACCAAAGGGCCGGGCACAAGCTGGTACTATAATGTGACTGGCATAACTGATGGCACTTATACATACCGCGTATACGCAGCGGATTACTCAGAGAATATGAATGTGAGCGAGACGAGAACACTTGTAAAGTATAAACCTCCTTCCGTGGTGATAGTTGAACCTTTAGGTGGCAGTTATGTAGATTCAAAACCCGTTCCTGTTGCAGCAAATGTTACTGATGATTTGTATAATATAACAAATGTAAGCGCGACAATAACCTTCCCCAATAGTACCACAGAGAATATTACGCTTTACAAGTGTACTGGTGGTGATAATTTTGAGACATCCGGGTCGATTTTTAATTGGTGGAAAGAGAATACAACGATTGGCCCGAGCCAGACGTGTATTGCAGATATTAATGAGACAATTCCGGGCAAAGCGTTCACCTCAATCAGCGGAGATGGTTCTCCTCTCTCAGATACGCTTTGTTCTCTCGTTTCAAAGAGGGCGATATACGGCGATTTTGACATGAACATTTCATTTGATGTATTGAATGAGAGCGGTACAGATTATGCAATCAATTTTGAACTTGCGGAGATCTCTTCCTCAGCAAATGCTACATATTATATGTTCATAGCACTTTCAAACTGGACAGGGTTGGGCAGGAATTATGAGGTATTTGCAGATGACGGTAATGTTTCGGATTATATATCACGCCGGCCAACCAATGATACATCAGGCAAGTTCAGGATAAAGCGTGAAGGCAATAACTTCACGTTTTACACATGGAACTCAACATCCCAGTCATGGATATTTGAGAACTCCACAACACTCAACCTTTCATCATCACTCTTTGTGATCATGGAGTCCGAGTCGGCATATTCAGGGTGGGGCAGCATAAACGCTTCTTGGGATAACCTGAGCATTGCACACGATAATACTACTTATTTTAGTGTTTTCAATGGAAGAGTTCACCCGCTTGGATTGTACAATGTTTCATTCTATGCAAGCACAAATAAAGGCGGTGTTAACAATACTGAGAAATCAAACTTTACAGTTGTTGATGTAGATGATCCTCCGAGCAAACCATTCATTCTCGCACCAAATCCAAACGAGATTGTTTACGGGATGTACAATATTACTTGGAGTGAAGTTACAGACCCTGATGGAGATAGCGTACAGTTCAATATTACGCTATTGAATTCAGATGGTTCAGACAATGCAACGATCGTCTCAAATTATGGGAATATATCATCAAGCAACTACCTGTGGAATACAACAGCATATCCAGATGGCAACTACTCCCTGCGTGTTACCGTATTTGAGAATGAGACCGCTGAGGGACTGAGCAATTCTTATACCTTACCGGGCATATTTCACATTGATCAGGAAGCGCCAAATGTTACTATAATCTCTCCACACGGTGAGAATTATTCGCAGTTTATCCCTGTCTCATTATCAACAATTATCTCTGACGTTGATGAGATAAGTTATGCAGTGGCCGAGGTAACAATGCCCAACGGCACAGTGCAGAATGTAACGCTTGGGAAAGGATTGCAGAGCGATGATTTCAGCATTAATTCATTGGGAGTGAACTGGACCACTGAAGAGTATACAGGCCCGCTTCAGACCTGTGTTGCAGACATAGATACAACAATCCCGGGCAAAGCATTCACGGGCCTTTCTGGAGATGGAGCGCCTGAAAGTGATACGCTGTGCTCTCTCATCTCAGCAAAGGCGATTGATGGGGACTTTGATATCCAGGTGGACTTCAATATAGAAGGCGTAAATGGGACAGATGTTGCATTAAACTTCCAGATAACAGAAGTGCCGAGTTCTTCGGAAGCATCAAAAATGGCATTCATTGCTCTCTCAAACTGGACGGGTCATGGCAAAAACTATGAGGTATTTGTGAATGATGAGAACATTTCAGGTTATATAGCGAGTAGGCCAACTGATGATACATCAGGGAAAATGCGAATAACGCGCGTGGGGAACAACTTCTCATTCTACACTTGGAACAACAGCGCAAATGCATGGGTCTTGGAGAATTCGACCGAGCTTGACTTTGCAAGAGCGGTCTATGTAACTATGGAATCGGAATCTGCATACCCTGGCTTTGGAAGCATAAATGTAAGCTGGGATAATCTTGTAGTGAACGGTGAGAATAACACGTTCGGGATGTTTAAAGATACTGACCTGCTCGGGTTATACAATGTTACAATAATTGCAAGCGATATCTACGGGCGCATAAATGATAGTGAGAGAACGAACTTTACGATTGTCTATCATAACCTTCCGCCATCCAAACCATACCTGCTAACCCCCTATCCTGGTGCAGTCATTTCCGGTATGTATAATATTACTTGGAGCAATGTCTACGGGAGCAATGTCTACGATCGAAACGGTGATTCTCTTCAGTTTAACATAACACTCCTAAACCCAGACCTTACCTATAATGCAACAATCGTCTCAAATTATGGGGATAACTCTTCCACCCAATATCTATGGAACACCTCGCTCTATCCTGATGGGGATTACTCAATAGAGGTTACGGTGTTTGAGAATGAGACCGCTGAGGGATTGAGCAACAGTTATACAATGGTCGGCAACTTTTCAGTAGATAACACGCCCCCGCTAATACAGTTCGAACCACCTACCGAAACATCCGGCTCGACAATCCCGAGGGATTATATACTTGTCAATGTGAGCGCATATGATCCACACCTTAATGTTATTGCTATCCGCCTCTACAATTCAAGCGGCGACCTCATAAACGAATCGTACTTTACATCCTCACCAGCATTCGTGAATTTCACGGGCCTCCCAGATGGGTTATACTTCTTCAATGCAACCGCAGTTGA